>Ga0224722_1000487_pt1 | contig 22962 bp, 22 predicted proteins | sample Balambano_FR1_Me_FD_161646 | JGI IMG/M metagenome (GOLD analysis project Ga0224722, IMG submission 161646) | Freshwater sediment microbial communities from Lake Towuti, South Sulawesi, Indonesia - Balambano_FR1_MetaG | ecosystem: Environmental > Aquatic > Freshwater > Lake > Sediment | place... | reverse complement strand
CGATCCTTTGTTGCAAACAGCAGGCATTTTACTGCCGGCTTATCAAAAAGCGGCGCAGAATTTTGGTGCCAACACCGCCGCCCGCCGCGCCCTGGAACGCCAGGTAGGCAACGAAGTGTATCAGATTTACGGTTTGAACATCCCGCCCGATGCCACCTTCACGCTGCGCCTCGCCGACGGGGTGGTGAAATCGTACGAGTACAACGGCACGACTGCACCGATCCAAACGACGTACTACGGAATGTACGACCGGCATTATGGTTTTAATAAACAATTCCCCTGGTCGCTGCCGCCGCGCTGGGCGAATCCGCCGACCGAACTGCTACGCTCCCCGCTGGATTTTATTTCTACCAATGACATCATTGGCGGCAACTCCGGCAGCCCCATTATCAATAAAAATGCGGAAGTAGTGGGCTTGGTTTTTGATGGCAATATCGAATCGCTGCCGGGCAATTTCATTTTTGACCCCACCGAAAACCGCACCATTTCGGTACACGCCGGGGGCATCGCGGCGGCATTGAAGCATATTTATAAAGCCGATCGCATTTTGCAGGAACTGGGCATACCAGCCACCACCGGCAAGGCACCACCGACGAGTAGTAAAAAATAAGAGGGTAGAAATCATCCCGCAAAACTCACAGAAATCTTTTGAACGCTGCGAGTTTTGCGGGAGATTCCGGTTATAATCCGCTTTCCCAATCCCTTCTCCCCAATAACCAATAACTTTCCTATCTTTGCCTTTCTAATCGCAACACACACGCGTAAAACCTATGATTCAACAACTCACTCCGGGCATTCTGCTGGGCGTTATCAGCGTCTATTTCATTGCATTGTTTATCATTTCGTACTTTACAGGCAAGGATTCCAGCAACCAGAATTTTTTCCTGGCGGGCAAGCGCACACCCTGGCCCCTGGTGGCGTATGCGATGATCGGCACTTCGATTTCCGGTGTGACCTTCATTTCTATCCCCGGCGTGGTGGGCGGCAACGGCTTGAATCAGGATTTTTCGTATATGCAGGTGGTGCTGGGTTATCTGGTGGGCTACGCGGTGATTGCGCTGGTGCTGATGCCCATTTATTACAAACTGAATCTCACTTCCATTTATGGCTATTTAGAACAACGATTTGGCTACAACGCCTACAAAACCGGGGCGGCGTATTTTCTGCTCTCGCGCAGCATCGGCTCGGCGTTTCGGCTGTACCTAGCAATTATCGTATTGCAACAATTTGTAATGAATTACTTCGGGGTGCCGTTTTGGCTCACAGCTTTTGTGGCGCTGGCACTGATTTGGTTGTACACCTTTCGTGGCGGCATTCACACCGTGATCTGGACGGATACCTTCCAAACCACCTGCTTTCTGGTGGCACTGGTCATTACTATTGTGGCAATCGGACAAACACTGGGTATGAATTTCGGCGAGCTGATCGGTATGGTGGCGCGCAGTGAGTATTCGCAACTATTCTTTTTTGAAGGTGGCTGGAGCGATCCGAATAACTTTTTTAAACAATTCATCAGCGGTGCTTTGATTACCATTGTAATGACCGGCTTGGATCAGGACATGATGCAAAAAAACCTGAGTTGCAAAAGCATCGGCGATGCCCAGAAAAATATGTTTACGTTCAGTGTCACGCTGCTGGTGGTGAATATTTTATTTCTTACGCTGGGGGCGCTGTTGTACATTTATGCGGCGCAGATCGGTTTGGAAATTCCGGCGAAGACCGATTATTTGTACCCCACCATCGCCTTCAATCACCTGCCGCCGCTCATGGGCATTGTGTTTGTGCTGGGGCTGATCGCCGCCACCTATGCCAGTTCTGATTCCGCTTTGACCGCCCTGACCACCTCGTTTTGTGTGGATTTTCTCAATTTTGAAAAAAACGAACGCCCCGAAGAGGTGCAGCAACGCCAACGTTTCTACGTACACATCGGTATGACGCTGTTGTTGTTTGTAATGATTATTATTTTTAATATTATCAACGACGAAACGGTGATCAACGGCTTGTTTAAAGCGGCAGGTTACACCTACGGTCCGCTGCTGGGCTTGTTTGCCTTCGGCATTTTTACCAAACGGTTTATCAACAATCAGTTCGTAATTGCGGTGTGCGTCGCGGCACCGATCCTGTCGTTTTTACTCGACTATTATTCCAAAGACCTGCTGGCGGGCTTTCAGTTTGGTTTTCTGATTCTGGCGGTGAACGGCTTGCTTACGTTTTTGGGGCTGTGGGCGATTTCTTCCCGCACCAGAACGGAGCCGATCAATGATTCGCCTTACTTGGATCAGTAATGTTTTTACAATATCTTGAAATTCAGCGAACAAAAATTCCGACTTCCGACTTCGTACTTCCGACTTCGTACCCTACCTTCGCAGCCAAAAATTGTGTTTGTGTGTTAAGGTGTTAATGTGTTTGTGTACCCCTACCTCTTAAACAACAACACTTAGCCCACAACAACACATCAACACATCAATACATCAATACATGAACACAACCATAAAAGCTGCCATCACCGGCGTACAGGGCTACGTGCCGCCTTACATCCTGACAAACAAAGAGTTGGAAACCCTGGTGGACACCACCGACGAGTGGATCACCACGCGCACGGGCATCCGGGAGCGGCATATCCTCAAAGGCGAGGGGCAGGGTACTTCCGTGATGGGCATTGAAGCGGTGAAAGGTTTGCTGACAAAAACCAATACGGATCCGCTTGATATTGAACTGGTTATCTTTGCAACGGTCACACCTGACACGGTTTTCCCCGACACTGCCAACACCGTTTCCGATGCCGTTGGGATGAAAAACGCTTTTGGTTTTGACATCAACGCCGCGTGTTCGGGTTTTTTGTATGCCCTGACGACGGGTGCAAAATTCATCGAATCGGGTACGTACAAAAAAGTGATCGTCATCGGCGGCGATAAAATGTCCTCCATCATTGATTATACCGACCGTACTACCTGCGTCATTTTTGGCGACGGAGCGGGGGCGGTATTGTTAGAACCCAATACGGACGGATTTGGCATTATAGATTCGATTCATAAAAGCGACGGTTCCGGGCGGGTGTATTTGCATCAGAAAGCGGGTGGCTCGGCGCGTCCGGCGAGTGCAGAAACCGTGGCAAATCGCGAACATTTTGTGTATCAAAACGGCAAGCCCGTGTTCAAAGCTGCGGTCAGCGGCATGGCAGATGTGGTGAGTAAAGTGATGGAGCGCAATGGTTTACAATCCAAAGATATTCACTGGCTCATTCCGCACCAGGCGAACACCCGCATCATCGAAGCCGTAGCAGATGCGCTGAAATTTCCACTCGAACGCGTCACCGTTAATATTCAAAAATATGGCAACACCACCGCCGGTACCCTGCCGCTGTGTATGTGGGAATGGGAAAATCAGTTTAACAAAGGGGATAATATTATGCTAACGGCATTCGGCGGTGGGTTTACCTGGGGGGCAACGTATTTGAAATGGAGTTATTGATTTATTGTTTTTATTTGAGGTTTGAAGTTGCTTGCACTGCGTGTTTATTTTTTATTTGAGGCTTCACATGCATACAAAACTTAGCAAAATGACGGAACGTCAGACAACCAAACCTCAAATAGTAAACCGTCAACGTCAAGCGGGAACGTCAAACCTCCAACGAGAAACGAGAAATATTTATACCTTTGTACCCTATTCAAAAAATCAAAAATTAAATAAGCAATGGCAGATACTTCCGATATTCGCAACGGCTTGTGCATCGAGTATAACAACGGGCTTTACACCGTGGTAGAATTTCAGCACGTGAAGCCCGGCAAGGGTCCGGCGTTTGTGCGCACTAAACTCAAAAACGTAACCGACGGCAGGGTGGTGGACAACACCTTTCCTTCCGGTCACAAAATCAATATAGTGAGAATCGAGCGGCGCAAACACCAGTATTTGTACCCGGAAGACGGTGGTTTTGCGTTCATGGATTCCGAAACATTTGATCAGACTACCCTTTCAGAAAGTATGTTTGACCGCCCGGAACTTTTAAAGGAAGGTATTGAGGTGGATGTACTCTTCCACGCCGAAAAAGACATTCCGCTTACCGTGGAAATGCCCTCCCACATCGTTGCCAAAGTAACCTATACCGAACCCGGTTTGAAAGGCGACACCGCCACCAACACGCTCAAACCCGCCACCATCGAAACCGGTGCGGAGGTGCGCGTACCTCTGTTTGTCAATGAAGGCGACGTGATCAAAGTGGATACCAGCACCGGCGCTTACGTGGAGCGCGTAAAACAATAAAACCCAATGAATTTTAAGGAAATTCAGGAACTCATCCGCCTGGTGAGCAAGAGCGACCTGGCGGAATTCAGAATGAAAGACGGCGAATTTGAGCTGTCTATTCGCACCAAGTTTTACAACGCCCGCCAAGCCCATGTGCTTCCCGCGGTATATGCCCCCAGCGTGGCAACGCCACCGGAAGCACCCGTGCCTTTCCCAACCTCTGCGGAGCAGCCGGCTCCCGTAGCTGCCCCCAAGCCACCGGAGGCTGCGCCCAAAGTAGAACCGGGCAAAAAATACCTGGAAATCAAATCACCCATGGTGGGCACGTTTTACCGCTCCTCCTCACCCGACAAACCTGCGTACATCAAAGTAGGCGACGCGGTGAAAGCAGGCGACATCGTGTGCATCGTGGAAGCCATGAAACTCTTCAACGAAATCGAGTCAGATGTGAGCGGCACGGTCGTAAAAGTGCTGGTGGACGACGCGCAGCCCGTGGAGTACGACCAGCCCTTGTTTTTGGTAGAACCCTGATGTAAATATAAAATGTAAAACTGCGAAATTTAAAATGTAAAAGGATGCTGCCTTTTGACTTTTACTACATTTAGTGTTTTACATTTTGCGGTTTAGAAATAAATATATGTTTAAAAAAATACTCATCGCCAATCGCGGCGAAATTGCCCTGCGCATCATTCGTACCTGCAAAGAAATGGGTATCCAAACGGTGGCGGTGTACTCCACTGCCGACCGCGACAGCCTGCACGTGCGCTTCGCCGATGAAGCCGTGTGCATCGGTCCGCCCGCTTCGTCCGAATCGTACCTGAGCATTCCGCGCCTCATGGCGGCGGTGGAAATCACCAATGCCGATGCCATTCATCCGGGCTATGGTTTCTTGGCGGAGAATGCCGATTTTGCAGAAGTATGTTTGGAATATGGCTTAAAATTCATCGGTCCTACCCCGGAGCAGATTCGTAAAATGGGCGATAAAATCACCGCTAAGGAAACGATGGTAAAAGCAGGTGTACCCACGATTCCCGGTTCGGACGGTTTGGTGAAAGATTTGAAACACGGTTTGAAAGTGTCGAAAGAAGTGGGCTACCCCGTCATCATCAAAGCGACGGCAGGCGGCGGCGGTAAAGGTATGCGCGTGGTGTGGGACGAGCGCGATTTTGAATCCAATTATAACATGGCACGGCAGGAAGCTCGTGCGGCTTTTGGCAACGACGGCGTGTACATTGAAAAATTTATCGAAGAACCGCGCCACATTGAGTTTCAGGTGGTGGGCGACCAGTACGGCAAGGTCATTCACCTGTCGGAACGCGATTGCTCCATTCAGCGGCGGCATCAGAAATTGGTCGAAGAATCGCCCTCGCCGTTTATGACCCCCGAATTACGCGAAAAAATGGGCAACGCCGCCATCCAAGCCGGCGAAGCCATTAATTACGAAGGTGTGGGTACCATCGAGTTTCTGGTGGACAAGTACCGCAATTTCTACTTCATGGAAATGAACACCCGCATCCAGGTGGAACACCCCGTGACGGAGGAAGTGATTGATTATGACCTGATTAAAGAACAAATCAAAATCGCCATGGGCGAGCGCCTGAGCGGGCAGAATTACATTCCCGAAATGCACGCCATGGAATGCCGCATCAACGCCGAAGACCCATTTAATAATTTTCGACCCAGCCCGGGCAAAATCAACTCGCTCCACACCTCCAAAGGGCACGGCGTGCGCGTGGACACGCACGTGTACGCGGGCTACACCATTCCGCCGTACTACGACTCCATGATTGCCAAGCTCATCTGTCGCGCCCGCACCCGCGAGGAGTGCATCACCAAAATGGAACGCGCCCTCGATGAATTTATCGTAGAAGGCATCAAGACAACCGTTCCGTTTCATCAGCGTTTAATGAAAGACGAAAATTTTCGGAAAGGGAATTTTCACACCGGTTTTTTAAATACATTCAATCTAAAAGAGGAATGATATCAAAGATTTACCAAATTTTTAAAATTTGGTAAATCTGTTTAAATTTGGTAAATGAAAAGCTTTCGGCGACTGCTGCAATATATTAATAACTACAAACTGTACGTCGCGTTTAATATTTTTAGTAACATTTTGACAGCCGTATTCACCGTTGTGAGTATTCCCCTGCTCATTCCTTTTCTACAAGTTCTATTCGACCGTGCAAAGCCGCTGACCGTTGAACCCGCTTGGGCATGGGACATCACGAGTACGCAAAATTTTGTCAACTACCAACTCGGTCAAATCATTGCCGCCAACGGCAAGGAAGCGGCATTAGCGTACGCCTGCGGAATCATTCTGGCAGCTTTCTTCCTCAAAAATCTGTTTCGCTATCTCTCGCTGTTTTTCATGGCACCGGTGCGCAATGGCATGATTCGCGATATGCGCCGCGATTTGTTTGATAAAATGCTGGCATTGCCACTCGCGTATTTTTCCAATGAACGCAAAGGTGATTTGATGTCGCGCATCACCGCCGACGTGCAGGAGGTGGAGGCGAGTATCCTCAATATGCTGGAAATTGTATTCCGGGAGCCGATTATTATTACAGGTTCGCTGGCTTTTATGTTGTATGTAAGCCCGACATTAACCGGATTCGTGTTTTTACTTCTATTATTTACCGGATTTGTAATAGGCGGCATCGGGCGCAGTTTGAAACGCAGTTCGGGGCAGGTGCAGCGTCAATTGGGGATGCTCGCCACGATTACCGACGAGGCTTTGGGTGGAATGCGGATTGTAAAAGGTTTCAACGCCGAACAATACCAACGCAAGAAGTTTGCGAAAGAAAATAATTTGTACCGGCGCATCCTTACGCGGGTGCTGTGGCGGCGGGAGTTGGCATCGCCTTTGTCGGAGTTTTTGGGTATTGTAGTCGTGGCGGTGCTGCTGTGGTACGGCTCGCGGCAGGTGTTTTCGGGGTTTCTAAACGCGGAAACCTTTCTGACCTTCATTTTTGCATTTTATAATGTGATTGACCCGGCGAAATCGTTTTCCAAAGCCTGGTACAACATTCAAAAAGGCTTAGCCGCCATGCAGCGCGTGGAAGAAGTGTTAGACGCGAAAGAAGAAATTCCCGAAGCGCCGGATGCAAAAAACATCACAAATTTTCATTCCAATATCGAATACCGTAATGTCACATTCGGGTACAAATCCAGTGAGTTTCGCGTTTTGAAAAATATTAACCTCACCATTCTGAAAGGCAAAATCATTGCGCTCGTGGGCGCGTCGGGTGCGGGAAAGTCCACGTTGGTAGATTTACTGCCGCGTTTTTACGATGTCACCGAAGGGGGTATTTTTATTGACGGTGTGAATATCAAAGACTACAAAATCAAAGATTTGCGTTCGCTGATGGGCATTGTGTCGCAGGAAGCCATTTTATTTAATGATTCTATTTACAACAACATCGTATTTGGATTGGAAAATGTAACGGAAGCAGATGTCATTCACGCGGCTAAAGTCGCCAATGCACATGATTTTATTACAAACACAGAAAATGGCTATCAAACCAACATCGGTGACCGCGGCTCCAGGCTCTCCGGCGGGCAGCGCCAACGCCTCACCATTGCCAGAGCTATTTTAAAAAACCCACCGATTTTGATTTTGGATGAAGCGACTTCTGCTTTAGATTCTGAATCCGAAAAACTCGTCCAGGCTGCCCTGATTGAACTCATGAAAAACCGCACGTCTATTGTTATTGCACACCGCCTCAGCACCATTCAGCACGCCGATGACATCATTGTGATGCGGGATGGCAAGATTAAAGAACGTGGTACGCATCGGGAGTTATTACAAACAGATGGGGAGTATCATAAATTGGTAGAGTTGCAAGCTTTTTAGAGATGCCAGATACCAAGCCCCCTAAATCCCCCCAAGGGGGACGTTAAGTGTTGACTTTCTAACTTTGTGCCTTATATTTCCGAGTTCCGACTTCGTACTTCCGACTTGGAGAATGCCAGACTTGTGATTTTGGTGAAAAAATATTATTTTTGGAAAAAAATCTTAAAATGACTGCTATTCAAGTGCATATCCCAGGCGATTTGGATGAGCGACTCAGCACCGTCACCGATGATGTAGAATCTTTCATTGTTCATGCGATTCGCAACGAACTGGCACGTATTGGCATCGCCTCTGAAGAGGAAATAGAAACTACTGCTGTGATAGACCAACCAGAAGAGGCGTTAAGTGACGAGGAACTGCGCTATTATTTGAATCTCCCGGCGTATGTATAAGCAAGGGCAGCTTTGGTTGGTTAATTTTGAGCCAAGTGTGGGGCATGAATACCAAAAAGTGCGACCTGCTCTGATTGTGGAAGCCGATGTTGGTCTGCCGATGAGCAAGTTGACTACAGTCGTACCCATCTCCTCGCAAGTGCAGAAAAATAGTTTGTTGGATGTATGGCTGCCGAAAGATGTAGAAAACCGCCCCCAACCGGTACAACATCCTAATTATGTAATCATCAACAAGGTTAATAATGCTGCGGAAGAACATTACCTGGTCAATCCCTCAAACAACCACTCCGCCAATAACTGCCGGTTCTTCGCCGACACAATTCGCTGCTGATCTGCATAATTGCGAATGTTGGCGAGTTCCACAAATACCGAACGCGGCTTGGGTTCGCGGAGCATATGCAGGTCTCGGTGGTTTTCTACGGCACCTTTATAGTTTTTGTTTTGCTGCACCTGAGCGTATTTGCGTTTAAAGGTTTGTTGCAGGTTTTCGGCTAGTTTTTTGCCTTCCTTGCTGCCGGCTCGATAACAAAAAAAAGCATCCACGCGCTCGCCCCTGCTGCGCGAATCCACATGAATTTCAATCATTGTCTGCTCTGCCACGCCTTGCAAACGGTGTTTATCGTAGAGTTTGTTAATCAAATCCGAGCGTTGAAACAACCGCGCTTTTTGTCCGAATTTCACTTTTTCGCCTCCCCACACCGTTTCATCCTGGTCACAGGGCAAGATGTCATCGTTGCGAATGCCATCATCGTCGCGGATAATCATGTAAGCGGTACCCCCGTGCGCAATGAGCAGCCGACACAAGCGCAGCGACACATCATACGCATACTCGTCTTCACACAAGGTTTGATTCGCCCGTCTGCCGAGCGCGCCTGGGTCGGGTCCGCCATGCCCGCTGGAAATGTAGAACACCTTGCCTTTCAGCCGATTACTCGCCAACGGCGTACGCGCATATTGCTTGCCAAAAATGGGAAACACGCGGTTGCCGGTTTTCGCCAGTTCCGGCGCGGGTGTGAGGGGGGAGGGGAGGTCAAGATCGGCTGCCGGGCAATTCAGCGCGTGATACGGCACCCACAGAATTTTATCGGTTTTAAAAGAGGTTTCGCGCAGTTGCGCCGCGTGCATGGCTTCATTATATTTTTGAATGCCTAAAGCAGTGTCATAATCATGGATATTCACACTGCTGCGAATGTTTTTACCATTGTAAGAATAAATTAAAATCGGTATAAAATAATTGCGACCCACTTGTAACGCCGACTTTCGGGTGAGTTTATTGAGCTTGTAAAACTGGTCAAAATTGCAGGAATATTGCTCCAACTGATAACGCCGCATCATAGACAACACGCCATCACCAGGCAATGCCGGTATTTGCAAAAAGACCGCATCGGCTTTGGCAAGCAGTGTAGTTATAAAAAAAAGTAAATAGATCGTTAGACCAAGCCGCAACATTTCAAAATAATTACAAAGAAATTTGAAAATTTTACCATTCTGCCCCGAAAGGATGCCTCATGGCATAAAATTTAATTCTGCCCGTACCACGTTTTTTTTTACCATAGAGTCACGGAGTTTTTTTGCCCGCATCACGTCTGGAGTTTTGCCTGCCTGTGGCAAGGAAGCACACGGAGCGATGCGCAAATCCTGCAAATTTTAAAATTCGGAAAATTCTGATTCTGACAATTGATTGTCCCTCTACCCTTATCCCTCTACCCTCTACTAATTCTCACAAAACAACGAATTTTCCCGGAAAGCGCGTATTTTTGCCCGGCATGAATTGGTTAAAAGAAACGCTGTTGCTGCTGCGCAAAGAAATCGTGCTGGAATGGCGCATGAAGTATGCCCTGAGCGGCATTTTGCTCTACGTGCTTTCCACGGTTTTTATCGTTTACACGGCGTTTGTGCGGCTGGAGCCGCCGGTGTGGAATACGGTGTTTTGGATTATTGCGTTATTTGCTTCGGTGAACGCGGTGGTGAAAAGTTTTGTACAGGAAAACAGTACCCGGCAATTATATTATTACAGCCTGGCGAATCCCATCGCCATTTTATTGTCAAAAATCATTTACAACGCGGGATTATTGTTGCTGTTGAATGTTTTATGCTGGATCGGGCTGGGTATTGTAGCGGGCAATCCGGTGCGCGACGCGGGGCAGTTTGTGCTGGCATTGGTGCTGGCAAGCGTAGGGTTTTCGATTACCTTCACCTTTATTTCCGCCATTGCCGCCAAGGCGGATAACAGTGCCACGCTGATGGCGATTTTGAGTTTTCCGGTGGTGATCCCGATTTTGCTGACGCTGATTAAAATTTCGGCAAATGCCCTGCGCCTGCTCAACGATACGAATCTCGACCAGGATGTATGGACGCTGGTGGGCATTGATCTGTTGTTGCTAGGGCTGGCGCTGGTGTTGTATCCGTTTTTGTGGAAGGACTAAGCTTTAACGTCGCAAGTTGCAAACTTGCGATAGCGTGGTAAGTCTGGCATCTGGCATCTAATAATCTGGCATCTAGAAAATTATGAAAAACTGGTGGAAAATTGTAAGTGTGTTTATTCTCGTGTATGTGTTCCTCGCCGGAATGCTCGCGCCGCTCAAGCCTGGCATTACACAAGTGGAGCCACGCCGTGTGAATACTGCCGAGACAGTCACGTTGAAAATTATAGGTTACAATTCTAATTTTACAAAAGCGAAAAATGACTTGCGCGCCTGGTTGAAATCAGATGATAATCAAGCCGTTATGGCAAAAAATATAATTATAAAAAACGACAACGAATTGCAAGTTGTTTTTCAAATGCCCGCCACGTTGTCCCTAACAGATCCGATTTCAATTGGAGCAGTCAAAGATTTAACGCTGATACTGGATAATCCTATAGACGGCGCGTCGGTGCTGCCGAGTGCGGTTTTTTTGACACAAACATTGAATGCGCAGTCTGAAAACAATTGGCAAAAAACACCCGTCGAAACCTTGCATGAAAAAACTGGTTTTTCCTTTCCTTTTCGTAATATCCTGGCAGAGACCATTCGCAATACCTACTTTCATGTGTCGCTGTGGCTGGCGATGGTGGCGATTTTTATCGGCTCGGTGTATTACAGCATTCGCTACCTGCGCACCTTGGATGCGGAGGCGGACCAACGAGCGGTGTCGCTCACGCGGGTGGGGGTTTGCTACGGCATTTTGGGTTTAATAACCGGTGCTATTTGGGCAAAAAACACTTGGGGCGCTTACTGGAGTTGGGATGTGAAACAAAATATGACGGCAATTTCACTCTTGATTTACTTCGCTTACTTCGTGTTGCGCAATGCGTTTGAAGATTATGAAAAGCAAGCCCGGCTGTCGGCAGTGTATAACATTTTTGCCTTTGCGGCACTGATTCCGCTCATTTACGTCATTCCGCGCATGACCGACAGTTTGCATCCGGGCAGCGGCGGTAATCCGGCACTCGGCGGCGAGGATTTGGACAATACCATGCGCCTGGTTTTCTATCCGGCGGTCATCGGCTGGACGCTCTTCGGGCTTTGGATCGCGCAATTGGCATTTCGGGCGGAGCGCTTGCAGGCGAGACTTAGAGATCAGGAGATCAAGTGACCAAGTGCCTGAATCAGAATTTACGGAATGATAGAATTTTTAGAATTTACGCACCGCTCCGTGCACTTCCTTGCCGCAGGCAAGCGAGACTTCGTGCAGTAAAGGTGCTATGGGCAAAAAAACTCCGTGCCTCCGTAGTAAAAAAAATGGGGTACGAGCCATCTTCACGCCACAATCCTTAAAATCTTGAAATGCTGAAAATCCTGATTCTGATTCGAAATATTATTTGGAAAAAAGGTTTGTTGGTTTAAAAAAAGAACGCGACTTTTACCGCGCCAAAATCAATATAATGAAACAGCAAATAGCGTTAATTGGATGGTTACAAATTATTGCCGTACAATCCGCATTGGCACAAGGGGCAGATTTCATGCGCAGCACAGGCAAAATCTACGTGGTAGTGGCGGTGATTGTGGCAGTTTTCCTCGGCATTGTACTGTTTTTAGTCTATCTGGATCGGAAACTAACCAAATTAGAAAATCAAATCAACGACCATGACCCAACCTAAAGTGAGCTTTTTTCAGAGCGTACAAAATTATTTTGACAAAGCTGCCCGCCATACCAAGCTGCCGCAGGGTTTGCTGGAGCAAATCAAAGTGTGCAACGCGGTCTATCAGATTCACTTCCCCGTCAACATCAACGGCGAAGTGCGCGTGATCGAAGCCTACCGCGTACAGCACAGCCACCACCGCACGCCCACCAAAGGCGGCATCCGCTACAGCAACCACGTCAACCAGGACGAGGTGATGGCACTCGCTGCTCTCATGAGCTACAAATGCGCCATTGTGGATGTACCCTTCGGCGGCGCGAAAGGCGGTGTCAAAATCAATCCCTGGGAGTTTACACCCGAAGCCCTGGAAAAAATTACCCGCCGGTACACTACCGAGTTGATCCGGCGCAATTTTATCGGTCCTTCCATTGACGTACCTGCACCCGACTACGGCACGGGCGAGCGTGAAATGGCTTGGATCATGGATACCTACCGCACCTTTCGGGGGGAGGAAATTGACGCGGCGGGCTGTGTAACGGGCAAACCGGTGAATCAAAACGGCATTCGCGGCAGAAAAGAAGCGACGGGTCGGGGCGTTTATTACGGCATTCGGGAGGCGTTTAATTTTGATGAAGACATCAAAAGCCTGGGCTTGCAACCGGGTTTGGCAGGCAAAACCATGATTATTCAGGGTTTGGGAAATGTGGGGTCTTACACCGGTATGATTTCGCAGGACGAAGGCGACGTGAAAATTATCGGAGTAGGAGAGGTGGAAGGGGCAGTGTACAACCCCAACGGCATTGACATCAACGCGTTGATGGCGTATCGTGCCGAGCATAAAACGATTGAAGGCTTTGCCGGAACTACGTTTTTGGAAAAAAAAGACCGCGAAAAAATTCTGGAAATGGAATGCGACATCCTGGTGCCGGCAGCCCTGGAAAACGTGATTCATTCGGAAAACGCAGATCGCATTCAAGCCAAAATCATTGCTGAAGCCGCCAATGGTCCAACTACTTTTGAAGCAGAGCAAACTTTACTAAAAGCCGGTAAACTTATCATCCCGGATGTATATCTGAACGCCGGGGGCGTGACTGTATCGTATTTTGAATGGTTGAAAAACCTCTCGCATATGCGCTTCGGGCGTATGGAAAAACGCTTCGACCAAAAACACTCCGAAGAACTGGTGGACATGGTGGAAGGACTCACCGGCAAAACCCTCAGCACGGGCGAGCGGGCGCAGGTGGTGCGCGGTGCCGATGAGGTGGATCTGGTGCGTTCGGGCCTGGAGGAAACGATGATCAATTCTTACCAGCAAATTCGCGAGGTACGGGTGCAAAACCCGGAGGTAGAAGACTTACGCACGGCAGCCTTCATGAGTGCCATCAACAAAATCAGCAATGATTATCTTAATATGGGAATTTTTCCCTAATGTTATTTGGAATTGCAGGTGCCGAAAAAGGTCGAACTCCCTTTTCGGCATTTTTTTCTCCACGATCGAATTTGCTTCAAAATTTTATTGCAAAAAAAATAGTTTTGTCGCAATAAAAGGAAATTCGCAAAGGTTTAGTAATTTTCCGCTTCCATTTTGTTGAAAGATGCCGACACCAGGTGCCAGATTTAGTGACTGAGAGACCAGCAGACCAAGTGGTACGTGCCAATTAACCATTAACAAATGACAAGTAACAAGTTAGTGAGCATATCATAAGTACCTGATCACCGCTAACTGGTCACGGATAACTGTAAACCGCCTACTATTAAAATCAAGCCCATGTCAGAAAAACTAGACAAAATAGACCTCAAGATTCTAAAAATCTTGCAAGAAAACAGCAAAATCACCAACCTCGACCTTTCCAAGAAGATCGGACTCTCGCCCGCACCCACGCTCGAACGGGTGAAAAAACTCGAACAAAGCGGTATTGTGGAAAGCTACCACGCTATGGTAAGCCCGCAATCTATCGGTTTGAATGTCAAGACGTTTGTACAGGTATCGCTCGCCTGGCAAAAGGAAAATGCCTTGAACAACTTCCTGGAAAAAATCAAGGAAATCGAAGAAATCGTCGAGTGTTACATCATCACCGGTGAGGCGGATTTTTTGATGAAAATCATCTGCAAAGATATTCCCACCTACGAACAATTATTGTTCAAAACCCTGTCACAAATTGAGGAAATCGAGCGTTTGAAAACTCTCATGACGCTCTCCACCGTAAAAGATTCTAAACTGCTGCCGTATCGCTATGAATAACAATCAGTTGTATTATATATGAAAAATATTGCTGATAACATTTCTGTTGTGAGGTCGGCACTATTATTCATTTAACAGCATCATGCTGAAAAAAACCAAATCAAGTTTGTTGTGGCGCGTCGAAGGAGCCGCGTTGCCGGGGGCATCCTATGTGTTTGGCACCATGCATATGCGGCACAGCCGCGCGTTTCAAAATTTGGAGGCAGTGTATGCGGCGATTTCATCGGTTGTGGCGTACGCAGCAGAATTTAATTTGCAGGATGCCGAAACCGGCGTATGCCCGCAGTTATTATTGCTACCTGAAGGTACTTCGCTGCAACAATACCTACCGCCCAGAAAATATCAAAAATTAAAAAAAATATTACAAAAAACCGTACAGTTGAATTTGGATTTGCTCCAATACCAGCGTCCGTTGTTACTATCCAATCTTATTGAAGAAAGGCTGCTCGCCCTGGATATGCCGTACTCGCCGGATGAACACCTCTGGCAATATGCAAATCAACTCGGTAAACGGCTGCACGGCATCGAAACCTTACAAGAACAACTCGCGGTGCTTCAAGGCATTCCAATCAACTATCAGGTACAAAGTTTATTTGCCACGGTGCGCAATTTTCCGCGCTACCGCCGCCACTTGCTCCGTATGGCGCGCTGGTACGAGCAAGGTGATCTACAGCAACTTTACCAGGCTACCCGCCGCGGCACGCACCGCCTTCGCCGATTGTTATTATACGACCGCAACCTGCTTATGGCAAACCGCATTGCAGACCTGATACAACAGCAAACCGCTTTTTGCGCCATCGGCGCGGCGCACATGGCAGGCGCAAAGGGCGTGTTGCGATTATTGAAATTAAAAGGTCTTAGCATAAATCCTGTGAATTTGTAAATAAAAATTTGTCTTAATTATAAAAATTACACATCTTGAAAAGCATTTTCCAGGGGATGCAGGGCAATTTTCATTGTGATCGGCACATTGAACATCTGTGTAGGTACTTCGTTTTAACCAGAAAACCGGGCGTTAAAAGGACTGAATAAACCATAAAATTTAATTTGTAAAGATTTTTATTTTTTGAATTTAATAGTATAACCTCAAAAACTCATGAACACTACACCGATCAATCGCTATCCATCCATGATAGCTGCCGTGCAGGATTTGCAATCAAGAGGCTACAACTGCGACTTTCAAATGTCGGGCAACATTCTTAAATGCCTCACAACCAACAAGTTATACCAGGCGCAAGATATAACGATTGTGGAGTATCACCGTTTTGAAGGGATCACGAATCCGGAAGATATGTCCATCATATTTGTGGTGGAATGCACGGACAATACTAAAGGAACCGTCGTTTCTGCCTATGGTACATACGCCGATATCAAGTTGTTGGACTTTATGGATAAAGTGAAAATTAAAGAAGCAGGGCAGGTAGCACAAGACGAGCAGGGGCAGCATCGCCTTCCTCAGTAAGGCAACATTCTGAGGTAAAAAACATAAACTGCCTTTTTGCGTTCATCTGTTGAAGCGGGTCAGACTTATAATAAAATATCATTTGAACCAAGGGGCTGCCTTATTTATTAAATAAGAGTACCTGCTGTTGTATCCCTATTTTTACCGTTACACACCTTTCACAAATGAATGATTATACGCTAAGTCTTCAAAGACTTGCTCATTTTCTGATTATTACGTGTTTGCTTTTTGCAATTTTAATTATTGCAAAAGGAATTTTAGTACCCATTGCTTTCGCCATATTGTTCACCCTTATGCTAAAGCCCATTGCCGACTGGTACGAGCGGTGGCTACCGGGGCGGGTATTATCGAGTTTTCTCACTATTTTTACTTTTATTATTCCCATCGTGTGCATTCTGGCATTTTTCTGGTGGCAATCAGTGGGAGTATTCGACGAGTTTTCCGGCATTGGTGCAAAGTTGAAACAGGGTTTTGATATTGCATTTGAGTGGGTTAATGAACAATTCAATTTTACCCGCCAGACCAGCGACCAGTGGCTGCGCGAACACATGGAGCCACTGTTGAGCGCGCCTTTAGGTTTTATAGGTCAGAGCATTACCTCTACTTCTGTAGTCGTGGGTAGCGTAGCGTTGTCCATTTTATACACATTTTTTTTGCTATTGTATCGAACCGGCATCAAGAAATTCTTTCTAATACAATTTGGAGATAACACGCGCAACGAGGCGCAACGCATCATACGCGAAACCCAGCGCGTTACGCAGGGTTATTTGTATGGTTTGTTGCTGGTGATTTCTATTTTAGGGGTGAGCAGCAGCATCGGTATGTGGATTATCGGCATTGACTATCCGTTTTTCTGGGGAGCTTTGGCTGCTTTTTTGGCTATTATTCCCTACATCGGTACATTCATCGGTGGTTTTTTACCGTTTATTTACGCTTTTGCGAGTTCTGACAGTATTTGGACACCGATTGCAGTAGCCGGTTTATTTATGGGTATTCAGTTTATTGATAATAATTTTATTACACCCAGTGTGGTAGGTTCTTCGGTAAAAATTAATCCGCTTGCAGCGATTCTCGCACTCATTGTCGGGGGGGCCATGTGGGGTGTAGCCGGCTTGATTCTATGCATTCCCGTGATTGCTATTATGAAAAAAATATTTGCACAAATTCCTTTCTTACAACCGGTTAGCGTACTTCTGAGCAGTGATTTATATCTGAAAGAGCGTATCATGGAGCGGCGGTTTGAGGATGAAAAATATCGGCTGGTAAGCTTTTTCAAAGAGGAAGAACCAGTGGCGGTGGTTGCCGACGAAACTGCCCAAGTAGCAACTCAAACGCCCGTTTCTGCCACAGCAGAAGAACAAGCCTCAGCTAATCGCTGATAAATCATTCCTAATTATTATTGCCGGTGTATCAACAATCAATAGTTTGCTAAAAATAAAAATTACGTTTATTACACTATAACTAAGGAAGCAATATTAAAATATAGTTTTAAAAAGACTAATTCATTGATTGTCAATTAAAAAGCCTTGCGGCTTTGCGCGAAAAATATGCTCGACTACTTTCCCCTTCATGTTTAATTATAATAAACCGGCAGTGTTACGCGCACCCGTACCGCCTGCCCCTCCCGGATGGCGGGCATCCACGAGGGCATCCCCGCAATGGCTTCCCGGGTAGCTGCCTCACAAGCCGCGCAAGTCTGCGGAGGAGTAGTAGGAATGATGCGGGCGTAGGTCACTTTTCCCTGTTTATTCACAATGAAACGGACGTAGTGCATAGGGGTTTGATTTTGCGCACCCGGTGCCTTTGGTTTTTCTACGGCGTATTGCATCCAGTCCAGCACCGCCTCGTTGGAGCACTGTTCGGGGTTGGCAGCAGTAAGACAATTTTTGTTGAATAGGGGAGGGCGGCTGGTTTCGGTGATTTCATACACAGCTTTATGGCTCGCAGCGGGCGGCTCTGCCGGATGCTCAGAAAAGGTGGCTTCATCGTACTGGTAAGTGTACCAGCGGTTGTTGCGCGCATTAAAGTCGCCGTCGTCCAGCTTATAAGTCGTATCCAGCAATACCCCGTCCTGTTCAGGAACTGCTTCTGCTATTTCAGCATTTTCAGGCAGGGTTTTAGAGGGCATCTTCTGGTCGTTGCGACAAGCGGCGAGGGCTGTCCAGGTTAAAAAGGGTAGGACTATTTTGCTACTGATTTTTTTCATAAAAAGGAACGGTGTGGTAAAAATTGCTGACAGTATCCCCACATACGGTCAGCCGTTCTCCTATTCAGCCTAAAAAACTTAACGTTCCGGGTTTAGGCTGTCCCGGTCGGTTGTATCGGTCTGAAGGGTATCCACGTTCGGCACAGTTTGAGACCTATTATCCTGTGTGCCGGTGGTGGGAGTTTCGTGTACCTCGCCCACTTCATCCGCGCCCTGCGGCTCCCGATTGCGGCAGGCAAACAAGGTACTTATGCTCATTACAACAATTAACAATCCTCTTCTGGTTGACATGATTTTTTATTTTCTGATGAAAAAATATTTTGGATAGAAAGAGCAGTAAATGGCTTTGTTCAAACGTATGGCAATCCTATATAAGTCAATGAAAGAGGTTGGAGGTCGGAAGCCATATGTCAGACGGCACTGGTTGACTGATTGCCGGTAGATGATTAACAGCCGTATATATATTGTCTTTTAAAAACCCAAACCCGGCCCCGGCATTTAAAACAGTTGTAAACGCAGGCAGGCAGTACGTTGGTACTGCCTGCTCTGCTGAGTTGTGTGATTGTTTCCGTTGCGTGTTTATACTAAAACGGAGCTTTGCATCAAGGTTTAAATGCGGCTTCTACGTACGCCCCCGCTCACGAGGGAGATAACGAACAATACCACAAATACCCAGAACAATAATTTGGCGATGCCGGCAGCACCTGCAGCAATACCGCCAAAGCCCAATACACCGGCAACAAGTGCCACTACGAAGAAAATAATTGCGTAACGTAACATGATTTGGTATTTTTGGTTAAATAATAAGTGCTGATTCCTGTTAAATAGTTTTCCAGCACTTTTAAAAGATTAGGCTTAACTGTTTCTAATAAAAAGTAATACGCACATCAAAGTTCAAGGTCACTGTAAAAAAAAGGAGAAATTTAACAGCGCAAAAAAGAAAATTGTAAGCACTGAAATGAACTATACGCCGAAGGCTGTACTATTTTCTTTTTGGGCTGCTGGGCATTCATTTTTTTAATCCAGCTTATTTACCGTGGTGGTGGTTTGGGGCGAACGAATCGAACGCATCAGGCTAATGCCTGCTGCAAACATAATCCCGCCAATGACAACCCAAGCCCAGGGGCTGAAGCCCATGATCTGATAGCCTTCAAACGCGCCGAGTACACCCGGAATGAGCGCGGCAATACCGGCAATGACCAGAAATACGCCGATTACATTTTTAGCATCCATAAGTTTACATTTTTTGGGTACGAAAATCATAGCCCGCCTGGCAGGCTACTGTGATGTCTATTTTTCAGATAGAAAGATTGAAAGCGCTAAAAGTTCAATAATTAGCTCGTTAATAACTGACAATGAGGAAAATACAGAGGAGGGAAAAAGTGCTGTAAAAAAAGCAAAGCCTCGAAAGCAGGGTTTATTTGCTCTCAGGCTTTGCGTTGTCGAAATGAATCACCCGGTAAAAGGAAGAAAAACACTTTAGCGCAAAACTTAAAATAGCTCTTAGCTGAGTCAGTACAATTTGGCTTATTTGTTTGAATAACAGGCTCTTTCAGAAAAGCCTGCCTGGCATTTTGGTTTCTCAGGGTTGCATAGGAGGGAAAACCGGATAGTGCCGGTTTTCCCCTTATGCGAGGGATTTTGTGTAAAATAAAAGGATAAATCCCCAGTCATCGGATGTTTTGGGATCATAATAATATGGGAAAAACGATTCTTACGGGGAGCCGCTTACTTTCAAGCGCGCATTCCCGGTGCTTCATAGCGCAGGTTGATCATATCTTTCAACTGCTTGCGCGCATAGAAGATGCGGCTTTTCACCGTGCCAATCGGCAGGTTCATATGCTCGGCAATTTCATCATAGTGATACCCCTGGAAAAACATGAGGAAAGGCACTTTGTAGTCATCTGACAAACTATCGAGAATGCCAGTCAGTTCTTTCTGCATAATCATAGAGTTTGCCTGGTTATGTACCGTTTTGTTTTCTACGGTATACAAAAAGTCCTCAATGGGTTTTTCTACTTTGTTGCGGGTTTTCATTTTGCGGTAGTTGTTGATGAAAGAGTTCCGCATAATGGTAGAAACCCACGATTTGAAGTGCGTACCCGGTTCAAAGCGATGCAAATTCGCATATGCCAGCATCGCTGTTTCCTGCATGAGGTCTTTGGCATCCTCTTTGTTACGGGTCAATTTCATCGCAAAAGCGAACAACAGATCGTACAACTTGTTAAAAGAAGCATTGAATTCTAAAGCACTCATGGCGAAATGGTTTTGGGTTAAGGAATAGGATTAAGTAAAGCGTTACTCAATAAAAAGCATTTGGTTTAAAAATCTAATGTTTGTCTGTTTGTTTGCTCATAGTATGTTAAAAAAATTGGGGTTGTTTCACTGATTTAATAAAGCATTTGGCAATTTGATTTTTTGGAATCATTCACAGCAATGCTGTTTTCAATTTGGTTTTAAGGGGTGTGGTTCTTTGGGTTATTTCGGTTAGGGTTGATCTGAGTTTTTTGGGTATTCGTCGAATCTTTTTGTTTTGTTCAGAATGAAACCATTTTATTTTGTCTGACATTACTGATTAATTCAATCATCGTGCCAAAAATGCAAATATTTGATATTCAAATGATTAACTTGTTAACACTTTCTTAAGGCATTCTCAAATTTCAGAAAAATGCTGAAATTTGAGAAAAGAACACTTGCTTTCCTTCTGAATCCTTCGTATCTTTATCCAAGATTTCAATTTTACCCTTCTGACATCGCTTAATCAAAACAGCAAAAAAAGGAAGGAGGTGGCCCTGTCATTGATAGACAACTTTAAATTGTTCAAATGACAAGAGTAAGTATTCCGGTTTCCAATCTTCCCCAAATTGATAAGGGAACGATGGAAGTCATGCAACACGGAGTAATGTGGGTCAACGAAGAGGGGCACATTCTCTATGTGAATAGCCAGTTGGTGAGTGAATTGGGCTACGAGCCAAATGATTTTAAAACCAAGACGATTTTTCAAATCAGTCCTTACCTCAACTTTATTAAGTGGCGCGAAACCTGGCAACTTCTGGAAAAGAACCACCGGGTTGATCTGGAAGTCAAGCAGATGGCGGCAAACGGTGCCATCCTGCCGGTGAAGATGCGCGGGGTACTGATTGATGCCGACGGGCAAAAAGTGTGTGTGGGCTTTGTGCAAAATGAAGTGTCGGTAAAGCCTTATATTGATCTGCTTCAAATGCTGTCGGAAATGCTCAACGCGGGCGGCTGGCAGTGGACGGTGGTCAACAACACCTACTTCATCACGCGGCAAATGTACCGGCTGCTGGAACTCCCGGATGACCTGGTAGTGACCGCTGAAAATATACAAACCCTGCTGCTCCAATTGTTGTCGGTTAAAGATTACACCATTTTAAAAGAAAAATTACAACACTCCCTGGAGACCGGCGAACCATTTGAAGCGGAAGTAGGCATCAACCTGCCGGTGTCTAAAACCGTCAGACAATTTTGGCTCAAAGCCGTACCCCGCTATGAGGAAGGAGCCAGCAGTAAGTTGTACGGCACGCTTCAGGATATTTCTACCCTCTCAACGCTTACCACCGGGCGCACCGAAGAAATGTACCTCATGCAGTACAGCGTGGAACACGCCCAGGAAATCATTTACTGGGTTGCCCCGGATGGCACCATTCGCTATGCCAATGATTACTTCTGCACCCTGCTCGGTTATACCCACAAAGAATTATTACAAAAGAACTTCGCCGATTTGCGCGTCGGGCTTACCCCGGAGCTTTGGCACGAGCGCTGGGAACACCTGCGCCGACACAAAACGCTGGAACTGGAAGTAACGCTTCGGGCAAAGAACGGCGCGCACATTCCGGTGTCTATCAACGTCAGCCACCAGGTGTACCGCGGGGTGGAATTGGGCTGCGTGTTTGGACAGGATTTGCGGGAAGACAAACGCCGGGAAGCCCAACTGAACGAAGCTTTTCAGGAAATCCACAAGTTGAAGGAGCAATTAGAAGCCGATAATCAGGTATTGCAAAATGATATTGCACTGGAATACAATTTCAACAATATCATCAGTGCCAGCCCGGCTTATAAAAAGGTGTTGAAACAAATTGAACAGGTAGCCGACACGGATGCCACTGTGCTGATTCTGGGCGAAACCGGCACAGGCAAAGAATTGCTGGCACGGGCTTTGCACCAACTCAGCAGCCGCGCCAACCGCCCTATGGTAAAAATAAACTGTGGTGCCATCCCGGAAAGTCTGATCGAAAGTGAACTGTTTGGGCACGAAAAAGGCGCATTCACCGGTGCTTACCAACAAAAGAAAGGGCGGTTTGAAATGGCGCACAAAGGCAGTATTTTTTTAGATGAAATCGGCGAACTGCCCTTGGATTTGCAAACCAAACTGCTGCGGGTGCTACAGGAGGGCGAGTTTGAACGCGTGGGCGGCACCCAAACCATCCGGGTAGACGTGCGGGTCATTGCCGCCACCAATCGAAACCTCGAACAACTGG
>Ga0224722_1000486_pt1 | contig 22967 bp, 9 predicted proteins | sample Balambano_FR1_Me_FD_161646 | JGI IMG/M metagenome (GOLD analysis project Ga0224722, IMG submission 161646) | Freshwater sediment microbial communities from Lake Towuti, South Sulawesi, Indonesia - Balambano_FR1_MetaG | ecosystem: Environmental > Aquatic > Freshwater > Lake > Sediment | place... | reverse complement strand
ACCCCACACGAAGAAACTTCGATCAGTCGTCACATTGTTGGTATTGGCGATGTTACTGGCAGCGATGGAACTACCCAGTGCAATGGTGAGGAATTCGCCCGTGTTGACGGATTTAGACTGCCGCTGGTGCAATTCGGTACACTCGTCGCGACCGATACCGGCGATGGCACTGCTGTAACCGGCATTTGCAGTTGCATCCCAGTACACCGTGCCGTCATTGTCCACATAGTTGGTAGGTGTGCTTTGATTAAGCGTGATGCCATACTTCAAAGCGAGATACGAGTAGATTCGCTGCTTTTCGGTAGCCGTTAGTACGCGATTATAAGCAATTGCTTCAGCGATGTAACCATCGTGCAATTCTCCATAAGTACTGGGTTCTGCGCCCAAGGCAATAAAACCACCCTGTCCGGCGGGGAAGGTACCCGTAGCACCGGTGAAGGTTTGCTCGTTGGCAGTACCGTTGTAGGAAATTTTTACATCTTTTGGATTGGCGTTATTGGCAGTACCCATAATGATGTAAGGCCTGCCGTTGGTTAATGCCGTAGCATGTCGGTTGTCAGGAGCAGTCGTGCCCAACGTATAATAATTGGCATCGGTGGCAGCATACCCTAAATGTGGATGGTCGCTTACATCGCCTAAGCCAATGGTAGATTGAAAACCACCTAAGGCATCTGGCACGGAAACGGAAATCAAGGTAATCGGATCGGTGGTGTTCACGCCGGTCAGTGTCGTTTGCAAGCGGTCATTCGTAAAATCACCCGCCGGATTGAAATTGAGCGCATTAGAAACAAAAACGGCTTGGCGGATAGTGGTGCCTTCCGAAAGATTTAGATTATTCCCACTATAATCCGATAGAGAAGCGATGTTAGAGCCATTTAAACCAATGCCGTAATCAAAACGATACCATGCTTTGATGTTTGCATTCACACAAGCTGGACCAACAATATTCGCACCCAAGGTAAAATACGCGCCATCCGGCAAGAGCGAAGAATTAATCGTCACACAACCGCCGGAGGCAATGGTAAACGCGTATTCAGTATTACCGCTTGCGAAGGTGGCATCCGTCGGGTTGATGAGCAGGTAGCGCTCACCCGCTTGTGCAGCACAAATCGTGATGTTTTGGTCTGCCCAGGCAGCCGACTTGTCCACGCGCCACACGCGGTTCATGCGCAGGGTGGCGTTGGGTACGCCCGTGACAGCGGTGGCGAAGTTGGTCGTCAGGTTATTATGTCCCCAAGTCAAGAAAGTCAAATCATTGGTAATCGTACTTGTATTGGCTTGGTTCATGGCGGGGAGGCTGTTGCCCAATGCCACGGTAATCAGATTGCCCGTGTTGACGGATTTGGATTGTTTTTGATTTAAATTGGTACAATCATCCCGACCAATACCGGCGATGTCCGTTTTGTAACTGCTGTTCACTGTCGCATCCCACATCTTGGTGGTGCCGTCGCTGGCGAGGTAGTCGGTAGCGGTCGTTTGGTCGAGGGTCAAACCATATTTCAAAGCCAGATACGATTCAATTTTTTGGCGTTCTAGATTGGTAATTTGAGCACCATACACGACCACTTCGGCTACTTTAGCATCTACAAACCGGTCGTTTGTTTCGGCTCGACCGATGTTAAACGGTGCATTCAAACCCATAAATGGAACTGGTGCCGTGGCATTTCCACCAATTTGCGTGCGATTGCGGTGGATGAATCTGCCCGTAGTGACCCCTGCACCGGCGGTGTTGCTGGTCAAACTCCATAAATAGGGTGTACCTACCGTGCCGCCCCAGGGCGTAAATACGCGGTTGGTTGTAATGGGCGGATCCCAGTATAAGTTGCCGTCGCTCCACGGAATGAGTGCATTGAAACTACTCAGCGAGGTATTTTCAAAAAAAGTAGTTTGATTCTGTATCGCATCGGTGATTTGCACCACAAATACGTTTGAACTCGTGTAAGTACCCGTTCCAAATATACCGTCGGCATCGCGGAAGTAATCATCATTGGTAAAATCCAACGCCGGATTGAAGTTGATCGCAGCATTTGTAAAAACAGGCTGGTTAGTAACGGTCGCCTGTGTTGCGTCATTACTATTGCCGCTGTAATCACTCCACTGTGCACCGGTAGTAATGCCGTCATCTGCCCGATACCAAGCCTTAATCCCCGCATTCACACACGCCGGACCCGCCAGCCGCTTGCCGAAGGTGAAGTACGCGCCATCCGGCAGTGCGGTGTGCGGGAAGGTTCGATTCCCCGCTGCGTTCAGACGGTATTCGGTCACGCCCGTCACAAAAGTCGGGTCATTGCTGATGAGCAAGTAGTAATCGGCGTTGGCACCCTGGAAGTTGATGGTCAGGTTTGCGGGAGCCGTCCAGTTGGTTTTATCCACTTTCCAAATGCGGGCGATGCGCGTGGTGGCGTTGATGCCGGTAGCGGTAATGTCCACGGTGAAGCCGGTGGTCGCGCCGTTGTTATTTGCCCAGGTGAGGAAGGAATTATCGGCTACGGTGGTCACAGGGTTGAGGGCATTCGTGGTGCGAATGGTATCTCCGGCGGCAAGGGTAATCGGGTCGGTACCGTTGGAGGATTTGGATTGTTTTTGGTACAAATTCTGGCAATTGTCCCGACCGATACCGGCAATGTCTTTGTTGTACCCCACGTTGTCGGCTGCCGTCCACATTTTGGTGGTGCCGTTGCTCGCCAAGTAATCCGTCGCCGTCGTTTGGTCAATCGTGATACCATATTTTAAAGCCAAATACGATTCTATTTTTTGAATGTCGGTGGCGGTGAGCGTGCCGGACACTGCGACGAACTCCGCTACATCACCAATGCCTTGATTGCCGCCTTGCCAACCCACATTGAGAAAATGTTGATAATAATCTACCTCGGTTTCATCAATACCGGTGAGTACCGTGCCGTTTTTACCATTGAAGCGCGGCTGGGCGGTATTGGCGGCAGCGTTGTGCGACATTCCAATCAGGTAGGGAATATTGGTGGTTGCCGTTTGACCACTATTTTTAAAACCGATAAAGCTGTCAAAATAACCATAATTATTACTGCCATCAAAAATCCCGAAATGGTCAGCCACTATGCCGCGCAGCAGCGTACGTACGGCAGGAGACGGTATTTTACCAACAGCAAACATTTGCAGGTTGCTGGTAGGTGGAATGGTTTTTTGAAAAAGCATCCCAGCGCCCGTGGCAGCATTTACCGCCGGATTGAAATTGATGGCGTTGCCGCTGTTGTAGGTCGGATTGAACGTTGCGTTGGTTTGATAGGCATCGTTGTTGTTGCCACTCACGTCGTTCCAGCGTATCACGCCGCCCGAATTGGTCACACCCTGATCGGCTTTGAGCCAGGTTTGTACGCCGGGGGCGGTGTAGGGCGAAAGTGCGGAGAGCGGAATCACCTGCCGCGCAACGCTCGGACCCTGATATTCTGCGGTGACATACCCCGGACCGCCGCCATCTGCCATCCGCACTTCAATGTCGTGCACCCCTGCTGTCAAATTGATGACACCGCTTGCTGTGTAACAACAGGTGACTACCCCTGCCACATATTGCCCATCTACGAGAATGTCGCTATTATTATCACTGGTGGTGTAGAACGTATAATTGCCGGCAGTGGTAATGTTGAGCTTCGCCCGATAGACCATGCCAAAAAACTCCGGATCGAAGGAATTGGTAAAATTGCGACCGTAGTAGCCGGAGTAAACGATGTTGTCATCCGTGCTTTGGGTATTGTACAACGCATTGGTGAAAGAGGAACCCACTGGCGCACCAAATGGATAAATCGCATCATTGTAATACTCCTGATAATTGGGGTAGCTCACAACGGGCGGCGTTACACAGCCGGGCAGTTGCATTTTCGCACCGACGGTGAAGTAGGAATTGTGTGCTAACAGGCTGGAATTGAACGTTGCCCGACCCAGCGAATCCAATAAAATTTCGGAGGTGATACCGGTAAAAGTCGCATTGCTGGAAAGCAGCAGGTAATTGCCACCAAATTCTTGTCCAAATTGGAAGGTCACATTCGCATCGGCAAAGTTGAATTTGTCCACTTTCCAGGTGCGGTGCATCCGGAAGTTGGAATTGGTAGCTGTCACTGCCGGACCAAAACGTTGCAACTGGTTGTCATCCGCAAAAGTGAGGAAGGATTTATCGGTGCTAATGGAAGCCGTGTTTGCCTCGTTCGTCGCGGCGATGGTGCTGCCAATGCCCACTGATAAAATCGCGTTCTGCTCAATGGATTCGGATTGTTTTTGGTGCAAACCGGAGGCGTTGTCCCGACCAATTCCAAAAATATTCCATTTGTAGGCATCGCCGTCGTTCACCCACATGGTGCTGGTACCATCGCTGGCGACGTAGTTGGTGGCGGTGGTTTGGTCAAGCGTCGTGCCATATTTTAAAGCTAAGTAAGAATTGATTCTTCTGCGTTCGGTCGTCGTCAGGGTGCGGCTGTACAAAATCACTTCTGCAATGTCGCCGTAGAAGGTAAAGCCGGACACGGCACCGATGTGTTCATTGCCGGCGGCAAGTGCAAAACTGGTGGTGTTGGTAGCACTGGTGGCTACAAACTGCCCGTTGAAACCCGTCCCCCACTGGTTGGCAGCCGAATAGGTTTGAAAAATATTCCACTCGCGTACGTCCAGCGTTGTGCCGGTCACGGAACTTATCCCTGCTTTGGCATCTACAATACTGCGGTTGGAAGGCAGCCAGCCAAAGCGATCGGTCGTACCAAAGCTGTTGTAAACGGCTTCGTTGTTCCACACGTAATGTTCGTTGCGCGTACCGGCACCAAAATCGTACGGACCGCCATTGTTGATATGCCGATAGTGGGCGCGCGTCACCACAATCACCTCGCCTGCCGTGAAGCCGTTCACAAACGGACTTTGGTTAGACCGCAGGAAGTCATTGCCATCAAAGGTGATGTAGTGGTTGTAATTCAACCCACTGGTGCCGCGATTCGGGTCGCTGGATACGATGTTAAAATCCCGATCCAAGCCGGAGCGGTCTTGCCAGCCTTCGTTTGGAATGAGGTTGCCGCTCGCTGCGTCCTGTGCATCCAGCCACAGGGCAATGCCCGTGTTGACGGCTGCAGGACCCTGGGTTCTCATGGAATATTTGTTGCTAAATTCTGATACAGAACCCGTTGCTACCACTTTCAGCGTAGCCGTCCAAAAACCGTAGGGCACACCGGTGCAGGGTGCTGCGGTACAAGGATTGACGGTCAGCACGTGGCTACCTGCCGCCAAACCGCTGAAAGATTGTACAAAAAAATGCCCCTCGGGGTCGTCGCTGGAGTTATTGGCAAACACCTCCACCGTACAGCCGCCAGAGGCATTACAAATGGTAGGCAGACTCACGGTCACCTGCCAGATATTGCCCATTGTATTGTTAGAACCCGTCACAGTCGGGCGGTTGGCGCCTTCGTAGCTGAGGTTGCCGCCGCCGTCTAATTCGATACCCAAGCCTGCGTTTTTGAAGATGCTGTTTTGGGTGATGTTGATAGCATCGGGTCCGCTGTTTACATAAATGCCCGCACCGCCGTTGGCAGTGATGGTGTTATTGGTTACGGTATAATTCTTCGCCCCGTCGCCGCCATAAAACCAGATACCATGAGAGGCACTTGTGGTGATGGTATTGCCGCTAATGGTGCCGCTTTGCGAACCAACAGCCGTACTAATGAGAATACCACTCCGATTATGCCCGGTGAAAGTGCTGTTGGTAATATTGATATTGCTTCGAGTATAGCCGCCGCGAAATTCAATGCCATCGGTGTTTTTGGTAAAAGTGGAATTGGTGAGCGTGAAATTGGTAAAAACACCGTCGCAATAGACCCCGTCATCATCGGCTTCATTCACCGTCAGTCCGTTGAGGTTGATATTGTTTCTTGGAAAATTGGAAGCGAATACAATGCCATAGTCGCCGTCATCCGTGGTATTCGATTGGTCGAGGTTGACTACGGTATTGGTGATGTTTAGTGTGTTGACGGAATTTTCAAAACGGATGAGTTGGGCTGCTATCCAACCGTCAAAATTATCCAAAGTCGAGTTTTGAATGGTGATATTCGTTGCCGCACCGTTAAACCACATACCATAGATTTCGGCGTCGTGTACGGTCACGTTGTCAATGGTAATGCCGCTGGTGGTGTTATCAAAACGAATCCCGTAGTCGGCATCGTTGGCGTTATTCGGTACATCATTGTCAATAATGAGGTTTTTAATTTGCCAGTTGGTATTGACAAAATTGGAATAAATCATACCTCCACCTGCGCCGTCGCGCTGTGAGTAGAGGCTGGCGGTATTTTCACCGTCAATCGTCACATCGTTGGCAGTTTCTACCGGTCCGCCGCTGTTGCCGAACACAATGTGGTTAATCGAACCGTAAACCGTCGTATTAATAATGTCAAGGTTATTCACACTCGCATCGCGGAAGACGATGCCCTCGCAAGGGGCGTTAATGGTGACATCCTCAATAAGTAGGTTGGTTTGCGTGCCATTTTGAAAATACAGTGCGCGCCCGATTGCCAAGCCGGAGCAGTCTTCCATGCCAGACAGTGCCATCAGATTTTTGATGGTCATGTTGGTAGAAGCACCGTTGACCAGCACAACGACGTTGACAAAGGGCTGGACGTGATTAGCGATGATGTCTTGAATGGTGACATTCGATAAATTAGCCGCCACCTGGAAGAAGACATTGCCGCTATTTTGTACCGTGAAGCCTGTAACAGTGGTATTGGAGGCATTGATGATGAACGGATCCACCACATTATTGCCCCCCTGTGAATTGATGGTAATGTTGCCGCCGCCGTTGATGGTGATGCCCGGATTCGTAATCGCCGGCAAGCTGGTCGCGATGGGAATCGTACCCGCCACCGAAAAGTTAATGAGGTGCGGACCAGCACCGGCACCGTTGGCGTTGAGAATGGCCTGGCGCAGCGAACCGCTGCCGGCGTTGTTGAGGTTAGTGACCGTGAAGGTCGCGGCGTGTGTGCTGCTCCAGCAAGTGAGTACTATGATTGCAATAGCAATGGTACGTAGGAAAGTAGGGTAAAGACCTCTCATAATGTAAATTTATTTTGGTACACAAATTGAACCATGCCAAATTGCCCTATTGATGGAAGTACAAACAGTCTTGAGAGGATCGCATAGAAGTAGCTGATATTCCGCAAACTAAATGTTGAGAATACAAACAGCTGACCACTGCAAACAGTCCATGTTTCAGTAGTCGGCAATCAACACAGACGGTTGTTTACCGGTTGTAGTGGAAGTGTGTACTTGTTGGGAATGCGCCGAATACGCGCTTCTCTAAACGCCTTGGTAACGATAGTAGAAGTGTTTATTGTTGGGTTGCCTTGTAGTTCCTGATAACTAAATCAATATACTGATGTCGTTCGAAAATACAATCATTAAGTAATTGATTATCAAAAAGATGAAAATCGTACTTTTTATTTTTGAGTGACTTTACTATAATGCGATATAACTTGAATACGATTCAAAGCATTTTGGATGAGCAGCTAAGTAGGTGTAATGTGTAATTTTTGAAGCCCGATTTTGAAATCCGGTTGAATCAACTATGACACAAAGATAAGTTTATTTAAATAAAGTGCAAACTTTAGTGGTGATTTTTTTTAAACGACAGAAAATAGGATTGAACTGCTGCCCGCACTTTGGAGTGCCGTCAGCAGTTCAATCCTATTCGCGTACTGCAAAATGATACACCGTTTGACTGGTATAAGTTTGATTCGGTTCCAACACCACGGACGGAAATCCGGGCTGATTGGGCGAATCCGGGAAGTGCTGGGTTTCCAGGCACAAGCCGGTGCGGCGAGCATAGGCCTGGTTGTTTTTACCAATATGGGTACCATCCAGAAAATTGCCGGTATAAAATTGTAAACCCGGCTCGGTGGTACGCACCTCCACCACGCGCCCGGTGGTGGGTTCGGCGAGTACGGCTACTTTGCGCAGTTGCCCGTTGAAGTTGTTCAACACAAAATTGTGGTCGTAGCCATTTCCAAATTTTAATTGCTCCTCGTTTTGCTCTATCCGCGCTCCAATTGCCGTTGCCTGCCGAAAATCAAACGGCGTATTCGCTACTGCACGAATCTCGCCGGTCGGAATGAGCGTAGCATCCACGGGCGTAAACGCATCGGCATCTACCTGCAATTGATGATTCAAAATGGTGCCACTGCCTGCGAGGTTGAAATAAACGTGATTGGTCAGATTACAAACGGTTTTCCGGTCGGTCGTAGCCGAGTAGTCAATTTTTAAATCGTTTTCATTATTTAAGGTGTAAATGACTTTGGCCGACAGATTGCCGGGGTAACCTTCCTCGCCATCCTTGCTTTGATACGTCAATTCCAGACTGACTTGATTGGTCTCTTCTACAGACCGCGCCTGCCAGATTTGTTTATCAAAACCTTTAATACCACCGTGCAAATGGTTCACGCCGTTGTTAGTGGCGAGCGTGTACGTTTTACCATCAAGCGTGAATTTGCCTTTTGCAATGCGATTGCCATACCGCCCGATGATGGAACCGAGGTAAGGACTTGCCGACAAATAAGACGACAAACTATCGTAGCCCAGCACCACGTCGCCGGGCTGCCCGTTTTTGTCGGGTACCAACAAAGCCACAATGGTGCCGCCGTAATTGGTGATACGCACCTCCAATCCCTTGTTGTTCGTCAGGGTGTACAGGTCTGCCGGTCCGTCTTCCGTTTGCCCGAATGCCGTCGTGGTAATCGTTGGTTTCATATCGTTTGCGGTTGTTTCGGCAGCCTTTGTTTGTGATCGGTTGCTCGCCGGTTGACAAGCTGCCAACAACAGTATTACACTACTGCATAGCATTTTTAAAGTTTCCATAAACAGTTGATTGGTATGTGATCCGCTCCGTTGCTAAACGATTGTTGCGCAAAAATAGCCCGCTGCGCGATTCGAGCAAGAAATGTTGGAAATATTTGTGAGAATCGGACAAAAAAAGCGCATATTTGTTTGATGGCACCCGACAGCCGTTCGCCCATCTGGTGACTTGAAGTCATCAGATGGGCGAATGGCGGAGTAGTAGCCATCCTGACAAACAAAACAAAATTTCTATGCGCCTCCAACTCTTTTTACTATTCGTTTCCTGCTTTTACTGGCAAAGTTGTTCGGCTCCGAAGTCCAAAGGGCAGCCTGCCGACCGCGTCGTTTGGACCAAAGACCAAGCCAACCGCTGGTACGCCCGGCAAGGCTGGCTCGTGGGTGCCAATTTTCTGCCCGGCACCGCCATCAATCAACTGGAAATGTGGCAAGCCGAAACCTTCGACACCGCCACTATTCACCGCGAACTCGGCTGGGCGAAAAGCCTCGGCATGAACACCATGCGCGTCTTTCTACACGACCTACCCTATCAACAGGATTCGACCGGTTTTTTACAACGCATGGATACGTATTTAAAGATTGCTAACCGGCACGGTATCAAAACCTTACTCGTCTTTTTCGATTCGGTGTGGGATCCCAATCCGCAACCCGGCAAACAACGTGATCCGAAGCCGCACACGCATAATTCCGGCTGGGTGCAAAGCCCCGGCAGGGAAGCCCTCCGCGATTCTACCCAACATCCGCGCCTCGAACGCTACGTGAAAGGCGTGGTGACACGATTTAAAAATGACAACAGAATCTTGGGTTGGGATGTGTGGAACGAACCCGATAACACCAACGACGGCTCTTATGGCAAGGTAGAATTGCAAAATAAAATTGACTATGTATTGCCGTTGTTACAAAAAACCTTCGCCTGGGTGCGCTCTGCGAATCCCTCGCAGCCCATGACCTGCGGAGTTTGGCGCAATGACTGGTCTTCACACGAGGGTTTAAAACCGATTGAAAAAATACAAATTGAAGAGTCGGATATTATTTCTTTTCATAATTATGATAATGCTACTGAGTTGGAAAAACGCATAAAATGGCTCCAACGCTACGAAAAACCGATCCTCTGCACGGAGTACATGGCACGCGGCAACGGCAGCACCTTTGAAAGTTCTTTACCGGTTGGTAAAATATATAATATCGCCATGTACAATTGGGGATTTGTAAATGGAAAATCGCAAACCATTTACCCCTGGGATAGCTGGAGCAAAACCTACACTGGCGAACCTGACTTGTGGTTTCACGATATTTTCCGCGCAGATGGCACCCCTTATCGCCCAGCAGAAGTGAGCCTCATTAAACAATTAACGAGCAAAAAGTAAAAATGCATTTTAACAAACCACTTTATTTTACTGGTTTACGAGTTAAAATTTAAGTATATAAGTTTTTCCTGCCTGGGTGTTGAAATCCAACAAAGTAGTCTCAAGCAGTTGAATCCCTTTCAGTTGTGCTTTGGGCGATTGTAAAGGTGATTTAATGTTTGGAGTTTGGTAAAACGGATTGGGATTGTCGCCGCTTGCCGGTTTTAAATTATTTTTATCAGCTAGGGGTACATTTGGCAGCCGCAATCGGCAGTTGCCACCCAAACTTGATTTTATCATCATTTTTTTTATCGCGTTCGCCTCCCATTCCAACGCAATTTCAAAACCGCCCCGCGCTTTCAAACCGCTGATTTTACCCGATTTCCACACTTCCGGTAACGCCGGTAAAATATGAATCGCTCCGTCGTGGCTTTGTACAAACAACTCGGCGATGCCCGCTGTGCAGCCAAAATTACCATCAATCTGAAACGGCGGATGCGCGTCCAGCAGATTGGGGTAGGTGCCGCCAGAGTTTTCGTACTGGTTGGCATCTTTTCTGCCTTCGGCAAGCGAGAGTTGGTCGGTGAGCAATTTGTAGGCATGATTACCATCCAAAAACCGCGCCCACAGACATACCTTCCACCCCATGCTCCAGCCAGTGGATACATCACCGCGGTACTCCAGCGAGGTACGCGCCGCCTCAAACAGTACCGGGCTGCGGTAGGGCGAAATCTGGTTGGAGGGGTACAAGCCATACAAATGCGACACGTGCCGGTGCTTGTCCTGTGGCTCGTCCCAATCCTGCAACCACTCTTGTAGTTGGCTATGTTGCCCGATTTGCATCGGAGGGAGTTGTGCGCGTTTTTGTTGTAATAACGTGCGGTAACTTTTATCCAGGTTTAAAATTTCTGCTGCCCGGATCGTATTGGAAAATAAATCGAATAATAACTGATTGTCCATCGTAGCCCCGGCGGTCACCGCAACATTTTTCTTATAATCCTCATCTTTCACATAAGAATTTTCCGGAGAAACAGAAGGATTGATAATCATCCAATTGTGCGCAGAATCCGTTTGTAAAATATCTATAAAAAAATCACTCCCACCTTTTAAAACCGGATAATATTGTTGTAAAAACTTTACATCTCCGGTAAATAAATACCGATACCAGATATGCTGACTGAGCCAGGCACCGCCCATGGGCCATAAGCCCCAGAGGTAGGCTCCATCCACCGGGTCGGTCACCCGCCATAGATCAGTGTTGTGGTGTACCACCCAGCCGCGTGCGCCGTAGGTTTTTGCTGCGCTCTCCTGACCGGTAACGGAAAGGTCTTGTAACATTTTAAATAACGGATCATGCAATTCGCTCAAATTGGTCACCTCGGCGGGCCAATAATTCATTTCCGTGTTAATATTAATCGTGTATTTACTGTCCCAGGGTGGCAGTAAATGTGGATTCCAAATACCCTGTAATGTAGCGGGCTGCCCACCGGGCTGCGAACAGGAGATGAGTAAATAACGCCCGAATTGAAAATAAAGCGTGGCTAGTTGAGGGTCGTTGCTGGTTGAAAATTGCGCCAGGCGTTGGTCGGTCGGGAGTTTTGCGGCATCGGTCACGCCTAAATCCAACTGTACCCGGTTAAAATATTTTTTATAAAAATTTTGATGCGTCTGCAACGCAGCGGCGTAACCTTTTTTCAGCGCATTTTGCAAATAAGCCCCTGCCCGTTGGCTCGCATCCGCGCTGATGTCTTTATAATTTTTAAAATTAGTGGCGATCGAAACATATAATATGACTTCATTCGCATTTTGAATGCGCAGTCGGCTAGAGTCGGCGGTAAACATTCCCCCGTTTAAAACGGGTTTCACCTGTGTTTCAAATTGAATCCTCCCTTTCTGCCCTTCGTGGTCACTCGTGGTGCCGTTTAAAATCAAGGTTCGGTTTTGAATTTTAATGGAATGCTTCTGATGCAGACTTTGCAAGGCGATGGTACAAGAAATACTTCTGGGTCGGTTGGCGGTAAGCCGCACGATAAGCACCTGGTCGGTAAAAGAGGTAAAAATCTCGCGCTTGAATTGAATGCCATTTATATCATAACGAACCGACGCGGTTGCATTGGCAATATTTAAATCCCGGTAATAATTCGTGCAATTATTATGACCCGGAAACTGAATGCGCAGGTCGCCCACCGGCTGGTAGGGCATACCGTTGTTCGATGATTTAATTTGTTGATTGGCAAGCTGTTGCGCAGCTTCATATTTGCCTTCCGTCAATAATTTACGAATTTCCGGGATGGCTTTACCCGTTTCCGGGTTGATGTTGTTATTCGGTCCGCCTGCCCATACTGTTCCTTCGTTGAGTTGTAACAATTCCGCATCCGGCGTTCCAAAAATCATGGCACCCAGCCGACCATTGCCTATCGGCAGGGCTTCTTCCCATTTTGCGGCAGGTTTATTATACCAGAGTTTCAAATGGGGGTCATTGTTCTGTGCAACTACCAAGTCCTTACAAATAAATAACAAAAGTATTAAAACAGTATTAACTTTTAACACAAGTATGATTTTTTTATAAAAAATAGAAATCTAACCCTTTGTTTATCAAAACTTTAGCCTCTTAACCTAAAACTTTAGCCTCTTGATCTAAAACTTTAGCCTCTTAACCTAAAACTTTAGCCTCTTGACCTAAAACTTTAGCCTCTTGACCTAAAACTTTAGCCTCTTGACCTAAAACTTTAGCCTCTTGACCTAAAACTTTAGCCTCTTGACCTAAAACTTTAGCCTCTTGACCTAAAAAATTGCCCTTAACACGTAAACTTTTATCCAACCTGAACTGATTTCAACGATTACCAAGACATCAGCCTGCATTTTTCACGGTAAACTGATATTTTCCCGAGCCCACTTTCAAAAGCACATAGCCCTGTTCCGTTCCTGCAACGATGATATCCGCGCTGGCAGCCACGGTTTTCCCGTTTTCCAGCACGGCATCGGCATTGGGAGCAGGCACATAAATGGTCGCCGTGGTATTCGCCGGAATTTCCACCTCCAGTGTCCACTGCCCATTCTGCACCTTCCAGGCGGAACTCACCTTACCGTAGTAAGTTTGCAAACTCGCCTTTGCCTCCGTCAGCAAACTATCGGTATGCGGTTGAATAATCATTTTTTTATACCCCGGCGCATCCTCCCGAATGCCCGCCACCGTACGGTACATCCAGTCGCCAATGGCACCGTAGGCGTAGTGATTGAACGAATTCATACTCGCTGACTGGAAGGTACTGTCGGGTTTGATGCCGTCCCAGCGTTCCCAAATCGTCGTGGCGCCCATTTTCACCGGATAAAGCCAGGAGGGGTAGGTCTCCTGCATCAGGAGTTGGTACGCCAGGTCGGTGTAACCAAAACGGGTCAACACATGACACAAATAAGGCGTGCCTAAAAAGCCGGTGGTGAGGTGATTATTATACGATGTGATATTTGTAACTAAACGTTCGGCGGCTTGCGCACGCAGATTTTCGGGTAGCATATCAAAATGCAAAGCCAATACATACGCCGTTTGCGAACTTGATACGAGCCGCCCGGTGGAAGTGGTGTATTCTTTTAAAAAAGCATTCTTTACATTTTGTAATAAAGCGGTGTATGTTGTAATGTCTTCTTTTTTATTTAAAACCTGCGCCGCGTTGATTACTAATTGGGTAGAATGAGCAAAAAAGCACTGTGCAATAAAATATTTATCGGTAATGGCAGAGCGTCCGTCGCGGTCGTCATTCAGGCTGTAAAACAGCCAGTCGCCAAAATGAAAACCCTTGTTCCACAGGTAATCCGTACTGTTTTTTTCCATAAAACCCACCCAGGCTTTCATACTTTCATACTGATCCTCCAGGATTCGTTTATCGCCATAAGCCAGATACATATGCCAGGGAATAATCGTAGCGGCATCTGCCCAGCCGGCAGAACTCACGGCATTTTTTCCTAATACATTGGGTACTACAAACGGCACACCCCCATCCGGATTTTGATCGGCAGCGAGGTCTTTGAGCCATTTGGCAAAAAAGTTATGCACGCCAAAATTGAAGGCTGCCGTGCGCGCAAACGCCTGCGCGTCGCCCGTCCAGCCGAGGCGTTCGTCGCGCTGCGGGCAGTCGGTGGGTACGTCGAGGAAGTTGCCGCGCTGCCCCCACTGAATGTTTTTTTGCAATTGATTCACCAGCGGGTTGGAGCATTCAAAGGTGCCGGTGGGTTGCATTGCGGAGTATAAAGCAACGGCAGTAAAATCGTCGGGCTTTATGTCACCCGGAAAACCAACGAGTTTGATGTACCGAAAGCCCTGAAACGTAAAATGCGGTTCAAAAAACTCCTCTGTGCCACCTTTTAAAATGTAGGTATTTAATTGTTTTGCCGGGCGCAGGTTTTCCGTATAAAAATTTCCGAATTTATCCAATACTTCGGCATGATACATTTTCACGGTGTCGCCCGCCCTGCCGCGCACCCGCACCTGCACCCAACCCACCAGATTCTGCCCGAAATCAATGACCTGCTCGCCTTTGGGCGTTGTAAAAATTTTCAGCGGTTTAAAAGTTTCGTGTTTTTTGATGGGTTCATTATACGTAGCAATCAAGTTAGAGTAATCCGTTCCTATTGTTTTTACATTTGACCAACCGGAGTCGTTATAACCGACGGTGTTCCAACCAACTTTCTCTTTATTCGCATCAATCGTTTCGCCGTTGTAAATTTCGGAATCCAGGATACTGCCCGTCGAAGATTTCCAGCTTTCATCCGTTATAATGGTTTGTTTCGATCCATCGGTATAGGTAATTTCCAGTTGCAATAACAAGGCGAGTTCTTTACCATAAAAATTTTTCTGCCCGCTAAAACCGATCAAGCCGCGATACCAGCCGCTACCGAGTGCCACGCCGAAGGCATTGCTACCGATTGTTAGCAAATGAGTGACATCGTAGGTTTGGTATTGTAAGCGCTTTTGGTAAGCCGTCCAGCCCGGCGTGAGGTAAGCATTCCCTAGCCTTTTGCCGTTGAGGTGGGCTTCGTACAATCCCTTCGCCGTGATATGGGCAGTAGCTGATTGAATTTTTTTAGCAACGGTAAACGTTTTTCTAAACAACGGGCTGGCTCTCACGAGCGTATCTTCAGGATAACCAACGCCAATCCACTTTGCTTTCCAGTCAGAGGAACGTAGCAGAGCCATCGTCCATGAAGCGGGCGCACTCCAGGCCGAAGCATTGCCCTGGTTATCCCACACCCGCACCTGCCAGTGGTATTTCTGGTTGGACTCCAGCGGCATCCGGCTTTCGTAAGGCACGAGTACCGATTGATCGGAGTTGACTTTGCCGGTTGACCAGAGCACGTCTTTTCCTTTCAACAAAGCTGCGTTATTCTTAGCTACCCGAATTTCGTAGGCGGTTTGCAACACCTTGCGTTGAGCGGATTGCAACTGCCAGGAAAACCGGGGCTGGGTGACATCCAACCCGACCGGATTGACCAGATTTTCGGTTCGAAGTTGAGTGACGCTGACCTGCGCCACAAGCGGGAGTGTACTCGCCAGCACGAGCAAGCACAGAGAAATTGGTTTCATTGCATTACCATTTTAGTGCTTCAATATAGAAAGAAAATTGTGTAATGACTATTCCGCACTGTTCTGGTTTGTACCGGCGAGCTTTCCCACAGGGATGACTATGTCAGAGCCGCCGCTGCATTACCCGGGCGTATAAAAGTTTGTATTTACATTACAAGGATTTCCGAACTACTAAATAAAAAGGATTTGCAATATGTTCTCGTTCGTTTTCCAATACCATTCTGGCTGCCGTCTTGCCCAGCTGCTGGAAATCGGTAGAGATGACCGTGATGCCGTCGAGTAAAATTTCTTTTAACGGGGTTTCATTGTACGATATAATACCGACCTCTTCGCCTACTTTATAACCCAAATTCTTTACTTTTTTAATTAAAATAACCAGGTCGTCCTCCATCAGATTAATATAGGCTTCCCCCGGTGCAATCGGCTCCTGTTCAATATTACTAACTATTTGATAATCAAAAGCATATTTTAGGCAAAATCGTTTAAATCCGGTCAAAATCTCGCGGGCGTGATAGGTATATTCTGGGAAAATAATTTTTATCCGAACATACTTTTGTAATAAACTCAGGGCTTCGGTCAGTGCGTTGTAAATATCTTTTGCAAAATCCTGATATACCGCGGCGTACTGCCCTGTTACACCTTCAATTTTTTTATCCAGCAAGATTAATTTTTCTTTAGGAATTTGATTAATCACATCTTTCAAATCGGCACCGCCATCCAGAAAATGCGCAATAATGACAAAATGCGTGTAGTCTTTATCTTTATTTTCTAAAATCCATTCTTTAAACAAGCGATAATTGTTGTGATAAATAAAAAAATCAATAGCAGCCTGTTCTCCCAATGTATTAGCAAATGCATCATATATAAGTTGTTTGTGCGCGCTCAATTTATTAAATAATAAAAAAACTTTAGCCTTGCGTTGTAAATGAATACTTTTTACATAATAACCTTTACCTGGCACCGATTCAATAATACCGGTTTCTTTCAATTCTTCGTATGCTTTTACCACCGTATCGCGAGCGATGTCAAACTGAATTAACAGCCGATTCACGGAAGGTAATTTATCGTGTTCTTTTAGCTCACCTCTTTCGATGGCAGCCAATACAGATTGAATAATTTGTTTGTATTTGGGGGTTTTTGAATGCTCATTTATTTGGATAATTTGCGCCATCACTTCTTTTTATTTTGCAGAACGGTACAGAACACTTTTATTTACAAAACAGAACAGTGCGGTACACGAGTCCGCAAACGGATGGCTAAATTTGGCACATCTCCTGCATATTTAAAACCTAAATCGCAGAAAAATCAACAAATGCAAGTTCAAACTTTTCAATATGTGAATTATTTGTGGGATGAAGCCAGAGCTGCTGCCCTCGCCGGTGATGAAGTTGCCTTGTTTTTATACCGTTCTAACATTCTGGGCGCGGATTTGCGCATCACCAACTACGGCGGCGGCAATACCAGTTGTAAAACGATGGAAAAAGACCCGCTCACGGGCGAGGAGGCAGAAGTGATGTGGGTGAAAGGTTCCGGCGGCGACATTGGCACGCTTACCCGTGCAGGTATCGCCGGATTATACACAAAAAAGTTACACACCCTCAAAAATCGCTATCGCGGGCTGGCTTTTGAAGATGAAATGGTGCCGCTCTTACAATATTGTTTATATGATTTGAACAGTGCCGCACCTTCTATTGATACGCCTTTACATGGATTGCTACCTTTCAAACACATTGACCACCTGCACCCCGATGCGGTGATTGCAATTGCAGCAGCTAAAGATAGCGAGGCAATTACACATGAAATTTGGGGCGATACGATGGGCTGGGTACCCTGGCAGCGACCGGGTTTTGATTTGGGTTTGAAATTAGCACAATGTCTGCAGGAAAATCCAAATATCAGAGGAATCGTACTCGGCGGACACGGTTTATTCACCTGGGGTAATACGTCTTTCAAATGTTATGTAAATAGTTTGGAAGTTATTGAACAAGCATCGGCATATATTGAACAACATATTGACAAAAAAACTCTGGTATTCGGTGGTGTGAAAACTGAAAGCTTAGAACCGCAAGTACGTCATCAGCAAGCCGCCAGGATTGCACCGATTTTGCGTGGAATGTGTTCCAGCGAAAAGCGGATGATCGGGCATTTTACGGATGATGAAAAAGTGCTGGAATTTATTAACAGCCATGATTTATCAAAATTAGCCCCACTCGGTACTTCTTGTCCCGACCATTTTTTGCGCACCAAGATTCAGCCACTGGTACTGCCGCTTGCCGCGAAGGAAGATTTATCGGATGTGATTGAAATAAAAGAAAAAATTGAACCTGTTTTTGAAAAATATCGCAAAGAATACGCCGAGTATTACAACACTTGTAAGCATCCCGACAGCCCGCCCATGCGCGATGCCAATCCGGTGGTGATTTTGTACCCCGGCGTGGGAATGTTCACCTTCGCCAAAGATAAACAAACGGCACGCGTAGCATCCGAGTTTTACCTCAACGCCATCAACGTGATGCGCGGCGCGGAGGCGATTTCCGAATACACCGCGCTTGCTCGCCAAGAGGCTTTTAACATTGAATATTGGCTGCTCGAGGAAGCAAAATTGCAGCGGATGCCGCAGGAAAAACCCTTGTCGCGGCGCATTGCCATCATCACGGGCGCGGGCGGCGGCATCGGCAAAGCCATCGCAGATAAATTGGCAAAGGAAGGTGCAAACGTCGTGTTGACGGACATTGTGGAAGAACGCTTGCAGGAAGCAAATGCAAGTTTTAAACGCGATACGGCAACGTATGCCGTTTGTGATGTAACAAATCCGGATTCCATTACACAAGCGTATCAAAAAGCGTGTCTGGAATTTGGTGGCGTGGATATTATCGTGCACAGTGCCGGATTAGCTATTTCTAAATCCTTGACGGACACGACGTTACAAGATTGGAATATTTTACAAGATGTGCTGGTAAAAGGACAATTTCTGATGGCGCAAGTCGGCGTAGAAATTATGCGCAAGCAAAACTTCGGCGGCGATATTATCCACATTGCCAGTAAAAACGGTTTGGTAGCGGGTCCGAACAACGTGGGCTACGGCACTGCCAAAGCCGCGCAGCAGCACATGACGCGCCTCCTGGCAGCCGAACTGAGTAAAGACAGCATCCGTGTCAACACCGTGAACCCCGACGGCGTGATTGTGGGCAGCAAAATTTGGGAAGGTGCCTGGGCGGAAGGCAGGGCGAAAACGTATGGTATTTCGGTGGAGGAGCTACCAGCATTTTATGCAAAACGCAATTTACTAAATGTCATGATCCTGCCGGATGATATTGCGAATGCCGTGTTTTGTCTCATTGCAATATTGGATAAATGTACCGGAAATACGATTAATGTGGACGGAGGTGTACCGGATGCGTTCGTAAGGTAAGATTTGCTAAATCTTAAAGATTTAGTAAAACTACAATTTAAGAATCTATGAAAAAAGCCTTCAAAATGCACCTCTTCCCCGGTGAAGCCGGGGAATATCAACGCCGCCACGATGAAATCTGGTCGGAATTGTCCGATTTATTAAAAGAAACGGGCATTTCGGATTATTCTATTTTTTTAGACGAAGAATCAAATACGCTTTTTGGTGTAATGAATGTAACAGATGTTGAAAAATTAAATGAATTACCCAACCATCCTGTGATGCAACGCTGGTGGATATATATGAGCGACTTGATGCAAACGAATGCCGATCATTCACCGGTAGTAAAAGATTTAAAAAAAGTTTTTTATTTGCCATAACCAAATTATAGTAAAATGAATATCCAACCCGCCCAAATAGCTGACTTTAACGCCCGTCTGGAAGCCGACCATCGTGAATGCTACGCTTTTTTAAAATTACAACTGGATAAAAAAGGGATCAATGCAGACGAACTGGTGGAAAAAATTCAAGATTTTCAAGTGGCGATTCCCAGTTGGGCACTAGGTGCGGGTGGCACGCGCTTTGGGCGGTTTTCCATTGGCGGCGAGCCGGGTAATCTGGAGCAAAAAATTCAGGACATCGGCATTTTACACACGTTGACCCATTCAGCAGGTGCCATTTCGTTACATATTCCCTGGGATATTCCAAAAGATGCTAAAGCTATTCAGGAACTTGCGGCTTCGCATGATATTGTGTTTGATGCAGTGAATTCTAATACGTTTCAAGATCAACAAAATCAGCCGTTTAGCTATAAATTTGGTTCCCTATGTCACACGGATAAAGCAGTGCGGGAACAAGCCATTCAGCATAATATCGAAGTCATTGAACACGGTAAAGCACTCGGTTCTAAAAGTATAACGATTTGGTTGTCAGATGGGGCCTCTTTTCCCGGTCAGTTGAATTTTCGCAAAGCATTACAACGAACCTTAGATTCTTTACAAAACATTTATCAATATTTACCAAATGATTGGAAATTATTCATCGAATACAAACCATATGAACCTAATTTTTACAGTACGGTCATTCAGGATTGGGGCACTTCGCACTTGTTGGCAACCGAGTGTGGTGAAAAAGCCTATTGTTTGGTGGATTTAGGACATCATTTGCCGAATACCAACATTGAACAAATTGTATCCACTTTAATCTGGCGTAATAAATTGGGCGGCTTTCATTTCAACGACAGTAAATATGGAGACGATGACCTGACCGTCGGGAGCATTCGCCCCTATCAGCTATTTCTCATTTTTAACGAACTCGTCGAAGGCATGAGTGAAACCTCAAACGTCAAATCTCAAGTAAATAACTTCGCCTGGATGATCGATGCCAGCCATAACGTGAAAGACCCGCTCGAAGATTTGATGCAGAGCCTGGAAGCCATTCGTTTAGCCTACGCGCAAGCCTTGCTGGTGGATAGAAACACCCTCGCAGAAGCGCAGGAAACCAATGATGTAGCCCGTGTGCAGGAGATTTTGCAAGACGCGTACCGCACGGATGTACGCCCACTCTTGCGCGAGGCACGGTGGAGAAACGGTGCGGCATTAGAACCGATTGAGCTATTTAGAAAATTGGAAATCAGGAACTTACTGATTCAAGAACGCGGATTTAAAACGGTCGCCACCGGATTATAAAACAAGTACCGAGTACTGAGTCCTGAGTCAAGAGCGGCTCGTGTCGTGGCTCGGCACTCGCAACTAAATAACTCGGAACTCAAGTGAAAGTAACTGCCGTATTTGATATCGGAAAAACGAATAAAAAATTCTTTTTATTTGATGAAAATTATCAGGAAGTTTTCAGAGAATACGTCTGTTTCGAAGAAATAATGGATGACGACGGCTTTCCGGCGGATGATCTGATGGCACTGCAACGTTGGGTGAAAACAACCTTTAATAAAATATCACAAGACCATAATTATCAGGTTAGCGCTTTAAACTTCTCGGCGTACGGTGCAAGTTTTGTGCATATAGGGGCAGATGGCGAGCCGATTGCGCCATTGTACAATTACACTAAATCCTATCCAAATGATATTCTACAATCTTTTTATTCTAAATACGGAACAGAACTAAAAATTGCGAAAGAAACCGCTTCGCCGCCGCTGGGAATGCTCAATTCGGGTTTGCAATTATATTGGTTGAAATATACTAAGCCGGATATTTTTAATAAAATTCGCTGGTCATTACATTTGCCTCAGTATTTGAGCTATTTATTTACTGGCGTGGCGGTCAGCGATTATACGAGCATCGGTTGCCATACCATGTTGTGGAATTACAAAAAGAACGATTATCACCAGTGGGTCTATGCTGAAAAAATAAATCAAATTCTACCGCCGATTGTAAAAACCGGTCAAGTTTATGATGTAAATTTTGATAACAAAAAAATCAAAACCGGTGTGGGCATTCACGACAGTTCGGCGGCACTTCTACCTTATTTGCGCTCAAACAAGGAGCCATTCTTGTTGATTTCGACTGGTACCTGGAGTATTTCGTTGAATCCATTTAGTGAGAAAATTCTAACAGAGGAAGAGTTGATGTTGGATTGTTTAAATTACCTGCGTACTGATGGAAAACCGGTGAAGGCTGCCCGATTGTTTTTAGGAGACGAGTATAATTTGCAGGTTAAAAAATTAAATGTTTTTTATCAAAAGGATACTGATTATTGTAAGAGCATACAGTTTGACGAATCTATTTACCGTAATTTGTTGTTGGGTATCAAAAATTATTTTAAATTTGAGCGCATTTTGCTATCACGAGCGCAGCTGGAAATAACAGATTTAAGTAAGTTTGAAAATTTTGAAACGGCGTATCACCAATTGATAATGGAGTTGGTTGCTTTGCAAGTGCAATCGGCAAACTTAGCGATTGGCAATACTTTGATCAAAAAAGTGTATATTGACGGCGGTTTTGCAGATAATGATATCTATATAAAATTATTAGCAAAATATTTTAATGATTATAAACTGATTGTCACGCAGTCGCCCCTCGGCTCGGCGTTGGGTGCGGCACTCGTGCTGTCAGAATCCTCCTGAACGATGCAAATTGGCTTGTTTATACCGTGTTATGTGGATCAATTTTACCCGCAGGTAGGTGTTGCGACGCTGCAATTACTAGAAAAACTGGGTTGTAAAGTAGATTATCCCATGCAACAAACCTGCTGCGGACAACCTATGGCAAACTCCGGTTGTGAGCGGGATGCTATTCCTACGTATCAGCATTTCATAAAAACTTTTCAAAGTTATGATTATATCGTATGCCCGTCGGGCAGTTGCACATATCATGTTAGGAAGCATTATGATATTATTGAACAAACGGAAACAGTGAAACAAGTTCGACAACGCACATTGGATTTGACGGAATTTTTAGTAGATGTTTTAAAAATTCATGATTTAGATGCTCGCTTTCCGTATAAAGTAGGGTTGCACCAAAGTTGTCATGGTTTGCGTGGTTTGCGCTTGGGCGTTGATTCAGAGCAAGTTGAGACAGGTATTTCCAAAATAACTATTTTACTAAATATGGTAAAAGATTTAGAAATCGTCAAATTAGATCGCGTAGATGAATGTTGTGGATTTGGTGGAACATTTGCCATCAATGAGGCGGCGATTTCTGTAAAAATGGGGAAAGATCGGATTGCGGATTATGAAAAACATAGCGCACAGGTAATAACGGCGGGGGATATGAGTTGTTTGATGCACTTGGAAGGGATCATAAAACGACAGCGAAAAAACATCAAAATTATGCACATAGCAGAAATTTTA
>Ga0224722_1000485_pt1 | contig 22973 bp, 14 predicted proteins | sample Balambano_FR1_Me_FD_161646 | JGI IMG/M metagenome (GOLD analysis project Ga0224722, IMG submission 161646) | Freshwater sediment microbial communities from Lake Towuti, South Sulawesi, Indonesia - Balambano_FR1_MetaG | ecosystem: Environmental > Aquatic > Freshwater > Lake > Sediment | place... | reverse complement strand
GATGGGCTGAGTTAATACCAAAAAAACCACCACCGTTTTCACCCAATTGCTTGATGATCTCAAAGTGTGCCACAGGGCCACGGGCAATCCATTGGGCTGCTCCCTCCAAAGTAGTGGCTTGGGCAGGGCCAGCAAGGGTTTCGGGCACCCCAGCAATTAGCAGGGCGATCGCCCCTACCACAGACATAGGCAACAGAATTCGAGTAATGGATAGCACCAAATCTTGATAGAAATTACCCAATAGTCTGCCTGCCAAACCACGAATGAAGGCGATCGCTACCGCAATTCCTGTGGCTGCTGAGGTAAACATCAAAAATCCCAACGCTGCTACCTGGCTGAAATAACTAAACGTTGTTTCCCCGGAATAATGTTGCTGGTTTGTGTTAGTAACAAATGAAATAGCCGTGTGTAATGCCAAATCCCAGGAAGGAGCTGACAGTCCAGTGGGATTTAGAGGCAGGTTACCTTGAAGCATGAAGATCAGATAGACAAAGATCCCCATAACAAGATTGCTGATCAAAACAGCAGAAATGTACTGCTGTGCTGACATAGTGCGATCAAGCCTAATTCCTGAACTCGCGAAAATAAACCGTTCAACTGGATTGAAAATGGCATCTAACCAGGTTGGCTGGTCAGAAAATACTCGTGCCATGTAACGACCCAGAAACGGTGCCAACGCGACTAGGATTGCCAAAGTCACCGCAATTTGAAAAAATCCTTGCGCCATAAACTGTTGCCTTAAGTTCCTACGGATTACATCACAAGCATGACTTGAACCTATGCCTGAGCATTAACTACAGAGTTTTCTCAAGTGGACAACAAGTCAAATACTCATCAAGAACAAAATCTATTCTGTAGGATTTTATGCCGAGAGACAAGATATAGAACGAATTTATTGTTGTTTTATAAGCTACTATCTAAGTCGTTTTTATTCAGCATTTAGATAATTTATCGACGTCTATACTTGTAGATATAGCACTATTGTTTAGATAATTTGTCAATATCTATACTTGTAGATATAGCAATCGTTTAATCTGTATTCTTGCTCACACACCAATCCTCTTAAGATTGCGAGGGATAAAGGATTTAAGCCTCAATTCACAAGCGTCCTCTTTTTACAAATGATTTGGAGCTGCTAGTATAGCTTTAATTGCGAATTAATGAATGCTTAAAACGAGCTTGGCCTGACAGTATTTTCAAGCGTAACTTGTATAGTTTTCGCATCATTATTTTTCGCATTATTATTAAGTGCATGATGAGCTAAGTACATACGACCCCATTACAGAGTATCTGCTAATGAAAACCTGGACACGCACTCACTGGATTTTAGTTGGGCTTTTCATTGCAGTGATTGCTTTGGAATATAGTACGCCGCCTCCCTATGTATTTGGGTATTTGTACATTGGAGCAGTATTACTCTCCAGTGCAAAGCTAGGTCAAAAGGCTTTGATTTGGGTGACAGTAATTGCAATCAGTTTAACCTTATTAAATTTATGGATTCCTCCCGGTCAAGAGCCTGTTACAAGTATTACGCTGGCTAATCGAACTATTACTATCTTGGCTCTCATGGTTACTGCGTGGCTAAGCGATCGCATCCAACAATACGAAACCACCATGATGCAGCAGCGACTACAAATCACGGCTCAAACTCAATTGGCAAGTGTTAGAGAAGATTTTGTTTCCACCCTAACCCATGATTTGAAAACTCCTCTACTGGGTGCGATCGAAACACTTAAGGCTTTCCAAGTTGAGCAGTTTGGTGCAGTTACAGCAGCACAGCAGCGAGCAGTTGCCATTATGATTCGTAGTCATCAAATGACGTTGCAACTGGTAGAAACCCTGATGGATGTTTATCGAAATGATACTGAAGGACTCCAGCTCCAGCTCAAGTCTGTGGATTTAGTCACCGTTGCAGAAGAGGTGATTTTGCAGCTCACACCCCTGGCCTCATCTAGGCAAGTTCATCTTTGTTTGCGCCAGGGAGAGTCTGACTTTCGGCAAACTTGTTGGGTCGATGCTGATGCCTTTCAGCTCCAGCGTGTGTTTAATAACTTGGTCACCAATGCTATCAATCATTCTCTCCGTGGTAGCAAAGTTGAAATTATCATTACTGTTCAAAATCAAGGATGTCAGGTACAAATTCTGGACGAAGGACAGGGCATTCACTCCCATGAACTACCCTACCTGTTTGAACGGTTTTATCAGGGTCACAGCGATCGTCAGGCAAAAGGAGCAGGACTTGGACTTTACCTGAGTCGTCAAATTATTGAAGCCCACGGCGGTAAGATATGGGCTGAACCTCGATCGCAGCGAGGAGCAATGTTCGCTTTTTATCTTCCGCTAAAGCGTTAAATGGCCGGTTTCATGTCTTCATCGCCCATTCGTATTCTCCTAGTCGAAGATGATGAACTGTTCCGATTGGGGCTAGTTACTCGGCTGGCTCAAGAACCTGGGCTAAAAATTGCGGCGGAAGCAGAGGATGGCGAAACAGCCGTTGCTTTGGTCAAGCAACAGCTTTTTGATGTGGTGATTTTAGATGTGGGGTTACCCGGTGTGGGTGGTATTGAAGCTTGCCATCAAATTAAGCAGAGTCAACCTGCGCTACCGGTTTTAGTCCTCACATCCCACTCTCAGCCCGCGCTTATTAGCCGCTTGATTGAAGTGCAGGCGCAGGGTTATTGCGTTAAGGGCGTTGCCGCAGAAACACTAATATTGGCGATTCGATCTCTGGCGGTGGGGGCTTCTTGGTGGGATGCGATCGCTTCTCAAGAAATTCAGGCTGCCTTCCAACCTGCACAGATTGCTACGACGGCGAATGGCCTGATCGATGTCAATAATCCTTTGACTAAGCGAGAGCAAGAAATTCTAGCTCTGATTGCTAATGGTAAAAGCAACCAGGAAATTGCAGAGATTCTCTACATTGCTCCTGGTACCGTGCGCGTGCATGTTCACACTATTTTGCACAAACTAGATGTGCGCGATCGTACCCAGGCAGCTATTTTGGCACTCCAGCATGGCCTTATTCATGACAAACGCACCTGAAAGGAGAATGGCCGACTCCCTATTAGGTGTATCAGTTCTCAGGAATGCAGGTCAGGTTAGCTTATTCGTGCTGCCGTAACCGCCGCCGCCGGGAGTTTCAATCACGATCGTATCTCCCGGTTGCACGTTAACACTGGCATTGCCATCTAGAGGCTCTACTACACCCGTCGATCGCACTAGCCAGTTTCGCCCTACTGCTCCCGGTTCGCCTCCTGCCAAGCCAAAGGGTGGCACTACTCGATGGCTAGAGAGAATTGCTGCTGCCATGTCATCACGAAATTTCACCCGTCGTACCACCCCATTGCCGCCACAGTATGTGCCTTGTCCACCACTGCTGGGACGAATGGCAAACTCCTCCAGCAATACCGGAAAGCGCCATTCCAGCACTTCTGGATCGGTAAGGCGTGAGTTGGTCATGTGGGTTTGCACCGCATCAGTACCAGGGAATTGGGCTCCTGCACCCGACCCACCGCAAATCGTTTCATAGTACTGGTACTGGGCATTACCAAAGGTGAAATTGTTCATGGTGCCCTGGGAAGCTGCCAACACTCCCAGTGCTCCGTAGAGGGCATTGGTCACAGCTTGGGAAGTTTCCACATTGCCTGCCACGATCGCCCCTGGATAGCGTGGATTTAGCAGGCAACCCTCTGGCACTACCAACTGCAACGGTTTGAGGCAACCTGCATTGAGGGGAATGTCATCATCCACTAGGGTGCGAAATACATACAACACTGCAGCCTTAGTCACTGCCAGCGGGGCATTCAGGTTACTTGGCTGCTGGAGGGATGTACCAGCGAAATCGATCGTCGCTGAGCGACTAGAGCGATCGACCGTGACCTTCACCTGAATTTGACAGTCATTGTCCATAGGATAGACAAAGGCTCCATCCTGCAACGTTTCAATCACTTGTCGCACTGCTAGTTCAGCATTATCCTGCACATGCTGCATGTAGGCCACTACTGTCTCTAGGCCAAACTGCTTGACCATGCGATGCAATTCCTGTGCTCCTTTTGCATTGGCGGCAACCTGAGCTCGCAAATCCGCTAGGTTTTGGTCAGGATTCCGGGCGGGGTAGGTGCCGGTGGTGAGAAGGTCGCGCAGGTGTTGTTCCTGAAACTGACCGCGATCGACCAATTTGACATGATGCAGAAGAATCCCTTCTTGATGAATATCCGTGCTGGTGGGAGGCATAGAGCCTGGTGTGATGCCACCGATGTCTGCATGGTGCCCCCGTGAAGCCACGAAAAACAGTGGGGTAGGGCTGTCGTGGGTGATAAACACGGGTGTAATTACTGTGATATCAGGCAGGTGGGTACCGCCATGGTAAGGATCGTTTAGCACATAGACATCGCCCAGTTGTAGCGTAGGCTGATGGCGAATCAAGCTTTGCACACTTTCACCCATAGAGCCAAGGTGAACTGGAATGTGGGGAGCATTGGCCACCAAATTCCCCTGTGGGTCAAAAATCGCGCAAGAAAAATCCAGCCGTTCCTTGATATTGACAGAGTAGCTGGTGTTCTGGAGGGTAACGCCCATTTGCTCAGCGATCGCCATAAACAGGTGATTAAAAATTTCCAACAGCACCGGGTCAGGCTTGCTGGAAGGGGCAGAAGTTGGCTGCTCTATCGTGCGGTGGTCTATTGTGCTGTGGGACGGGGCTGCTTCAGCAGGAATTTTCTTAAAAATCAAATGACCGTAAGCATTCATTTCTGCCATCCAGCCCGGTTCCAACAGATTGGTACCCGTTGATTCCACAATCAGAGCTGGGGCTGATAGGCGATCGCCCGGTTGCAGGATGTGGCGCTGGAACACAGGGGTTTCCTGCCAACCAGAATGAAAATAAACAGGCACAGTGGCGATCGCTATTGCAGGTGTGGTGCGGAGGCTTGGCAAAGCTGGTTCTGTGACCGCTTCGCTACAACCTATAGCCTCAACGGAGATGGCCTCAACAATTAGGGGCTTTTCGGGGGTAATGAACCCATAGCGTTGCTGATGCGCCTGCTCAAACTGGGCGATCGCTGCCTGTAGAGGAGCCGCTGGAACAATGATGGCCGTGTCAGTGCCGTGGTAGCGCAGGTGAAATCGGGAGAGAGTTTGGATTTGTGGCTTGGCTACCCCTTGATGTATCAATTCCTGGCTGCTCGCTTCAACCAAATTGGCCAAACCGTACTCTAGGTCAGGCAGCACCTCAGAGGTAAAGGACGCTTCGATCGCCTGTTCTCGCAGTATGCGCTGATCGGCTAACCCCATGCCGTAGGCCGACAGCACACCAGCGTAGGGATGCAGCAGGATTTGCCCCATACCCAAAGCATTGGCGATTGCGCAGGCATGCTGCCCCCCTGCACCCCCAAAACAGCACAGGGTATAGTCCGCTACATTGTAGCCCCGCTGCACCGAAATTTTCTTAATTGCATTCGCCATCGTATCGACAGCGATCGCCAAAAAACCAGTGGCTACTTGCTCTGGCGATCGGGCATCTCCCGTTGTTTGCTGAATTTGCTGAGCTAACTCGACAAATTTTTGCTGTACCACTGTTCGATCCAGAGGCAGATCTCCCGTTGTCCCAAACACTTGAGGAAAGCGATCGGGCTGGATGCGCCCTAGCATGACATTGGCATCTGTCACAGTCAGTGGGCCGCCGCGACGGTAGCAGGCTGGCCCCGGATTGGCTCCAGCAGAAGCTGGCCCTACTCGATACCGTGCCCCATCAAAAGTTAGCAACGATCCACCTCCAGCAGCTACGGTATGAATAGCCATCATCGGGGCTCGCAGCCGCACCCCAGCCACCTCGGTTTCTAGCGATCGTTCATACTCCCCAGCATAGTGGGCAACATCTGTAGACGTACCGCCCATATCAAAGCTGATAATTTTGCTAAAGCCTGCCTGCTGGCTAGTTTGTGCTGCCCCCACAATGCCCCCTGCAGGCCCCGACAGAATGCTATCCTTGCCCTGAAACAAGGCAGCGTCAGTCAGGCCACCGTTGGATTGCATAAACATTAATCGCGTCGTTGATCGCCCTGCCCCGGCTAGTGCCATTGTCACTTGTTCCACATAGCGACGTAAAATGGGCGACAGGTAGGCATCGGCTACAGTGGTATCGCCTCGGCTGACCAGCTTCATTAACGGACTGACTTGGTGGGACACAGAGATTTGAGGAAAACCCGCCTGACGGGCTAGTGCAGCCACCTGTTGCTCATGGTTGGGATAGCGGTAGCCATGTAATAGAGCGATCGCACAGGCTCGAATTCCATCTGTGTAGGCATGGTGCAATTCCGCCAGCAACCGGGTTTCTTCCTCAGCAGAAATAGCCAGTAGTTCTTCCCCTTGCGCACTATAGCGCTCTTCCACCTCGATCACTCGCTCGTATAGCATTTGTGGCAGCACAATCTGCTGTGCAAAAATCTTGGGGCGATTTTGGTAGCCAATCCGCAACACATCCCGAAACCCTTTTGTGGTTAGGAAGATGGTGCGATCGCCTCGGCGTTCTAACAAGGCGTTGGTAGCCACTGTGGTGCCCATCTTAATAGCACCGATTGTAGCCTCAGGAATGACCTCAGTTGCCGTTAATCCCAACAAGTCACGAATTCCCTGAATTGCTGCGTCACTGTAGCGATCGGGGTTTTCTGATAGCAGCTTGTGCACGACCAACGAGCCATCGGGACGGCGTGCCACAATGTCTGTAAATGTGCCGCCGCGATCAATCCAAAATTGCCAACGCTGATCCATACTGCTATTCCTTCCTGCCAAAATTCCCTGAATGCAAGAGTAGCTTTTTGGATCACAGCCCTTTCACTAAAGCTTGTGAGCCAAGTCTATCTAGCAATAGTAGCGGCTGCTATCTAAACCTATAGCTACAAGTCTGGCAGTTGGTCTGGGTCGATGCCTTGCGATCGCAGATAAGCTTCTAACTGTTCGCGCCGCTGGCGTTCTTGTTCGGCTCGCTGGCGTTCTTGTTCAGCCCGCTGGTGTTCTTGTTCAGCTCGCTGGTGTTCTTGTTCAGCCCGCTGGTGCTCTTGTTCAGCCTGTTCTTGAGGTGTGAGATAGCGCTCACCCAAATGATTGAACCAACTCAACATTTCTCGCTGGGCTGGGTCAGCCAGTAGCACACACGAACCAAGACCCAAACCAATTTCAGGCAGCCAAACCGGGTCACCACTTTGCAAGTGATAGGTGCCATCCACAAGTTTGTAGACCTCAAATGGCAAGTGCCGATCGCGATTCCAAAACTTGGGATTGTAGATAGCGTAATACAGCACGCCTAGTTGAGCATAAATGGTCAGTTTTTCATCGTATTCCCCACCAGGGGTTTGGGACACAACTTCTAGGGTCAGTGTGGGTACTATGTTTTGCTCTTCCCAAACCACATAGCTATTGCGCGATCGTCCACCCTTGCGCCGTTCCACCCCCAAGCTCAAGAAGCCATCGGGAATAACTGGCACTCTTGGATTACCTGCCGTAGTGTGATACACACCCATATCGACCGCAAAAAACCAATCTTGGCGCTCTTTCCACAGGGATTCCAGGGAGAATAGCAAAACATTCGGCAGCCAATTTTGGTCTTCGTTATCCACAGGAGTCTCATCGGAGCAAGGTAGCTCGTCACTAGTTGGCAGACGACTTAGGTCAAGCTCAAGCATTGGAAAATCCTCCAACGTCCTGGATTGCCTTTATTGTATCGCTCTAGTTTCCCCCGCAAATGCTACTCTACACAGCCCTAGCTACCTTGCAAGCCAGAGCGTTATTCTAAGAGAGGCGTTTTTGATCAAGTTCATGCAACCAATTCAGGTGATTGGGGGTGGCTTGGCGGGTACCGAAGCCGCTTGGCAAATTGCACAGGCTGGTTTGCCTGTCCATCTCTACGAAATGCGACCTCAGCGGGTTAGCCCCGCCCATCACACCGAACATTTGGCCGAACTGGTGTGTAGCAATTCCTTTGGGGCGCAAGCGACCGATCGCGCCTCTGGTTTGCTCCAGGAAGAATTGCGCCAACTTGGTTCCGTCATTATTCAACACGCTAATCACCATGCAGTACCGGCAGGGGGCGCTCTAGCAGTTGATCGGGCTGTGTTTAGCCAATCCCTTACTGAAACTTTGGCCAATCATCCCTTGATTGAGTTGCGCCGTGAAGAAGTGCAGTATCTGCCTGCGGAGGGCATTGTGGTCTTGGCTACTGGCCCTTTGACCAGTCCTGATTTGGCTACGCAACTGCACCAGTTTACAGGCATGGAGTACTTTAGCTTTTTCGATGCAGCTAGCCCGATCGTTGTAGGAGACTCCATTAACCGAGATATAGCCTTTCTTGCTTCTCGGTACGATCGGGGCGAAGCAGCCTACCTCAACTGCCCCATGACTCGCGACCAGTATCTACACTTCTGGCAAGAGTTGTGTCAGGCAGAACAAGCTGAATTGAAGGACTTTGAACAGGACACGGCCACCTTTTTTGAAGGATGCTTGCCGATCGAAACCATGGCTCGTCGCGGTGAGGACACCATGCGGTTTGGCCCCCTCAAACCCGTAGGCTTGTTCGATGCCCGCTTGGGCGATTTCCGCGCTCCCGAAAATCAGCCTAAGCGTCCTTACGCTGTGGTGCAGTTGCGTCAAGAAGATAAAGCAGGGCAATTGTGGAATCTGGTGGGGTTTCAGACTAACCTGCGCTGGGGTGAGCAAAAACGGGTATTTCGGCTGATTCCAGGACTACAAGAGGCCGAATTTGTCCGCATGGGGGTGATGCACCGTAATACCTTCATCAACGCGCCAGAACTGCTGCACCCTACCTTGCAATTTAAGCAACGTCCAACGCTGCTGGCTGCTGGGCAACTTGTAGGCACTGAGGGATATACCGCTGCTGTTGCTGGAGGCTGGCTTGCTGGAACCAATGCTGCCCGCTTAGCACTGGGATTGCCACCCGTGGCTTTGCCCGCCACGACTCTAATGGGAGCCCTGTTTGATTTCATCAGCAATGCCTCACCCAAACACTTTCAGCCAATGCCGCCCAATTTCGGTATCTTGCCAGCCCTACCCCAGCGCATCCGCAACAAGCAAGACCGTTACGGCCACTACCGCGATCGCGCCTTATCTGACTTAGCCACCTGGCAACAGCAGCATGGACTGAAACACCTGAGTGCCGACATAGTCATCCATCGCTTGGTCAACGGATAGCTAGAAGCAGTTCCTGTGGTTAGCATGGGTCTGGCCAATAGCGAGGCATCTTTGTAGTGCACCTGCTCACTTATGGGATTTTGCAGTCATTGGCCAGAGCTAATGCCGATAAGAGTTCGGCTGGAGTAACTAAAACTCACTCCGAGTTTATTTAAACCCCTCTCATGCGCTAGAATCGGCGGTGTTAAGTTCTGTGTCTGCTCTTTGCCGAACACCGTTCTCCAATCGCGTGTATCGCCAAAGCTTAGTGGAGCAGTCTTAGCTGTTCACCGTAGACTTTCACACGCACAGAGAGAAGAACACCATGGCATTTGAGCAAGCCCCTCTACCCTATGACTTCAACGCTCTCGAGCCGCATGGCATGAAAGCTGAAACCTTTGAGTACCACTACGGCAAACATCACAAGGCTTACGTTGATAATCTGAACAAACTAGTTCAGGGTACTGAGCTCGAAGGAAAATCTCTTGAAGATGTGATTCGCCAAAGCTACGGCGATGCATCTAAAGCTGGCATTTTCAACAATGCCGCTCAAGTTTGGAACCACACCTTCTTCTGGAGTTCTCTAGCTCCTGGTGGTTCCACTCCTAGCCCTGAAGTTTCAGCTAAAATTGATGCTGCTTTTGGCAATATGGATAAGTTCAAAGAAGAGTTTAGCAATGCGGCTGCAACCCAGTTTGGTAGCGGTTGGGCTTGGTTAGTAGAAGAAGCTGGTACTCTGAAAGTAACCAAAACTCCTAACGCTGAAAATCCTTTGGTGCATAGTCAAAAGCCTTTGCTGACGTTGGATGTGTGGGAGCATGCCTACTACATTGACTTCCGCAACGCGCGTCCTGCCTACATCAAAAACTTTCTGGATAACTTGATCAACTGGGATTTCGTAGCTAAGAACCTAGCGGCTGCTTAGCTAATTCACTAGCTCAATTGAATACTCTCCAAGTTTAGTGGGGGTGCTGCGAGGCATCCCCATTTTGTATCAAGGTGTGAATTTTCCTTCTCGAAAACTATTGAAAGCCTTAAGGGTTAGGGGCAAGCTCGCTGCTAGAAAATGGGGATATTCATTCAACCAGTGAGAAAAACCCATGAGCGAGTTTGCAGATTTTCTTAAGCGTGAGTACGTCCATGTAGCGATCGGTGAATTTAAACCGGGCAAGTTTGCCCAAGCGCAGCATTTGTACGAACAGGCGATCGCCACTTACCATCAGGGATTTAAGGGAGCTTACCTGTTGCGAGAACCTGGCACCGATCGTGGCATTTCCGTCATCTTTTGGGAAAGCATGGAAGATTTGGATGCCAACCAAAGCGTAGCTACTCACCAGGAAATTTTGAAGAAAATGGCTCCCTTGTTTTCTCAAGCGCCTGACACATCAATTTACGAAGTGGTATCCGCTCTAGAACCGAGTGCTCTACAAATGGTTTCCCAATAGAAGCTGGCTAGGGCGTGTCATCAATTAACGGTCAAATGTCTGAGGCATAACCCTTACCGTTCCATCATTAGGATTCTGGCTGAATTGATGATAGCCCCTAGTCCTAATGGTTTTGCCTGGGGGACTTTTCCCGTGCCTCTGCCTTTCTGAGGGCTTAACGCCCCAAAGTCCCCCGTGCTGAAAGTCAATAATGGCGTTTGCTTGTGTTAGGGGTGATTAATACATTAAGTGGGGTAAGGAATGTTTAGGTTGCTTGATTTGATGGGGGTTGGGCAGATTCAGTCGAGCTAGGATGGTCGATCGTTTGAATCAGTGGGTCACATGGATCCAGCGGCTCCATATGTTCACTATCCTCGCGGCAGTGCGTGCGAATCACCATGCCGTACTCTGCTACACTTTCGATGCGAATAACGTTGCATTCTGTTGTTACTTCGACATGCTCGGTGACCCAGTAGATGGGTTGGTTGCTCATAAATTAAATGCCTCGGCAAATATCCAAACTACCATACACGCAATTGGCCTGATTGCAGTAAAGAAATGCCTTTTAGAAAGTGAGAGCGGCTTGGCAATTCACATCTCTGTTCAGGAACACCCAAATTCGTTTAGGCTGAAGCAGATTTGTGATAGGGGCGATCGCGCTATGTTTCTGTTTCTCTCCAAACTGCTGCCACTGCTCTTGCTCTACCCGCTGGGGTTGTCGTGTTTGCTGTTGCTGCTGGCTTTACTATTGCTGTGGCGACGACCACGATTAGCCTGGTTGCCGATTTTGCTGGTGCTAGTGCTGCTAGGTGTGAGCAGTAGCGCGTGGGCTTCGGAAGGTCTGGTGCGATCGCTGGAGTTTCAATACTTACCCAGGGAGTTGCCTAAGGCAGATGCGATCGTGGTACTGGGTGGGGCAAGCCAACCAGCGTTTCCGCCACGCCAAATGCCTGAGGTAATGGAAGAGGGCGATCGTATTCTCTACGGAGCTAAACTCTACCGTGAGGGTAAAGCGCCAAAGGTGATTTTGAGTGGTGGGCGCATTGACTGGCAGGGCGGGGGGACGCCGGAAGCGGTAGATATGGCCAACTTGATGGAGCCAATGGGTGTACCTAAGACCGCAGTTATTTTGGAACCAAGCTCCTATAACACCTACGAAAACGCTATCAATGTCAAAGCCATTATGGAGGCGCAAGGCATTCGCACGATTCTGCTGGTAACTTCAGCAATGCATATGCCACGGGCGATCGCCATCTTCAAACGGCTGGGCATTGAGACTATTCCTGCTCCGACAGATTACCTCACCACTGACCCCAACTATCGAGCAGTACCCAAAAGCAGCCAGGAACAGGTGCTGCGGCTGCTACCCGATGTGGAACGCCTACGGCTTACCACCCGCGCCCTGAAAGAATACGTAGGCACTGCGATTTACCGCGTGCGGGGTTGGGTGTAGGAGATGGCCTGCCTACGCTAGATAACCAGACTGTTGTCATGAGTACATGGGAACGTATCCAACCGATCTTACGTAAGCTCCCTGCACTCAACGAAAAGACTGCCACTGAACACAAGCGAATGCGAACATTCACCTCCCACGCCATTGATCGGGCTAGAGGGGAGTTAGGCTCCCAGAAAAGCGGGGGTATGGGGGAAGTCCCCTGGCCACAGACTTTGAACCTACCCAGCAATCGCACTATCAGTTACATACACCAACGCTAGCGATCGTCTGTACCCACCTTGGCTTTAGCCTCCAAATTTTCCAGGCGACTACGCAAGTCTTGGTTTTCCTTCTTGAGTTGATCCAGTTCATCGCGCAGTTGTTTCACAGCCTTGTCCGTACCAGCATTTTTCTGCACCTTTTGCACTGCTTCTTCAGCGAGACGACGGACACGGCCATCAGGGGTTTGGTCAGCCACAGAACTAAGCAAGCCGATCGCCTTGGGAGTCTCCATTTGTCCAAGAGCGTTGACCACAGCGACTTGAGTCAGAAAAAACGTTTCCCGGCTAAGCTGTTTCAGATAGTCCAAAATGCGCTCCAGATTGGCACTGGTTTGCCCTGTGGAAATAGTACCCAGAGCACGGATAGCACTGAGGCGCAGGGCTTGGGGCGTACCGGGTTCGGTGTACTCCAGGATGAAATTGAGAGCATCTTCCGACGTTTTCATTTGGCTGAGTGCCCCGATCGCCCCAGACCGCACCACTTCGTTCCAGCCCTGCCGTTCTTTCAGTACAGATTTCAACAGCTTTAGAGTTTTTTCTTCGCGATCGGGCAGGCTAGCGACAAGACCACCGAGGGCACGCACGGCTGCCGCTTCCACGTAGTAGCTGGGGTCACCCTTTTCAGCAATGGGTTTGAGGGCTTTGAAACTGGCTTCAGTTTTAAGCGTTGCGAGGGCTTCTACAGTGGCGCGACGCACCCGCGCTTCAGCATCCTGAAGTCCAATTAACAAAGCCTCCCCCACCTGATCCAGCTTAATGGTAGCCAAGTTGCGAGCCACTTCTACCCGCACCCCCCAAAAGGCTTCTTGCTGAAGGGCTGTGGTCAGGGCTTTGACAGCTTCAAGACCGCCTTTTTTGGCGATCGCCTCGGCAGCACAAATGCGTGAGAGCGGGTCAGGATCATGCTGTAACTGCACCTTTAGTTCTGGCAAAGGATAGCTGAGGGTAACAGTTTTGAGTGTATGGTTACCAGGGTCAAAACTGATGAAGTCAGGCTTGCGATCGAGGGGAAAGTAAAAGGACTGCTCTTGCTCATGTACCCGCACAGTGAAGACTTTGAGGATAGGTGCATTGTCGTCCAGATAGCCAATCCCGATCGGGATTTTTAGATCAAACAGGGAGGCTGAATCGCCTGCTTTGGCTTGGGTTTGGGTGACGGTGAGTTTGGCGAGATGGCTATCACCATCCCAGTTGTAAGCCACAGTGTAGTCAGGATGACCACCCCGAAACACATACTGATCAAACAAAAACAGCAGGTTACGTCCAGTAGCTTTGTCGATCGCCCGCAGCAAATCCACCGTTTCCACTGTTTTGTGGGCATTGTCATTCACAAAGGTGGCGATCGCCTGCCAGAACAAGTCTTCCCCAAGTTCCGCCCGAATCATATGGTAGACGCATGCCCCTTTTTCGTAGAGGTGGCGATCGTAGAGTTCGATCGCCTCCCGGTAAACATGAGTAACAATCGGACGGCGGTAGCGAGAGGCGTCTTCATCTAGGTAATTGCGGGCTTCGTTCAGGCGGTAGTAGGCTGCATCGTCAGCGCCGTATTCATGCTCCGTCCACATCACCTCAGAATAGGACGCCATGCCTTCTTTGAGCCAAGCATGTGACCAATGCTTAATCACAACCAAATCGCCAAACCACTGATGCGCCAGTTCGTGAGCTACTAGGCTTTCGGTGCTGCGGTTATCCAGTGCGGCGCGATCGTCAATCAAGCAGCGATCAGTAAGCAGTGTTGTGGAGGTGTTTTCCATCCCACCAAAAATAAAATCATCCACACAGACCTGAGCATACTTAGGAAATGGGTAGGGATAGCCATACTTCTGGCTAAAAAACTCAATCATGCGGGGTGTTTTACCCATGCTGAGTTTGGCTTCGTGCTCTCGGCCTTTTTCCACGTAATAGGTAACCGGTTTACCCTGCCATTCGTCTCGCAGTTCGACAAATTCCCCCACAGCCAAGGTCATTAGGTAGGTAGGGTGTACCTGATGTTGGTGCCAGTGAAATATCTTGTAGTCACCTTCAGCAGTGACATTTATCAACTCACCATTGGAGATAGCTACAAAGGATTTAGGTACCTGCACACGAATTTCGGAGGTGGCTAGTTGCCCTGGGTAGTCGAAACAAGGAAACCAGAAGCGGGAGTCTTCGTCTTCGCCCTGAGTCCACACTTGCACAGACTTCTTGGGATAGTGTTTGTCAGGAACAATGAAATAAATCCCGCGCTGGGGCTGATCAACCGAGTAGGCGATCGCTAATTCAAAGGCTACCTTGGCTTCGGTGGGCTGCTGCAACTGCACATGAATGTGTTCACCATCGTAGTCAAAAGCTTGGGGCACACCACTTACACTGACTGACTCAATGGTTAAATTCACAGCATCCATTGTCAGGCGATCGACCCCAGACCGAATCGGGTTAAGCCGAATAGTACAGGTTCCCTGATAACGCTGCTGAGGAATGTCTAATGCTAGGTCGAGGGCAATGTGCTCTACTTGACCGGGGCTATCGGGGTTGTAGTGGGGGTGAGCACCGGGCAACTCAAAGGAACGATGACCATTGGAGCCATCCAACTGGGATTGCAACATGACGGTAGATAGCGTAAGAGAAGATGACGATTTTAGCGTTTATGCTTGCGCACAATACACCCTCCCCTAACATACCGTGAACCGCTCGTTAGGATTAGAAACACGCCTAGCCTAGTGACATAGAGGTAGGTGTTACGGCGCTGGCTAGGGGCAATTGCAGGGTAAAAACCGTCCGTCGTAATAAAGATAAGAAGCTATTGATGAAAGGTTAAGCTAAGTTTGATAGACTAATCTCCTCTCGGAAAATTTTCTAGCTTAATTGGAACGTACCAAAGCTGTTCGGCTGAGAGCCGAATGCTGAGATAATAAGCCTGGAAGAGATTACTGTGCTCTTATTCTCTTATCTTCATTGTTACGCCCTTTTCATTTCACGATCGCGCCATGACTGTAGTTGCTGCCCCAACACTTACTTCTCGCCTCGTCAACGGCGTATTGGCGATCAAACCCCTAGCTAACCTGGCTAAATACCGCGCTCGCCAAATGATGATTCAACGAGCCGAGGCGATCGGGGTTCCCTGGCTAGCCGAAGTAGCTACGCTACGCCAGCGCGACTGGAGTGATGACCTTAACGCAGTGCAAAATCCTGCTCTACAGTATCCTGACTACTATCAGCGATCGTTCCATGCCTACGAGGCAGGTAATCTAGACTGGGAACCCGCTCTGGAAGTAGAAGTGGCAGCCTATGCTGTGCATGCCCGCATCTGGCAAGAGGCTGGGGCAAATGGTGACCCACGCCTGCGCCAAAGCTACCACACCGTTTTGCAAACCCAACTACCAACATCACCCACGGACATTGTAGATTTGGGCTGTAGCGTGGGCATGAGTACCTTTGCTTTGCAGGCCACCTATCCAACAGCCAATGTCACTGGGGTTGATCTGTCCCCCTACTTTTTGGCAGTGGCTCACTACCGGACACAGAAACGTTCGCAAGGTAAGGGCGATCGCCTCCAGGGCACCAATGCCAGCTTTGCTCCACCTACCTGGGTGCATGCAGCGGCAGAAGCAACCGACTTGCCTGATGCCAGTTTTGATTTGGTATCGGCCTCATTAGTTTTCCATGAATTGCCCCAGACTGCTGCGGTTGCCATTCTCAAAGAAGCCCGCCGACTGCTCCGTCCCAACGGCCACTTTGCCCTTATGGATATGAACCCCAAGTCAGTTGTCTATGCCAAAATGCCGCCCTACATCCTAACCTTGCTCAAGAGCACGGAGCCTTATCTTGATCAGTACTTTGCGCTGGACTTGGAGCAGGCATTGATTGAGGCTGGATTTGCATCACCAACCATTACACCCAACTCGCCCCGCCACCGCACCGTGGTTGCCAAAGCGCGATAGAACACTGGTGTGATCTAGGATTGCATATCTCACCAGACCATCAGCGGCGGCGGGCTTTGCTTACCATCTTGCGGGAGAGGCGCAGGTTCAGACGCTCTTGCTCGGCCCAATCCTGCACAATGCGGTAGAACGTTTGGCGATCGCCCGCTTGCAATACCGCCGTTTGGTCAGCCGTTTCGATCGCATAGGGATAGCCCCCACCCACAATGATTTCACTCCGCACCCAATTCAGAACGTGCTCTAGTTGGCCGCTGGTTTGAATCCAGATAGGTAGCTCCAGCCTTACGGGATAGCCATCATGGGCTTTGAGGTAGATGAAACCAATCTGGCTGGACAAAGGGGCTGGATAGTGCTGCAACACGCCGGGACGGCGGCAACAAAATAGAGGAGTGCGATCGCCCCACTGCATTCCCGTTCCAATCAGCATTGCGTCATGAATAGCACCACTGTCAGGCAAATCCCACAATCGCCGCAGCAGCAACGTCAGATCGTGAGCATAGGTTGTGTCAATATACCCCACAACGGGAACTTGGTAGTGCTCGCTCGCCTGTAGCAATTGCGCTACACAGCGAACGTAAGACTGGCGTGCCGTCTCATCGAGCGCTTCGGCAAAGGTAACCACCAGCGATCCATCAAATAAGGCCAAACAGTCAGTACAGCCCGTATGATCGGCCATGAACTGAATAATCCGTTCAGTCTCCAGTTCAAATCGACGCATGTTGACGCGGCGATCGACCGGCTCACCACTGTTATTCACTTTCAGGCTGGTCGGAGTCATCACATCTACCGCCACATCTTTTTCGTAGTGGCCGTCCGATCGATGGGAATTTTGATACCAGCCAATCTGCACCAGCGCTACCGGAATCGAGAAATCCTTGCTGGGGTAAATTTGGGAGCCGTCCACTGCAAAGGTGGTTATTCCCGTAATGTGCTGTCGTGCCCAAGTCAAGCTGGCTTCCCGGTTGTCCCAGGCTAACCCAGACGGAATCACCCACCCACTGTTGTCTAAGACTTCTAGCAACTCTGCACCGCGATCGCCAGGAGCAACCTGACTCAATTGCTCTAGCATCTCCACTGCGGATAGTGAAGCAGTAGCTGCCAATGCTTCCCGGTAGCGTTTCAGCAAATGCAACGTCTTGGCATCAAAGTCGGCAAACTCATCCCGCTTGTCCTGAAGAAGATGCAGAATTTGAGTTGGTTTAAGGGGCATAGCAATGGAACATCCCACAGTTAACGTTAATACTTCTGTACTTGTATCGCACTTTGGGGCGATCGTATCCCCTTATTTCAAAATCAATTGGCCAGAGAGAAAATAGACTTGGGTAAAAAACTCTGGCCGGAGATGAGTGCATGCTATTGCCATTGTTGAGTTGCAATGTCATTCTGTTGCGCCTACGTCAGCTCAGTTCAGATTATTTTGTCGGTGCAACGTTTAGTTAGCAGCATTCTAATCATCAATGTTTTGATGGAGTAAATGGGTACTGATGACAGATGATTTAGCGATCGCCCTCAGATACCTAAACCATCTGTATTAATCATCTATTAAATGCAAGGTAGAGAAAACAGGTGCCGTTGAGAAACGCAGTAAGTACAGCACCAATAATAATGCCCTTCATCATTCCCCAGTTTTGGCGTTGGCGCAACCAAATTACAAGAGGGATGACATAGATTAGCTGGGTAATGCCAGGAATGATGAAAGCAATGATGAATGTGTAATTGGTGAGAAAGGCTGTTAGCCAGGGAATGTCTAGAGAGAATTGCTGCTGAATGATAGAAAGGGCTGCAATTATGCCAAAAATGACCCAAAAGGCAATGAAGTGCAGCCCAAATACAAGCAAAAATCCTAGCACTACGCCACGTTGTTCATTTCGTCTAGCCATAAATAGTTGAAGATAAATGGTGAAATTGCCAATCACATTTGTATAAATGCCTGCCCTTATTTACTAATGAAATGAGCCCAAATTTTGCCGTTGGGGCCAGCAACACGATCCATATAGCTGTAGGGGTAAAGCAGGCGACGCCCTTCAGTGTTGGTATAACCCGTAAGTGCATCACCCCAGGGGTCATTGACCAGGTAGCCTTGGGATGTGTAGCCAATAACGCACAAAATGTGGCCACTAGCCGTAAAGTCACCACCCAACACTACTGGACGACGACTAATCAATTCATCCCGAATATCCACCCACTTGCGGGTCATGGAAAAGCTGGTTTTGAACCCATAGGCTTGGATCATTTCAGAGAGGACATAGTTGTTAGTTTGGCAGCCCTCGCCATAGCGATTGAAACACCACTGCAACAACTCGTCTTCTAGCTGGCTCCACTGCGATCGCCGCCCGTAGTAGTAAAGTGCCATTGCGATCGAGGTGACATTGCAGGTTGACCAGGGATAGCGGGGATTGTCGCGTTGGGAAAAGTAAGGCACATTCAATTCAACCTGGGGGGGATAGGGATTGAACAGTCTGCCACCGCGCTTGAGTTGCACATAGCCGGGAAAGACATAACCCGTGTTGCCAAACTGAGGCAATTCCTCCGTCAGTGCCAGTTTGATGTGTCCCAGTTCGGTGGCATAGCTGGACACGCCATAGAACTCGCCAGCATGAAAGGTGGTCTTTTCGTTTGGCTTGAGTTGGACAGAGTCAACTGGCCGCTTTTTGAAAATTGTGGTTTGCACGGCTGAAACTGTGAGGGCATCGGGTTCAAAGTTGACGATTTTATCCCCGTGTTTGATGATTCCGTGCTGCCAGTAAATATAGCCCATATCACTGGCAAAGCCCTCGATCGCCTGACCTAGTGTGATGCGAAAGTGGCCATTGACGCAGGCATAGCCAGAAATAGGCTCTACCATACCCTGAATCAAAGTCATCTTCTTGTCGGCAGGCAAAGTGGAGGAATCGGCCAAACTTGCCTTGAGGACAGTAGTCTGGGTAATGAGTAGTTGGGCATTGAGGTTGGTCGTGGGTAGGTCTTCTACATTAAAAACCAACACCTGGGAACCTTTGCGAAGTTCAACAAAATCTTCGTAAACAAAACCAAAGTTGCCCAGCGGTTCCAAGTCTTCACTCAGCTCTACCTTGAGATGGGCATCCACATAGCCATAGCGCTGCACCTCAAAGGTTCTGCCAGCCTTGACAAAAACTTTTTGGCGATCGCTGAGGGTGCCAGAGTCGGCACTAGATACCTTGAAGTAGGTGTCTTGCAGGACTTTGAGCGTCAGCTTGCCGATCGTCAGTGGGTTATTGCTAACAGTCAGATAAACAATGTAGTCGCTAACCGTGTTCCCTGCTGCGTCCAAACCTTTGAGCCGCAACCAGCGTAACCCTGGCGACTGAAACCCATTGGTCAAGGGCACCTGCCAAGTTTGGGTGCTGGGAATCAGCGTTACGGTAAAGGGAAACCGATCTTCTGCCACCAAACTAACCTTAGTAATACGCTGGGGGTCATAGCTACCCTTAAGTGTTATCTGCTGGTTGAGCAATACCTCACGGGAGCCGCCATAGCTGAGAGGACCGCCTGTGTTGAGAGGAGTTTCACTCAGATTGGTAAAATCCCGATCGCCCAAATCTGCCATGCTTGCACATCCAAAATTACCATCCCCGTTATACCGCACTTAGTCAAAGGGTGATGTCTGGAGATGACGGCTTGCAGCTACTTCCTGAAATATCAAGCGGTTTCTAATATCTAAATGAGCGTTCTCCTAAGCTTGCTAGGGGCGGATATACAGAATTACTCTACAGTAAGTTGTTAACAGGCTCCGCCTAGAACTGTTGCACTTATCCTTACTCCACCGTTGTCGCATCTAATTTTTGAGCACAAACTACCAACGCTCAATTGTGTTCAAGTTGTGTTCAAGTCTAACGTTCGGCATATTGCACTTTTGCCTTCACCGCGTTAGACCGCCTTGATCGCTTTGGTGTGAAGGTCGTAACTGTAAGGAGCAGGCATAGGGACAAATGAACTCCCCTCTACCTCTATTGTAGCGTCCTAACCTATCTTCGTAGGGTTGTAACTCCTGCGGCAAGGGCATTGCACTATTGCCAAGGTCGCTGCCATTGTCGGTTATACCAATCCAGGACATTTTGCAGCAGCATTCAAGCGCAAGCTTGGCATGACACCCCATGAGTGTTCGCAGGACAAGCTGATCGTTTCGCGGTAGGGTAGCGATCGTTAATGGAGTAAATCTGAAAGTACCCGTGTCAAGACTTATGGCTTCCCTGCTTGAAGCACTTGCTTCGCAGTTAACTCCAGCGTTGGAAATGTTAAGGAAACTAGGCGATCGCCTCCTCGAAAAACTGCCTCCTCATACAGTCCATCCACTAGCGCCAGCACGGCTACCTGAGCCTGAGCCGGATCAACAATCCAATATTCAGCAATTCCCCTAGCACCATATTCCGATCGCTTATAGCGATAGTACCGGTCTTCGTTCTCCTTGCCCACAGAGACAATCTCGACGGCTAGCACAGGTGGCGGCATGTCCATCATCACAATGCTGCGGTTTGCCCCCGCCAGAGCAGCCTCTAATGCCTCAGACAGTACTAATAAATCAGGCACCCGCACCGTCGCACGAGCACCGCTGACCGCAACCTCTGTTCCTCGACGCAGCAGTGACACCGACACAACTTGAATGAAAACCCCAATTAGATACATAGCGATGGCATTATTCAAATCACTCTCCGAAGGCATTTCCACCAATTCCCCATTCACTAACTCATAGCAGCGATCGGTGCCATCGTCATACGCCAAATACTCCGCTAAGGTGAATCGCTTGGTGGTTGCAACCATCTTTATTTCAGCCTGAAAAAGACATGGCTCATTTTAACGCAAGCCCTCACGGCATCAAAGTGATCGTTCAGCGTCGGTTTGGACAGATCACAACGCAGGAACAACGGTTGCCGTTGCAACAAAATTGTAGAAATTGTAACAACTGCCTACTGCGATCGCCCCGAATTTAAGTTATCTCAGTTCGATATTCCGCCAGATGTTGAAACCTATAAGCTTCGACTGAGAAATGACAAAGATGAGGATTTGGAAGTCTTTGTTAATTCACGTTAATCCACATACCGGAGCAATATTAGGCGATCGCCCCAACAAACAGCGCGATCGTCTTCATGGGGGTCAGCTTAACCCTGCAAAATAGGTGAAACCCGAAACAGTTCTACAATGAAGAGGATGCAACGACTGGCAAATAATTGCCATGACTTCTCCAGACCTTAAAGCTAACTTACCCGCCAGTGCAGACCTGCCCTGCTCTGACGATGCGCCTGTGGATAACGAAGACCAGAACTGGTTACCCAACCTCTTGCTGCTGCTGTTAACCCACCTCTGGGCTGAGCGCATGGACTGGTACTTTGGTGTTGATATGGCAATCTACCACACCACTGGGGTGAATCCGCGAGTGCCCGTCGTCCCTGATGCCTTTTTGAGTCTTGGGGTGGAGCGCCGCAAGGGAGGAAAATCGCGGCGCAGCTATGTGGTCTGGGAAGAACAAGAAATTGTGCCGATTCTGACGCTCGAAATGGTGTCGCATCAACCCGGTGGAGAATACGATGAGAAACTGGCGATTTATCAGCGGCTGGGGGTTTTGTACTATGTGATTTACAATCCTGAGTTTTGGCAGCGAGACCGACATCAGCCGTTTGAGGTTTACAAACGGGTGGCGGGTCAGTATCAGCTCCAGATGGGGGAACCGTTGTGGCTGCCAGAAGTGGGACTAGGGATAGGGCGCTGTGTTCTGCCAGACGATTCTTTGGAGCGAGAGGTCTTGAGTTGGTTTGATGAACAGGGCGATCGCCACTTGAGTGCGGCAGAGCAAGAGCGGCTACGTGCAGAACAGGAGCGGCTACGCGCAGAGCAAGAACAGCAGCAACGAGAACGTCTGGAGGCATATCTGCGATCGCAAGGCATTGACCCTAACCATCTGCCAGAGTAGGCAAATACTTCGCAGATCCGGTTTTGCGATTGTGCTTCGCACACACTTTGTGAACGCACTAGCGTTCGATTTTCGGATAGCGAGCAGAAGGAGAGCGAATATCCGGTGGGGAACTTGCTCCACAAATTGTTCCTGTGGATGGATGTTGTTCTGTAGATGGATCGTGATCGGATCGAGATTCTTGCCAGAGCTGAAGATGAAGCTAGATTTTTGGTGGTTGCTAAAATTAAGGACAATCACTGGTCTGCGGTGATTACCTATCGAGAAACAAGCGTTCAAGTCATATCCGTTCGACCTGTGAGAACCTGAGAACCGAAGAGGTAGAGGTTTATGACGGTAGAGGCGTTTGATCAACAGTGTGATCAAGGGGAAACAATTATTGAATTTTTAGATTTTTCTCCAGCGCGATCGCCCAGCACCAATCGGTTCATTCACTAGCCTTTCTCGTTCATACCCAATAGGCACAGTTGCATCACCTCAACTCAAAAAAAATCGGCAACTGAGAGCCGTTGGACTTCTCACTGCCGATTTTCTAACTTAGAGACGCACACTTTTACAAAAACTATCTACTCCACCTAGTCTGCAACTTGCTCCTTGCGGCGGCGAGCCTTGCGCAAACCACCAAAGACTGCTAGGCCCAGGGCGGTGCCTGCCATTGTTGCAGGCTCAGGAACGGCTTCTGCGGACATCGCCAAACCATCATTGCCACACTCTAGGAAGAAGTTGGCCATAAAAGAACCTTCGGGAAGCAAGCTGCGATCGAAGCTGAACCCAAACACGTGGTTACCAGTAGCCTTACCAAAATCT
>Ga0224722_1000484_pt1 | contig 23002 bp, 29 predicted proteins | sample Balambano_FR1_Me_FD_161646 | JGI IMG/M metagenome (GOLD analysis project Ga0224722, IMG submission 161646) | Freshwater sediment microbial communities from Lake Towuti, South Sulawesi, Indonesia - Balambano_FR1_MetaG | ecosystem: Environmental > Aquatic > Freshwater > Lake > Sediment | place... | reverse complement strand
AAAGTAAACCGTGAAAAGTTAGTTAGCAGTGGGCAGTCAGACGCAACCATTGCATCATTTTTATAAAATTAAATTTAAGAATGGAAGCGCAAGAACAGGCACAAGCAACCGTTGCAAGAAAGCTGAGAAAAGAGCGGGTGGGGTTAGTAGTGAGCAATAAAATGAACAAATCTATCTCCGTAGCAGTGGAGCGGAGGTTGCAACACCCGATTTACGGGAAGTTTGTAAAAAAGACCAAGAAATTCATGGCGCATGATGAAAATAACGATTGTAATATCGGGGATTTAGTGCGTATTATGGAAACGCGTCCGTTGAGCAAAAACAAACGCTGGCGCCTGGTAGAAATTTTGGAGAGAGCCAAGTAACCAGGAGAGACGTAAAAGGCAAGTGGCGAAAAGAATGCATATTGATTGTATAAATTTTTGAGTTTACGCTTTAAAAAATCAGAGCCATGATACAGCAAGAAAGCAGACTGCGGGTAGCGGATAACAGCGGCGCAAAAGAGGTGTTGTGCATTCGGGTGCTGGGGGGATCCAAGCGCCGGTATGCTTCAGTGGGTGACAAAATTGTGGTCTCCGTAAAGGATGCTTCGCCAGGCGGTATCAAAAAAGGCGCGGTTTCTAAAGCGGTGGTGGTGCGCACCAAAAAAGAAATTCGCCGCAAAGACGGTTCTTATATCCGGTTTGATGACAACGCCGTGGTGTTGCTCAACAATCAGGACGAACCACGTGGCACTCGTATTTTCGGTCCGGTAGCAAGAGAGTTGCGGGATAAAGATTATATGCGAATTATTTCGCTGGCACCGGAAGTGCTGTGATCAAATACCGGATACTGGTGAAGGGAAGTCGCTCAAGAAATGAATGAGCGTTGTATTAAAAAAATTATTTTGATTTATCATATATGTCATATCTACAAAATGTGACATAGGATTACAACAGCAATGGCAAGGAAGCAACCTGTAAAGTCGGATCAAAAACGGTTTCAACCAAAGTTGAAAATCAAGAAGGGAGACCGCGTCGTGGTAATTGCGGGGGCTTCCAAAGACCTGGAAAAAGTGCGCGAGGTGTTGGAAGTATTTCCACACGAAAATCGGGCGATTGTGGACCAGGTGAACGTAGCAAAGAAGCATTCCAAACCCACTCAAAACAACCCCGGCGGCATCAACGACGTACCCATGCCCATCCATATTTCTAACCTGATGCTGGTGGACCCGAAATCGGGCGAACCCACTCGCGTTGGTCGCAGAAGAGAAGAGGATGGTACCATCGTGCGTTATTCTAAAAAATCAGGTGAAATTATTTAGGAATGAAATACATACCCAGACTCAAGGAGAAATACGTCAATGAAGTAGTACCGGCCTTGATGGAACAATTTCAGTACGATACCATTATGCAGGTGCCGAAGCTGGAAAAGATTTGTATCAACCAGGGGGTTGGCGCAGCTACACAGGACAAAAAGCTGATTGATAATGCAATGGCGGAGTTGACCCTCATTGCCGGGCAGAAAGCAGTGCCTACCAAAGCGCGGCAGTCTATTTCGAATTTTAAGCTCCGCGAAGGGATGCCAATCGGGGTGCGCGTTACCTTGCGAAACGAGCGGATGTACGAGTTCCTGGATCGCCTGATCACGGTAGCACTCCCACGGGTACGCGACTTCCGGGGTATCAATGACAAAAGCTTCGACGGGCGCGGCAATTATTCGATGGGCGTAACGGAACACATCATCTTTCCGGAAATTGACCTGGATAAAGTGAGTAAAATCACCGGGATGGACATTACGTTTGTCACCACTGCGAAAACCGATGCGGAATCACTGGCATTGCTCAAACTGATGGGCTTACCTTTCCGAAATCAGCAACGCAGCCAATAAATTACGAACAGTCAATACTTTATAATAATGGCAAAGAAGTCAATTATTGCAAGAGAAAGAAAGCGCGAACGCATGGTAGCAAAATATGCCGACCTGCGCAAACGCCTCAAGGAAGCGGGTGACTACGACGCGCTGGACAAGTTGCCGCGCAACGCTAACCCCATCCGCTTGCACAACCGTTGCAAACTCACGGGTCGCCCAAAAGGGTATATGCGGCATTTTGGTATCAATCGGGTAAAATTTCGCGACATGGCACTGGACGGTAAGCTGCCTGGCGTAACGAAAGCAAGCTGGTAAACACAAGGTTCAAGGTTCTAAGTTTAAGGTTTAAACGCAGACCCATTTATTTTATAACAAGCGGCAAGGTTCTAACATCGTAGAAAACCCGCCGCTGAAATGTAGTATTATGGCGGTCACAGACCCAATTGCAGATTATCTGACGCGCATTCGCAACGCGCAACTCGCCGGTCACCGGGTGGTGGATATTCCGGCTTCCAATTTGAAAAAACACATCACCGAGATTCTGTACGATAACGGTTACATCCTGAAATATAAGTTTGCAGATGACGAAGGCAAGGGAAAACAGGGCGTGATCAAAATCGCGTTGAAGTACGACCCGATGTCACGTAAGCCGATCATTCGTGAATTGTTACGGGTGAGTAAGCCAGGTTTGCGGAAGTTTGTCAAAGCAGACGAACTGCCCCGTGTTATCAATGGCTTAGGCATTGCGATTATTTCCACCTCGCAGGGGTTGATGACAGACAAGCAGGCGAGAGCAGCACACGTGGGTGGAGAAGTGCTGTGTTATGTGTATTAATTGTTCAGTTTTCAAATTTATTACACCATGTCAAGAGTAGGGAAATCGCCGATTAGTCTTCCGCAAGGCGTAAATATTGACATCAGCAAAGGCAATCTGGTCACAGTAAAGGGTCCGAAAGGCACCCTGAGCCAGCAGGTAAATCCAGATATACAACTAACCATTGAAGATGGCACCCTGACGGTAACGCGCCCAACCGACCAGGTGCGGCACCGCGCTCTGCACGGCTTGTACCGGGCACTGGTGAATAACATGGTGACAGGTGTAACGCAGGGTTTTGTGAAAGAGCTGGAACTGGTGGGGGTGGGCTATCGCGCACAGAATACCGGGCAGTTGTTGGAATTGACGCTGGGTTTTTCGCACCCGATTATGTTTTACATTCCTTCGGAAGTAAAGGTGGAAACCAAGCAGGAAAAAGGAAAAAATCCTCAAATTCGTTTGGAGAGTATTGACAAACAGCTCTTGGGTCAGGTGGCTGCTAAAATTCGCGCCCTGCGCAAGCCGGAGCCGTACAAGGGCAAAGGAGTGCGCTACATAGACGAAATCGTGCGCCGCAAAGCCGGTAAAACTGCCGGAGGTAAGAAGTAATGTGTTAATGTGCTGATGTGTTTGTGTGTTAATGTACCCACGTTTCTCACACAAACACGTTGACACTTTAACACACAACACAATTAATTTCGTAGCGTCTTGGGTTTTGCAACCAATGCTTTACACTGAGACTAAATCCGAAAATAATGAAAATAGACAAAACAGGTAGAAGAAAGAAGATTCACTACCGCATTCGCAAGAAAATAACGGGAACGCCTTCCCGTCCACGCCTGACGGTGTACCGCAGCAACAAATCCATCTATTGCCAGGCAATTGATGACATTGCCGGTCACACGCTCGCTTCGGCTTCCTCGCAGGAAGAGGGTGTGCCGAAGAATATTACCAAAGTGGAGCAGGCAAAGGCAGTGGGCAAACTGGTGGCAGAACGCATCATGGCAAAAAACGTACAAAGCGTTGTGTTTGATCGCGGCGGCTATCTGTACCATGGTCGGGTAAAAGCCCTGGCAGACGGCGCGCGGGAAGGCGGACTGCAATTTTAATCAGAACATTCTAACAGTTGGCAATAATGGCAAAAAGTAATCAAGGCAATAACCGCGTCAGACCGGCGGAGACCGAACTGAAAGAAAAACTGGTGAGCCTCAATCGGGTGGCAAAAGTAACCAAAGGGGGTAGAACGTTCAGCTTCGCGGCTATCGTTGTAGTGGGCGACGGCAACGGCACGGTGGGGCATGGCCTGGGTAAAGCACGGGATGTGTCGGAATCCATCGCTAAAGCGGTGGATGATGCCAAGAAAAACCTGGTGAAAGTGCCGATCCAGAAAGGAACGATTCCACACGAGCAAAAAGGTAAATTCGGTGCAGGCAAAGTGTTGATAAAACCGGCTGCAGATGGTACCGGCGTAATTGCAGGGGGTGCCATGCGGGCGGTGTTGGAAATTGCCGGGGTACACAATGTATTGGCAAAATCCCAGGGTTCTTCCAACCCTCACAATGTGGTGAAAGCCACTATTGACGCGCTGTCTAAATTGCGCAACCCACTGGAAGTTGCCCGTCAACGGAGCCTTTCGCTGGAAAAAATATTCAACGGTTAACATTCGCCCACTCGATAAAATTCGACAGACATGGCAAAGATTAGAATCACTCAAATTAAAAGTGCAATTGACCGTCCGAAAGACCAGAAGGACACGGTACGGGCATTGGGCATCAAAAAGATGAATCAAACGGTGGAGCAGGAAGCGACCCCGCAGGTGCTGGGCATGGTCAAAAAAGTAATGCACCTGCTGAAAGTAGAACAGGTGTAAATTAGATATTTAGATACTGGATACTGGATGTTGGGTTGTATCATGTTGAGTTACCTGTTTATGGTCTAACGTCTTTAAAAAATATACAATGGAACTGCATAGTTTAAAACCGGCGGCAGGTGCTACCAAGAAGCGCAAAAGAATTGCCCGAGGACAGGGTTCGGGGCACGGTGGTACGGCTACGCGTGGTCACAAGGGTGATAAGGCGCGTTCGGGACACAAGCGGAAGCGTAATTTTGAGGGTGGACAGATGCCGCTGCAAATGCGGGTGGCAAAAGTGGGCTTCAAAAATCCCAATCGGGTGGAATACATCGGTATTAATCTGGAAAGATTGCAATATATCTCCGAAAAATACAAGTTGGACACTATTGATTTTGATGCCCTGATTGCCAATCGTATCGTAAAAAAGACCGACCGGGTGAAAATCTTAGGCACCGGAGCATTGACGACGAAGTTGAGTGTGAGCGCCCATGCATTTTCCGCGACTGCCAAAGCTGCTATTGAGCAACTGGGCGGAAGCGTTCAAATCGTTAAATAAAAACGATGAAAAAACTGATCACGACCATTCAAAACATCTGGAAGATCAAAGAACTGCGGAATCGCATCCTGTTTACACTGGCGATTCTGGCAGTGTATCGCTTTGGTTCTTATGTGGTGCTTCCGGGGGTGAATCCGCAGGTATTGGACAGTGTTGCCAACAGTACCGACACGCCCACCGACTTGTTGGGTTTGATAAATGTTTTCACGGGGGGTGCTTTCAATAACGCCGCCATTTTTGCATTGGGCATCATGCCTTACATCACCTCGTCTATCATCATTCAGTTGCTGGGTTTTGCGGTGCCGTATTTTCAGCGCTTGCAACAGAAAGAGGGGGAGTCGGGTAGAAAAAAGTTAAATCAGATTACACGGCTTTTGACCGTAGCCATCACACTAGTACAGGGCGGCGGCTATTTGACGTATATCAATACACTGAGCGCAAACGTTGGCGGCGTACAAACACCTGCTATTGATCCTTCGATGCCGATTGGAATTTTCTGGTTTTGTAACATTATCATCCTGGCTACGGGTACGGTTTTTGCCATGTGGCTGGGCGAACGGATTACAGATCGCGGTTTAGGAAACGGGGTTTCGCTGTTGATTATGGTGGGTATCATTGCAAGGTTGCCACAGGCATTTGCCACAGAATTGTTGCTGCGTTTGGGTGGCAATGGTGGCTTGCTGGTATTTGTAATAGAAATATTTGCGCTGTTTGCGGTCATCATGGCAATGATCGTGGTGGTACAAGGGGTGCGAAAAATTCCGATTCAGTTTGCCAAGCGCATGGTTGGGCGCGGTGCTTCGGCTATGCCGGTTGCAGGTCAGCGCGATTACATTCCGCTAAAGGTAAACGCAGCAGGGGTCATGCCAATTATCTTTGCCCAGGCATTGATGTTTTTACCGGCTACGGCAGCGCAGTTTCTGGGTGGCAACGAAGTGGCTGCCAATCCGGTTTTGGTTGCTTTAAATGATTTCACTTCCGTTCCGTATAATGTGATTTACTTCCTTTTGGTAGTGGTTTTTACCTACATCTATACCGCCCTGATGGTGAACCCGCAGCAATACGCCGAGTACCTCAAACGTCAGAACGCGTTCATTCCGGGGATCAAACCAGGCAAAGACACCGCAGATTTTATTGATGCCATCACTACCCGGATCACGCTACCAGGCTCCATCTTTTTGGGTTTGATTGCTATTTTGCCGGCATTTGTAACAGGCATGGGAGTAAACACCGCTTTCTCCGTGTTTTTCGGCGGCACCTCCATGTTGATTTTGGTAGGGGTCGCACTGGATACGTTACAACAAATTGAAAGCCACCTGCTGATGCGCCGCTACGACGGTTTGGTAAAATCTGGTCGTATTCAGGGTAGAAACACCGGTAGCCGGATGCAGGGTATCGGAGCAGGAATGTAATTGAACTTTTTGCAGTCCATACGGTTTTCCATCGCATTACACTTGAATTTTGCAGTGTGTTGATCCATGACTTATTATAAAACCGACGAAGAAATTGAGTTGATTCGACAAAGTTGCCACCTGGTGTGTAAAACCCTGGCGGAAGTAGGCAGCTTATTGCGTCCGGGTATTAGCAGCGAGGAAATTGACCGCCGGGCAGAGGAGTTTATTCGCGACCATCGGGCAGTGCCGGCTTTTAAAGGCTATATTGGCAAAGTTGAAGGTGCAGCTCCGTTTCCGGGTTCGCTGTGTGTGTCTTTGAATGACATTGTCGTGCACGGTATTCCCAGTAAAAACATGATTTTTAAAGACGGCGATATTGTGTCGGTGGATTGTGGGGTGCAGTGGAACGGTTTTTTTGGCGATGCGGCTTACACGTTTGCCATTGGCGATGTAGCGGAGCCGGTGATGAAGTTGTTGCGGGTTACGCACGCTTCTTTATATAAAGGAATTGCACAAGCAGTAGCCGGTAATCGCCTGGGCGATATCGGTTTTGCTATTCAATACCATGTGGAAAGACAACACGGGTATGGCATTGTACGGGAATTGGTAGGGCACGGCGTGGGAAAATCACTGCACGAAGAACCCGAAGTAGCCAATTATGGTAAACGCGGCAAAGGCTCCAAGTTGAAACAAGGATTGGTAATTGCGATTGAGCCAATGGTAAATATGGGAAAAAAAGACGTGCGCACCGAACGAGACGGCTGGGCGGTACACGCCAAAGACGGCAAACCTTCGGCTCATTTTGAACACACGGTAGCCGTTGGGAAAAAATCGGCAGATATCCTCTCCGATCATTCCTACATCGAAGCGGCAATTCGCAACAATCCCAATTTGAAAGAACTAACCGTTGCAACCGCCGCGGCTGCCTGATTACATTATTCTTAAAAATTACAATTTTTTTAGGGTGGAAGCGCAAAATTTATCAGGATTTTGTGTATCTTTGCACTCCGAAATTTTACTATGGCGAAAAAGAACCTGATTAAACAGGATGGGATCATTGAAGAAGCCCTCTCGAACGCGATGTTCCGCGTACGGTTGGAAAATGACCACCAGATTATTGCTACGATTTCGGGAAAAATGAGGATGAATTATATACGTATTCTGCCAGGTGATAAAGTGTCGGTGGAAATGTCGCCTTACGATTTATCCAGGGGTCGAATCATTTATCGCTACAAATAAAAACATTGCATCATGAAAGTAAGAGCTTCTGTAAAAAAACGCTCCGTTGATTGCAAGATTGTAAGAAGAAAAGGAAAAATTTATATCATTAATAAAAAGAATCCGAAGTTCAAGCAACGACAGGGTTGATCAGTTGGCAGTCAACAGTTAGCAGTCTCACAAAACGTTGACAAACCGTGTTGTGTAACCTAGTTTGCTCGAGTATTTAATGATAAACAACGATTTTGATAGTGATTTCGGATGAGCGATACTATTGTGCATCTGAAATCCAAATTCTAAAATCTAAAATCTAGTATAAAATGGCTCGTATCGCAGGGGTAGATTTACCTAGAAACAAACGCGGTTTGATCAGTTTGCCTTACATCTTTGGCATCGGCAAGTCGGCTGCCGGTCATATTTTGCAAAAAGCCGGCGTGGATGAAAATAAAAAAGTAGTAGACTGGACGGATGAAGAAGTACGGGAAATCACCAGCATCATCACCAATGAATATAAGGTAGAAGGGGAACTGCGTTCGGAAATTCAGTTAAACATCAAACGCCTCATGGATATTGGCTGCTACCGGGGTTTGCGCCACCGCAAAGGCTTACCCTTGCGCGGTCAGCGCACCCGCACCAACGCCCGTACCCGTAAAGGCAAACGTAAAACGGTAGCAAACAAGAAGAAAGTTACGAAATAATTGTGTTATAGTTCTGAGTGCGATGGTGTTATAGTACAATCGTTAATCAAAACACCATCGCACTGTAACACCATCGCACTATAACACCATAACACTGTAAAAATGGCGAAGGCAGCTAAGAAAGTAAAAAAAAGAAAAGTAAAAGTAGAACCGGAAGGGTTGGCGTATGTGCAGGCAAGTTTCAACAACATCATTATTTCGCTGACGAATAAGCAGGGACAGGTAATTTCGTGGGCTTCAGCGGGTAAGGCAGGGTTCCGGGGTTCCAAGAAAAATACGCCCTATGCAGCACAAGTAGCGGCTGCTGATGCGGCGAAAGTGGCATACGATGCCGGAATGCGCACTGCCGAGGTGTTTGTGAAAGGACCAGGTTCGGGGCGGGAAGCGGCTATCCGGGCACTGGACGGTGCAGGTATTAAAGTTTCTAAAATTAAAGACATAACACCCATTCCGCACAACGGCTGTCGCCCGCCGAAACGCAGACGCGTGTAGTTTTTTGTGCCGATTTTTTTCCCACGAAAACGTTCGATCAGACAATGGCAAGATATACAGGTTCGACCACCAAGAAAGCAAGAACATTCGGCGAGGCAATTTACGGCTTCGACAAAGCTTTTGAACGCAAAAAATATCCTCCCGGGCAGCACGGACAATCCAGAAAACGCAAGCAGCGTTCGGATTATGCGCAGCAATTGCAGGAAAAGCAAAAAGCAAAATATACCTACGGCGTACTGGAACGCCAGTTTAGAAACCTGTTTGAAACCGCCAGCCACAAAAAAGGGGTAACGGGCGAATTGCTGCTGCAATATTTGGAAGCTCGCCTGGACAACACTGTTTTCCGCCTGGGCATTTCGCCTACGCGCAACGGTGCTCGTCAGTTGGTGTCGCACAAACATATTACGGTCAACGGCGTGGTGACCAATATCCCTTCGTACCAGTTGCGTCCGGGCGATGTAGTGGGCGTTCGGGGTCAGTCTAAAAGCCTGGCTATCGTGCAGGAGACCGTCACCAACCGCAAAGAGGCGCGCAGATTTCCCTGGCTGGAGTTCAATCCTGATAAAATGCAGGGCGTTTTTCTGACCTACCCTTCCCGCGACCAAATACCCGAGAAAATAAACGAGCAACTTATCGTCGAGTTATATTCTAAATAAAACAGTTTTGGCAGTCTGGTCGCAGGCTGTCAAAATTTGTATTATACCTTTTGGATTTTAGAAGTCAGAAGACGTTGAAGGACCGAGCTTTTTATAGCTGATATCATATCTTTACGTTTTACAATTGGGTAGCATTTTCACGATTCAACCAAAAGGACGATTCGTCGGTTATTTCCTAGCAAAGTTCAAATCATATTATGAGTATATTAAATTTTCAGAAGCCCGATAAAATTGTAATGCAAAAGTCCAACGACTTTGAAGGACTTTTTGAATTTCGCCCCCTGGAGCCTGGCTTTGGACAAACCATCGGCAACTCGTTGCGCCGGGTGTTGCTTTCCTCACTGGAAGGTTACGCCATTTCTGCCGTGCGCATGGCAGGCGTAGATCACGAATTTGCGACCATCCGCGGTGTGGTGGAAGATGTAGTGGAAATTATTCTCAACCTGAAGCAGGTACGCCTCAAGTGTTTACTGGCAAGTGAAGATATTAACAACGAAAAGATATACCTGACCATCAGCGGCAAAGAGGAATTTCGCGCCGCCGAGATCGAAGAGCATACGAATGTATTCCGGGTGATGAACCCCGAACAGTTGATTTGTACGATGGAACCCTCGGTGAGCCTGGAAGTGGAGTTGACCATCACGAAAGGACGCGGCTACGTACCGGCAGATGACAACCTGCCGAAAGATGCACCAATCGGGGTAATTCCGATTGATGCCATTTATACGCCGATCAAAAATGTGGCATACCGCATCGAAAATACCCGCGTGGGTCAACGCACCGACTACGAAAAACTGACAATTGATGTAAAAACCGACGGCACCATTCACCCGGAGGAAGCCATCAAAGACGCTTCTCGGATTCTGATTCAGCACCTGATGCTGATTACGGATGAGAATATCACGTTCGATGATGCGTCGAGCCGCGAAGACAACATTGTGGATGAGCACATCCTGCATATGCGCAAGTTGCTCAAAACGTCGCTGGAAGACCTCGACCTGTCGGTGCGGGCGTACAACTGTTTGAAAGCAGCAAAAATCAACACGCTGGCAGAATTGGTGCGTTATGATACACACGAACTGCTCAAATTCCGCAACTTCGGTAAAAAGTCGCTGGTAGAAATTGAAGAATTACTCCAAGATAAAGGTTTGACCTTTGGCATGGATTTGTCGAAGTATAAACTGGAAGAAGATTAATCAAAACACGAGGTTTTTTTGAGACCTGTCAGGTTTTGACGAGGCGATTTCATCATTGGCAGAAAACGTCACTATTTTTAATATGATTTGCAATAACCGACTAGTCGAAAGGCGTGCCAATCGCCCGGCGTGTTTTCGATGAAACGTGTTGCGAAGCAAACTTTTTTCTTACCATGAGACACGGTAAAAAGGACAACCACCTGGGCAGAAAGGTGGGTCATCGCCGCGCATTGTTAAAAAACCTGGCGCAGGCACTCATCGAACACAAACGCATCACCACCACCCTTGCCAAAGCGAAAGCCTTGCGGGGCTACATTGAGCCGCTGGTGACGAAAGCCAAAACCAATACCACGCACTCCCGCCGGGTGGTGTTCAGCTACCTGCAAAACAAAGAAGCCGTCAAAGAATTATTCAGCACAGTTGCCGAAAAAATCGGCGACCGTCCGGGCGGCTATGTGCGGGTGTTGCGCACGGGCTACCGACACGGCGACGGCGCAGAAATGGCAATGATTGAATTTGTAGATTTTAATGAAGTGTATAAGGCCGCTAGCACGAAGGAAGAAAGCAAGAGCAGCCGGAGAAGAAGAAGGCGCGGCGGTAGCGGTGGCGGCACTAAGCCGGAAAATGCGACTACTCGCGCTACTGCACCTGTATCCACTGTTATGGCAGCCGATACGAATGTGGAAGATGACGAAGCATTGGTGGAAGATGCCGTAATTGAAACGGAAGCAATAACGGAAGAAACCTCCCCGGAAATAACAGACGAGGCAACGCCGAGAGCCGAAGAGCGCAAAGAAGAGGCGTAAAGAAAGTATTGCAAAATGGTATAAATCGAAAGGCAGTATCAGCAATGGCATTGCCTTTCGGTTTTTTGGTAGAGCGTGAACGGGCATTTTAGCAGCCTATTCGGTTTGACGTTGATTAATATGATGACTTTGGAGTAAGCGGATTAATCAAAGTCAAACCGCAAATTACAAATCCGGTAATGGTAACAACGACGAAAATATCTTGCCACTTTACTATCTTCGCAGCAAACTTTTTTCATGATCATTGTCACCGGTGCAGCAGGATTTATTGGTAGTTGTTTGGTTCGCAAACTCAACGACGAAGGACATTCGGATGTAATCGTAGTGGATGATTTCAAGAATGCTACCAAAAATCGCAATTTACAAGGCAAAACGTACTTGAGAGAAAGGGAGCGAGTACGCTTCCCGACGCGGTTCGATACTATACAGGCGGGTGTACAAGCCATTTTTCACCTCGGTGCCCGTACCGATACGACCGAAAAAAACACCGCGATTTTTGACGAGCTGAATCTGAATTATTCCAAAGATATCTGGAATCTCTGCACTCGTTACCAAATTCCATTGATTTACGCCTCCAGTGCCGCCACCTACGGCTTGGGCGAACACGGCTACACAGACGACCACTCGATTGTCCCTCATTTAAAACCACTCAACCCCTACGGCATTTCCAAAAATGATTTTGACAAATGGGTGTTACAACAACACACTACCCCACCCTTCTGGGCAGGTTTGAAATTTTTCAACGTGTATGGTCCCAACGAGTACCACAAGGGCAGGATGGCATCCGTAATTTTTCACACAGTGCGCCAAATCAAAGCCACCGGCAGCATGAAACTGTTTCGTTCGCACCACGCCGCAGTCAAAGACGGAGAGCAAAGTCGCGATTTTATTTATGTGAAAGATGTAGTGAACGTATTATATTGGTTGTGGCAACATCGCCCCGCAAGTGCGATCTATAATTTGGGTACCGGCAAAGCCCGTACGTTTCTCGATCTGGTTAATTACACCTTTGAAGCAATGGATCTGCCACCCAATATCAGCTTTATTGACACCCCGGAAGATATTCGTGATACATATCAATATTTCACCGAAGCCAGTATGCACAAACTACAGGCAGCCGGTTACACCACGCCTTTTTATACCCTGAAAGCCGGTATTGAAAATTATGTACAACAATATTTACTCGAAGAGTACATTTGGTAATAAAATAAAGCGTATAACGTAATATGAAAAAAATCTTCATTTCCCAACTACTGCCCGTCATAGGCTCCGCAATCCTACTGGTTGCGCTGGTGATTTCTTTTTTGCAAACATCCTGTACCCGGGAGCAAGCCCCCTCCGATACCGCTGCCGCCGAAATCGCCAAAAAAGAACGCACTTTTCAAAGCGTATTCAACACTCTGTTTACCCGCGACAGCATCTTTGAAACCGCATTCAACCAAGCCTTTACGCAGGCGTACGGTGCTGATTCGCTTCAGAATTTTCAAAAAGACCGGGGACTTACCACCGTTCAGGTCACGGGCATTTACAATCTCTCCGGGGTTCGCAAAGGTAGATTCATCGTGCCGGCGGGCTCCACACTGCACAATACCGGCATTCTCATCGGGCGCATCCAGATTGACGGCGGCAGGGTACAAAACGAAGGAGTCATTGTGGGAAATGTCACCAACGAAGGCGGAGAATTTCAAGACAATGGACTCCTACAAGGCGCACTGCTGATGAAAAAAGCACGTTAAACGACTGATCTTCCCGTTGGTCGAATTTTTAGGCAACTTGTGCTTATTTTACGCAACTTGCAGACAAAAGTTGACTCCGCATGGATTTTTTGGAAGCCAATACTGTCCGCTCTTGTCGCAACTGTGGCGAACCCCTGTCGTCGCAAGCTCGCTTTTGCCCCCAATGCAGCCAAAAAATGACCGACGGGCGCATCACACTCCGCGAGCTATGGCACGATTTTATCGAGTCTTTCCTGAATTTTGATGCCAAAATTTTTCGCACCCTCCGCACCCTCTTCATCCCCGGCAAACTGACGGTCGAATATTTCAAAGGCAAACACGTTTCTTACATCCCGCCGGTACGGATTTTTCTCACCATGGCAGTCCTTCATTTTGCCGTACTGAGTTTTTCCGGTTTCAACGGGATTAATATTAATCTGACCGAAGACAAAGGCAAAATCGAACTGCGCCGCACGGCGTACCAGGCTAATTTTCTCAATCAATTGGATACTGCCAAACAAAAAGTACTCCAAAAATTTCCCAACAATACCACCGTGCGCCAGGCATTGGACACCCTCAGCCACCAATTTGAAGATGCACGCCAGGATACGATTAGTATGGGTTATTTGGATTTTCATCGCAATTTCACCACCACAGGCAGAGAACTTCGAGTAGCACAACAGGATATGTACGAACTCCCTTTTGATACGTTTGCCGAAAAGTACCGCATTCACGGTTTTTTAGAACAACTACAAGTACGCCAAGCCTTGCGCCTGGTGCAGGAAAACGACAGTTTCACCGGCTTCCTCCTCGGCAAACTCATCTGGATGGTACTGCTTATGATGCCCGCTTTAGCGCTGGTACTCAAACTTTTATACATACGTCGCCGCAAATATTTTGTCGAACACCTCATTTTCTCCTTTCATTATCACGCTTTTGCTTTTTTCCTGGTCAGCATCGCCATTCTACTCAACAACACCGGCTGGTTTGGCGACCGCGCCAAAGACGAAAGCGGGCTGCCCGTCTTCACCGCCTTCGGCATCGTGTTAGTGTACCTCTTCATCGCCATGCGCCGCGTCTATCAGCAGCACTTCTGGAAAACTTTCTGGAAATACAGCCTCCTCAATTTTTCCTACCTCCTCATTTTTACCGTCTTTTTCACCCTCACCGTCGCGGTGAGCATTCTTATTTTTTGACCAACCCATATTCCCGGCGCGTACTGCTTCCGTCTGCTGCTGTTCGCAAAAATCACCGTTCAGACAATTTGGGCGCGTGCCGCCATGAGCAGAGCGGTTCCCCCTTCGGGGCTTAGGAGGCAGTACTTCGGCGGCACCGGGCTATCCGCTCTTATGCCAGCCAGCCCACATCCCAACGCTTTGGCATACCGCTGCTATCCCTCGCGCTGCACGTCTTCAAATCGGTCAACGTTTAAAAATCCTTCCAAAACCAATCCCTCCCTCCTAATCCGTCTGAACCATGATTTTTATGATTTGATTGATTTACAGCAAATCATAAATATCACACATATCAAATAAATCACAGTTCGGACAAAATGCGGTACAAGCAAAAGTCCCCCTTCGGAGGCTTCAACCTTCTCCCCCCGCCCAACGTTCTCCACCCATGAATCTGACTGACCGTTCCATTCGCGAACTCCAGCACCTCCTCGACCTGCTCCGCATCGAAAAGCAAGAAGACTTCGAGCAATACCGCCAAATGGTACAAAACCTCCCCCTCGAACAACGCCGCGCCAAAGGCTTCACCTGGTACCCCGTGCAAGTGGTGGGCAAGGGCTACACCATCGGCGACCGCGCCTTCGTCACGGTAGAAAAAGCCCCCCAGCCCCCGAAGGGGGAAGACGAGCACTCTGGCGGGGGGCTTGGAGGCATGCGCAGCGGAAAATTAGTGAGTTTATTTACCAAACAACCCGCCGTGCACCGCCCGGAATACACCGGCACCATCCATTTTGTGGATAAAAACCGCATGAAAATTATTTTGAATTCCAAAGACCTGCCTGATTGGCTCGGCATGGGACAAATCGGGGTGGACTTACAATTCGACGAGCGCACCTACCTCGAAATGGAAAAAGCCATGGCAAAAGTGATGACTGCCCAAAAAGGGCGGCTCGCCGAACTCCGCGCCGTGCTGCTCGGTGAAAAAGTTGCGACTTTTGGTGATATTGACCACCCGATTGAGATTCCCATTTTAAACCCTTCTCAAAACGCCGCTGTTAACGAAATTCTTGCCACCCGCGATGTAGCCGTTGTACACGGTCCGCCCGGCACCGGCAAAACCACGACTTTGATTCAAGCTGTCAAGCTGTTGTGCGAAACCGAACCCACCGTCCTCGTTTGTGCGCCGAGCAACGCCGCCGCCGACCTGCTCACCGAGCGGTTAGCTGAGCAACACTTGCGCGTCGTCCGCATCGGCAATATTTCCAGAGTAGATGAAAGTTTGTTGCAGCATACCCTCGAAGTGCAACTCGCCCAACATCCCGAAAGTAAAAATATCAAAAAAGTGAAGGTGCAAGCTGCCGAACTGCGCCGCCAAGCCCGTCGCTTCAAACGCAGTGGCTGGGAAAACGGCGAACGCCGACGCACCTTCCAGGAAGCAAACGAACTCGCCGCCTGGGCAAACCAACTCGAAGACCGCCTCCTCAACCAAATCCTCGACGGCGCACAGGTGGTCACCGCCACGCTCGTTGGCGCAGCGCACCCCCTGCTCGACAAACGCAAGTACCGCACCGTCGTCATTGACGAAGCCGCCCAAGCCCTCGAACCCGCCACCTGGATTCCCATTCTAAAAGCCTCGAAAGTCGTCCTCACAGGCGATCCCTTCCAATTGCCACCCACCGTTAAATCAATCGAAGCCCAGCGTAAAGGCTTATCGGTGACTTTAATTGAAAAATGCCTGCAACGCCTCGAACGCACCAGCCTTTTGAATATTCAATACCGCATGAACGAAATTATCATGAATTTTTCCAACCAACAATTTTACAATAATGCCCTTCGTGCCGACCTTTCTGTGCAAGATCAACGCTTACCGATTCCCAATAACCATCCTTTAATTTTTATTGACACGGCAGGCTGTGGTTTTGAAGAAAAAGTGCAAACCTTGTACCAAAGCCGTTACAACCCGGAAGAATTTTTTATTTTAAGAGAGCATCTGTATCAACTCGTGGAAGCTTTTGTAGAAAAAGAACCGCCATCCATTGCTGTCATATCGCCGTATCGCGAGCAGGTGGCACTGATGCAGGAAGCCGTGAAAGAAGATGAAAAATTTGCCAACCTTCCGATTACCGTCAATACGATTGATGCCTTTCAGGGGCAGGAACGCGATGTGGTGTACATTTCACTCGTTCGTTCTAACGCTAAAAACGAAATCGGTTTCCTGAGCGACACCCGCCGCATGAACGTAGCCATGACCCGCGCCCGTCAGCAACTCATCGTTGTGGGCGACAGCGCCACCATCGGCGGGCATGGGTTTTACGAAGCGGTTTTGAAATATGCGGAGCGGTTTGGAGAGTATCAGTCGGCGTGGGAATACCTGAGAGGTTGAAAGGTTGATGAGTTGATAGGTTGAAAAACAAAAGCGCAAATTTCTTTGAAATTTGCGCTTTTGTTTGAAGTGTACGTTTCACCTCTCACCGATCACCTCTTACGCCTAATAAGACCACAAGTCATTTTCAAAATTAAAAATAGACTGTTTGATTTTATCGCCTTCCAGCAACAAATCCACGCCGGTGAGGTAGTCACCCAGCTTGCGGTCGAACACGTTGGATTCTTTGGTGATGTAGCTGGAGAAGAAGCGCATTTCCAGCAGGTCTTCCCACGACATTGGGCTGGAATCGTTGCCAGCAATGTTGAAGGCACGTTCTTTTGCCAGCACCTTGCGTGCATCGGGGTAGTACACCCAGAACATCGGCTGTTCGTATAGAAAGTTGCCATTTTCGTCTTTCACATCCAGCAAGGGCGCCACACCCAGGATGCGCACTTGCAGCGTGGAAGATTCTTTGTCAAAAAACCACACTTCCTTGATCCGGAACCGCTTCACGTCTTCCGGGTTGATCTCGTTGGTAACAATCTTAATTTTTTCTTCATACGTTTCCGGATCGAAGGTCGTTACAGTGTCAATCGAAGCACCTTTGGCAGCCACCTCCTCTGCAGTAAGCGGAATCGTAAATTTGTCATTTTCGGTACTATACACCGTCAGCTCGCTGTTTTTGGCAGCATCCATCAGGATGGTGAAGAACGGGCGCGGCGGATAAGCAAAGGGCAGGTTCATTTTCTCTCGTACATCCAGCACCCGGATAATGCGTTTTTCCCAAAAAATGTCGGCTTCCCGCACGTGTTCGTACGGCAGCACGCGCTTGTCGAAGCTGGTGCGGCGCTCTACGATGTCGTCAATCGGGGTTTGCAGCGAGTCGTTGGTGAGGGTATCCCCGGATTCGGTCATAATAACCTCATCCGGGCGTTGCGCCAGTGCCGGATTCACCAGGCACAGCACGAGCGCGAGCAGTGTTAAAAGTTTCATGGTTTCCTTCATTTTAAAATGACTTTAGACTTTAGACGATAGACTTTAGACCGGGGCGTGATAGAGACTTGCTCAAGCAGTGTCTAACATCTAGCGTCTAAAGTCTATGGTCTCAAAAAAATAGCGCATCAAGTTAACGAATAAACTCCATGCGCTATTACACCTTAACAAAGAATTATTTCTGGAACAAGGTGCGGCACACTTCAAAAATGCGCCACACCTAAGTAACTATCGAATTTCAAACGCCATGGTACCAATGTCCCGACCGGCGTTGTCACCGGGGCAGCGGGCTTTGATATTGCGGAAGAGGTACGAATCACCCGGTTTTGCTCTGGCGACCAGGCGCTGTGACTTATCGTTGAAACGACCGCCGGGGTTGGAAGAGTCAATGGCATCTTCGCGTTTTGGCAGATACACCAGGTCGTAGCCCTGAATCTGACATTTTGCGTCGAAGTCAAAGTTTTCCAGCATTGCAATCAGACCTTCCTGGGCTTTGAACTCGCCGTTGCCCATTCTACCGCCCTTGCTTCTGCCGAGTTGTGCCACCGGGTCAGGAATGCGTTTTACCCGGAAGGTAAAGCTCGTATTAGTCAAGCCACCGCCCGACACGGAGATGCGTGCTTCGCCGGGTTGGGACACCGTCACGTTGTACTTGCTGCCCGAACCGTTCAGGCGAATACCGCCACCGCTGCCGCTCACACGGAGTTCGTTGGAAGATACCCCGGCTGCCGATACCGTGACCGGGTTGGTCACACCGATGTAGAACACGTTCATCTTATCCGCCGCTACGGCTACCGAACGACGACCGACTTCGTATTCAAAGTTTTCGGTATAGGTTTCCGTTTTGCCGGTAGTTGGATTGGTCAGCGAAATATCCACTTTGTATTTTTGAATACCCGGGTTGTTGGGCGATGCCGTGTATTTTGCAATACCGTTTTCTACCCGCAAGGGGCTGCCATTCACCCGAATGCTCATGTTTTCGTACACCGACTTACTGGATGCGCCGATGGTGATGTTCGACTCATACGTTTCCCCGGCGATAATGTAGCTTTTCTTCGCCGAAGAGATCGGAATAAACGCATCCACTTTGAAAGCCACCGCACCTACCTGATTCACCAGAAAGTTCAATACTGCTGCTTCCGAGCTTTTCATATCATTTTGAAACTTGGAAAGAATCGGAAACACTGCCGCTACGGGCATCTGGTTAAAAGTGAAGTGCGACCAACTCGGACGTTTCGGTTTGGCATTTTTCCAGTCTTCGCTGATGTTCAGTGTGATACTCTTTTCCAGATCAGTAATCGCTTTTTGGTCAATTGCCGTGCCTTCCATTCCTTTCAAACCGTTGATGATGTCCAGCACCTGCTTACGCGTTGCCACTACTTTTTGTTCGAGTTCATCACCGCGCCTGTTATTTACCAAAATATTCGTAGTAACGTCTTTGTTCTTATAGTTTTTCGGCTGGTTGGCGTGTTTTACATCCTCTTCGCCGTAGTAACCTTCTTTGCCTACAATTTCCTCGCGAATGCCTTCCACGTAACTCGTAAACTCTTTGGAAATTTCGCGTACCTTATTTCCGGCATCTACCAGTTTGGCGTATTTCGCCTGATCCTGGCTGGCGTTTTTATCCAGTGTCGCCTTCGTAAAGTCATTCGATTTATCAAACACTTGATTTGAACCGACAATCCCTCTGTTGATCATGAAGAAGGCGTTGATGATTTCGGCGGATACGTTCAGCGCCAGCATGGCGGTGAGTACCAGATACATGATGTTGATCATCAACTGCCGCGGCTCCTTTGGAATAGACATAATGTTTTACCTTTTAATGATTAAAAAAAACAATTCGCAGTGTGATGATTAATAGTTCTGTTGTCTGTTCACGTTGCCTACGCCTGCCATCGCCGAGATGACGTTGCCATACACGCTGTTCAAGGCACTGTACGTGTTGTTCAGGTTGCCGATGTTGCGGTTCAGGGCATTCAACTGGTCTTTATACACTTTGGTATCTTCCAGCGAGTCGCTCAGGTCAGCCATTGCTTCGTTGAGTTTGGCGTAGAAGTTGCTCATGGCTTTGATCTGGTCGCTCGTGCCGCTGAAATCCACTTCCTGCAAGGCTTTCAACGAACCCAGGCTGCGCGACATATTTTGCAATTCTACCAGCATACCGCCCAACTGCCGCTCTACGATTTCGCCGTTCAATTGGGGCAATTGCTGCAAGGCAGGCGTTTGTGCCATTGGACCAGCCGTGATCGGCGCAATCGGCGCGTTGTAATCATCCAAGCCCGGATAGAGTTTGTTCCAGTAAAAATCCGGCTCCGGACCGATCAAACCCAGAAACAAGAAAATACCGGCTTCTACCAACATCCCTACAGTGAGCATGAAGTCGGCACCTTCCCAGGATTGGATTTTGAAGAGGGCTCCTGCCAACACCATGGCTGCACCTACCCCGATAATCAAATTTTTCAGATACTTAAAACCTTTAGTTTTTACGAAACTCATTGTGATAGTCTTTTTGCGTTTTAAAAATTAGTTGGATGAAAACTCTTTGAGTTGGATTCAAAACACTTGTATAATGTGTGTTTTCGGAAAAGTTACAGTTTTGTTAGAAAATATTTCTTGGCTGTATTGGCGAGCTTTAGTCGCCGTAGTAGGATGTAAAGCGACGGCTAATTGCGTTAGCCCTCGCACAAGCATCCACTTTAACTCATTTTTATACAGTTTCTACTTTAGCACCAATTGCATATTGCTAATTCTTCCTCTCCTTCTCTAATTTCCTACTTTTGGCATTGCCCCAAAAGTAGGCAAAAACGCTAGGCTAATCAAACTCCCTCCGGTCGGACAGTGATTAGCCGCCCTCCCGCGCCAAGTATTTCAAAACGTAATACTATAAGTTGATCAAGTACGTATTCAAATACCTGTTTTAATAATTGTACAATAATCATTGGGAGGCGGTACAAACAAAATGGATACTGCAACGAATGCTGCAATATCCATATTGTCGGAACGGTTTATTTTTCTTAGAAATCGTTGAGGGAGCGACCCAGGAAGGTCAGTACGCAACGGAAACCCACGTAGGATTTGGTCGTGTCTTGGTATTCGTAGGCACGCGTACCCGTCTGGATGTAGTGCATGATGTCTTTCCAGGAGCCGCCGCGAATTACTTTGCGTTTGTAAGCCTCGGGGTCGTCATCGGCTGCATCGTAGCGGATGTCCGGGTTCAGGTCGTGCATGAAGGAGTAGGCGTTCGGGTCATAAGCCGTTACGGTCCACTCTGCTACGTTGCCCGACATATTGTACAAGCCATAGTCGTTGGGGAAGTAAGCATCGGCTTTTACGGTGTATTGACCGCCGTCTTCCGGGTAGTTGCCTCTGCCAGGTTTGAAATTGGCGAGCAGGCAGCCTTTTGCATTGCGCACATAGTAGCCACCCCAGGGGTAGGGAGCCAGGTCGTGCCCGCCGCGAGCTGCGTATTCCCACTCAAACTCGGTGGGCAGGCGGAAGTCTTCGGTGTTTACCCCGTCGCCGCGCCGGTTTTGGTAGTCGTTCCAGAGGTTGGTACGCCAGTAGCAGAAGGCAGTTGCCATGTTCCAATCTACGCCCACCACCGGATAATCATCAAATGCCGGGTGCCAGAAGTAGTTGCGCGTCATGGGTTCATTGTAGGAGTAAGCATAGTCGCGAATCCATGCCAGGGTATCCGGGTAGATGTTGGCTTTTTTGCGTTTGATAAACGAATTGCGGGGCGACTTGCCACGGTCGTGTGCTGCGCGTTGCCAGTCGTACCATTCGTACTCGTACACCATTTTGCTCACGTCCAGTTCGGTTTTACCGGCAAATTTGTCATCGCCCTGGTAGAACAAATCCTGGAGTGCCTCCGCATCGGCTTCATAATCAATATCGGCTTCCCAGTCAATGCGTTCTTCGCCCGTCACTTCATCCTGGATGTAGTGGTCGAGGTAGGTGTGCGCCAGGGAGTCGCGAATCCAATACACAAATTGGCGGTACTCGTTGTTGGTGATTTCGGTGTCATCCATGTAGAAGCCCTGGATGGAGATGGCTTTCGGGCGTTGCACAAACGTGTTGCTTACGTCCTGGTCGCTCGGACCAATATGCAGGGTGCCGGAGGGGACATACACCATGCCGAAGGGGTTGATCCCTTTCCAACTGGGGCGGTCTTCCACGCCCATGAGTTGCCCGGTTTCGCGGCTGCCGCAGGAATAAAGGGCTAGCACTACGCCAGCCAGTGCGAGTCTAAGTACATTTTTCATACGAACACCAGAGTTTTCCTTCAGTTATAATAAAAATTACTTAAGCGCAGTAAAGATAGTGGGTTTAAAAATATTTTAAAAACCCATCTTTGAATTTAACTTTTTAATTCACCACAGAACAGAGTTGTACAGGGTCTAAAGAATTAGGTAACACCGCCGTACAACTTTGAAAACGCCCGTAGCTCAACAAATCCGTTTTTCCAACGCCCATCAGATTGCCTTTAGTATGGTTTTAACAATAAAAAAATTACTGTCTCCTCATTCCTTTCTCCTCATCCCTAAAGTGAGCGTGGATTATAAATAATTTTTGGCGGTCGTCCTTTGCCCACCGGCAGGCGGTAGTTCAGGCTAATCTCGTGCGAGCCGTTGCTCACTGTGCTGATGTCAGACAGTGCTAAATCGTAGCCGTATGCCAGGGTTAATCGTTCGCTGAGTTTGAAGCCTGCCAGGATAGCCACCGCATCGAGGCTGTTGGAGTTATACCCTCTTAACGAAGCCCCGCCAAAGATATTGTCGTTATAACGCAACAGCACGGAAATATCCGTTTGGGTTTGTTTCAGATCGGAGCGTACCAGCGCATACGGATGCACGGAAAGCATATCGCTTACATCGAAATGAACTCCCACGTTAAAATTCAAACTGCGGTAAAACGGCAGATTCAGGGTGCGATCCTGAACGTTGTAACTTGAAACCGGCTCCGTAAGATTCCGTGCCGAAAAACCCGCTTCCAGCCAGTCGTTTACAAAATAAACCCCGGCGTGAAAGGTAGGCGCGGCGGCACTTTCAGCGGAGAGGGGCAGCAGGTTGTCATTGTGGATGAAATTACCGGGTTCGTCGTAGTCACCGTCCGGGGTGCGAATTTTAGAGCCATCCAGGGTGCGTTGTACCAGCCCGCCGCTGATGCCTAGTGATAGCTTGCCGCTGCTGCCTACTGGAAGGTGATACGCATACGACACGGT
>Ga0224722_1000483_pt1 | contig 23004 bp, 15 predicted proteins | sample Balambano_FR1_Me_FD_161646 | JGI IMG/M metagenome (GOLD analysis project Ga0224722, IMG submission 161646) | Freshwater sediment microbial communities from Lake Towuti, South Sulawesi, Indonesia - Balambano_FR1_MetaG | ecosystem: Environmental > Aquatic > Freshwater > Lake > Sediment | place... | reverse complement strand
GGGATAGGGGTAGGTGGAGGCGCAGGGGTGGAAGTTGGAACAGGAATCGGCGCGGGAGTCGGTGTGGGAATGGGAATGGGGATAGGTATAGGAGTCGGTGTGGGGATAGGTGTAGGCGCAGGTATGGGAACGGGAGACGGCGTAGGGGTGGATGCAGGGACGGGTGTAGGCGCAGGGATAGGGGTGGGGACGGGAGCAGGAGAATTCAGGGTAAATGTAAAGTAGGGTTGATTCAGGTTCAAGCCTGTAGTTGATTGCAATATACCAATTAATTCTTTCGGTTCTGTTCCTGATTTCAAATGATAAATCGCTGTTCCTGCGGGTAGCCCAGCAGGACTGACATCTAATATATAATCGCTTGCTCGCCCAGCAAGTTGAATGCTATCCTCAGCAGAATTAAAATCCGTAATTAAAGCATAATCAGTAATACCTGCCGTGGCAGAGTTGCCATCGTCATAGAACACCTGCTCAGCGATCCCCAATACAAAGCGATCGCTCCCTGATCCGCCAGTCAAGTAATCAATTTCGCCTGTTCTGGCTGTACTCGTTCCTTGTAAGGTGTCATCGCCCGCATTGCCAATCAGGGTATCGTTTCCCAATCCTCCTAATAATAAATTGTCACCGGCATTGCCCTCTAAGCGATTGTTCAGGTCATTCCCTTGACCTTGGAGATTTTGGCTGCCAGTGAGTATGAGATTTTCTAAATGATTTCCCAACGTCCAACTAACGCTGGCTAGCACTGTGTCATTCCCTTGATTGGATTTTTCAAGGATGCGATCGCCCACATTATCTACAACGTAGGTATCATTACCGCGAGAACCCCGCATTTGATCTTTTCCCGTCCCGCCATCGAGCCAATCATCCAAAGCTGAGCCAACAAGCCAATCATTCCCCGCCAAGCCAAATAGCTTTCTGATGGACTTTCGAGCAAATAGGCGATCGGATCGGGATGTGCCTTTAAGACTGGCAATACGGGCATTTTGACGTTTCATAGAATTGGACAAATAAAAGCGAAAAGGCACAACGTTTTACTGATAAAGTACCCAGAACTGATCCTATCCAATGATTCCACTCTGCGTATTTTCGTAATCTTTATCTGCCTTTCGACTTTATGAAGTTGTCTTAAATATCAATTCGATTCTCGCTATGCATGGAGTGTTCTGGAACACATGCCCCGCTTGGTTTTTTGCGGATGCAGTTTCCTCATGAAGCTCATTGAGATTGTTTAGGATTAAGGATTAAATAAAACCAACTTTTTTGTGGGAAGCGCGGCGCAGCCGCGCTTCCCACAAAAAAGTTGGTTTTATTTAATTGACGTTCCTTAATTGAGACCTAAAACCTCTCGCAATTGACTGGCATCTTCTGATTTAATACTGCGTTTGTTGCGCTCAATCAAACTGACCCACATCTTGGTTTTTCCTAAATGTTTGCCCAATTCTTCCTGGCTCCATTTCTTCTGTTCTCGTGCAGCTCGGACGATTTCCCCACTTAAAGTTGAATGGTCTGAACTAGATTGAGCAAATACAGTTTGGCTGGTTACATCAATCGTTCGTTTCTTGCGTTGCAGTTTGGCAATGCCTTCGACGATTTCTTGAGGCGGGTGAATTTGTAAGCGGCTGTGGCGGAGTTGCTCCCAAAACCCTTTGGGTCGCTTGTTGATGCCGCGTCCCCCTTCCTTCCAGGTGGGTTGAATTTCAGGGGGATAGGTGATGGGGTCAAATTCAATTGTGAGACCAGCGTCTGACAAGACTCGCAAATCGTTGTCCCAGGTGTTGGCTAAGACATTGCGGAGGTCGCGATCGCGCTGGGCATCCGCCACTTTTTCTGCTCCATAGGCGACTTCCATGAGTGTAGCAGTCAGCATGACTTGGTGAGAACTCACCCGTGTTTTGAAGGACAACCAGGCTAACATGCGGGCTGCTCCCTCACTGTGCTGCCAGACTTTGGTAATGGTTTGCAGGAGGGTTTTGGATAACACGCCATACTGATAGAAAGCGCTGCCCTCTTCAGACCCACGTTTGTTCAAAAAATATTTTGCCCACATCCCTGCCCGACAGCGAATGGTCAGTCCGGTACAGCGAATATCCCCAAACACGTCTCGCTGTCCGTGATAACCAATAGCCACCTCCCACAATCGGCTCTTTTCTACATAAAAACTTTCTACACTGCCCTGCTGTGGCCAATGTAGAAAAGTCAAAATTTGAGCGGGTTGCTCAGAAATGCGTTCGATTAACTTCAAGCGGTTCTCTTTACTCAGGTCTTTACGCTTGTCTAGACCCAGATAGGATGAAATCTGGGTGTCATCAATGACAAACTCTTCCTCCCAAGGGCGATCGAGTGCTGTTACATGGGCGGCATAGATTAAGTGCATACAGGCAGCCCGAATATCAAACGTTTCGATGACGGCTAAAGCTGCTTCACCAGCCAAAGCTTCCGGATACTGTTCTTCGGGATTTTCCGTCACCCAAAAAATGAGCTTCCCTCTGCCATCTTTTAAAGTACTGGTGTAAGCCAATTTACCATCATGATCTGGTTGCCAAACGAGATCGGTTCGCTGGGTCAGAATATTGACGCTTTCCCATAGCAGTTTGCAAGTCGCAAAATGGCTGACTGTACTGTGGGTGAATAAATCAGGACTGGTGGAAGGCGCTTTAGAAACTGTTTTTTGCCCAATTCCAGCTAGCCACTCTAGTTCTTGTAGAGTTTTGTTGGAGAGGTCAAATTTTGTCAGAATCAGGTGAACTGCCTGATCAATATAAACCTGCAAGATGGTGGAGAAGGTGGAGGTCAGAGAATCTGAAGCTTCATCAAACACATAGCGGTAGAGCGTTTTCAATTGTTCTTCTTGCTCCATTGCTTCTAAACTGGCTGAGCCAAGTTCTTTTTCCATCTCAGCACATGCCATCTTCGTCAAGTCGAACCACATGTAGGATGCGGAAGACTCCCAAAAGTTCAAAGATTTGAGCAGGTGTTCCACTTGTTCTTCAGTTGCAGCCACCGGTTTGTGAAACGACTCTGCTAATCGGGTTAGCGCAACAATGGGTTTACCGTCTTTGCCCGGTTTAATTTCTAAATAAGGAGAGTTCAATTTTTTAGATTTGACTTCCCCTGCTCTCAGGGCAATTTCTAACTGTTGACGATAGACTTCAATTAACTGCTGAGATACTTGAATTGCTACAAGTTTGAACAAGGGCGATCGCGATAATTCCTCCTTAAATTTGCTCTCCCATTCTTGCGGGATAGAGGCTAGTAAGGTTTGACGATTGATAGTGGAGTTCGTATAGGTCACGTCTAGGATCATCGCTTTGCCTGATGATAGGAATAACCGCATCCTTAATTCGCTGAATGAGCAGTGATCTAGAGTGTATCAAGAGTTGGAGCAATTGGCTCTAGGCTCTACGCATTTTGATCAGGGCAGTTGAAGCAATGGGAAGTATCCTCACGATATCTTTGGAATAAGAAAAGCCTGGTAAGCCCCCTTACCAGGCAGTCAATCTCTACAATGTCTCACAGAAACTCGAAAATTAATGGGAGGATACAACTTGCTCGTGTAGTTCCACTCCCCGATATTTGCCAATCACTTTTCCTACTGTGGCGGCAATCGGAAGATTGGCTTCGTATTTCATACCCCGGTAGACTAATTTCATCGTGCGCTCTCCTTGATTCATATCTTTAGAATACCCAGAATTAAGAAAACTCTACCTCACCAGCTTGTCTCATCCCATAAGGTGATTAACAGAACCTTTAGGATGTGCGGGAAAACAAAATACCCATAGAGTGGATTTCGACGAACGATTGCATCAAAATCAATAAATGTTGGAACAGCGGGAAAACAAAATACCCATAGAGTGGATTTCGACTGCGCTCAATCCACAATTGTCCGAGGGCTGAGCGCAGTCGAAGCCCGGTATTTTATTAACTTGCCTTCCCCTTATCGTGAGTAGTTTGGAGAAACAAGACATAGGTTGGCGTTGCAATATTGTAGAAGAGAAGTGAACCACAGAGACACAGAGGGCACAGAGAACAGCTTCTAATCTTCGCCGAGTAGAGCTTCTAGTTGAACGAGGACTTTCTCGATTTTTTTCTGTTTGCGTGGATCGTCCCAGAGCTTTGCCTTCTGGAAGCGCATGTAGGCATCGCGGAGCCTGGTTTTGAGAGAATTGGGTGCTTCTGAGGTCGATGAGTTGGTATTAAGTTTCTCCTTAATTTGTGAGAGGGAGAAATTGTTGGTAATTGCCTCCTCTAATAATCCCTGACGCTGCTGTTCATCTTTAAGACGGGCGATCGCCTTTGCTTTGGTGTAAGCCAGCTTGCCTTGACGGAGGGCATCTAATACATCGGTCGGCAAATTCAGTAGCGGTAGACGGTGGTGAATGAAGGATTCCCAGGACATTAACCCCAGAGACTTAAAGACTTGTTCGATGGTTTGTCCAACTGAGCTACCGACAACGTTGCCGGTAACTTTGCCTTTGCTCTCGTTTTGCATCCGGTAGAGCAGCGAGGGCACTTCGCCGACAGGACATTTGAGGCTAATGGCCAGCAATTGTAAAATTCCCTCGGTCTCCTCCACTGGATTTAACCCTTCTCGTTGGAGGTTTTCCACCAGAGCAATCTGAATAGCTTCATCATCAGTCAAATCGCGAATGACAACGGGCACTTCCTCTAAACCCGCAACTCCAGCGGCCCGATAGCGGCGCTCTCCAGCCACCAGTTCATATCCTCCCTCTGCCAGGGGGCGCACGAGTAGGGGTTCTAAAATGCCATGTTCTCGAATCGATTGGGTCAACTGTTCCATCTTCTCTGGGTCAAAATAGCGACGGGGTTGGTGAGAGGAGATAGATATTTTTTCCAGTGGCAATGATTGACTGCTGGAGGGCGCATCATCGTCACCAAACAGCAGGTTCAAGTTCTTTGCTTGGCCGCGATAGGGTTGGTCGCTTTTACGGGTTTTCATGTCAGTTGTTCCATTCCTTGGGCGATTTGATCGAGAATGGTGAGGGTAGCATGGTTGGGACTGTAGACCGCGATCGGCACTTGTTGTTCAGAGGCATCGACAAAAGCGGTAATTCGAGGAATCGGGTCAAACACTCGGCCCACTACCGAGAATTGGGAGCGAATGGCTTCCAGAGTACGTTTGTCTTGCGAGTTGCTGGCAGCATAGCGGGAGGGGATGAATCCGGCAATCTGCAATTTACGATTGCCTTTTTTTCGCACTCTGGCGATCGTTTCCAATAATAAATCTGTGCCTTTAAATGCTTTGAAGTGGGTTTCCACCGGAATCAGAACATGAGTAGCAGCAATGAGACTAATATAGCTGAGGATGCCGAGACTGGGAGGACAATCGATCAGAATAAAATCAAAATCTTTGAGCACGGGTTCGATCGCATCCTTTAACCGCACTTCGCGAAAGTCCATATTGACTAGCTGAATTTCAGCCGCACTCAATCCAATATCAGTAGGAGACAAGCTGACCTTGTGGAGATCAGGCAGGATAGGCAGGGGTTCTTCGTTGACGATCGCATCGTAGACAGTTTTATCACCATCCTCCAGTTCTACCCCCATAAAGGTGGTTAGTGATCCCTGAGGGTCCATATCAATCAGGAGAACTTGATGTCCGCGTAGGGCTAGATGATAGCCCACGTTCATAGTGACGGTGGACTTCCCCACTCCCCCCGCTTGGTTAAAGGTTGCAATGACTTTGCTCACTCGACAACTCCCAGAACGCAATAGTCAGAATCGGCAAAATTGAGACGGTTCAGGAAAGATTGGACTGCCTAACGCCTATAGTTTAATCGAAAAGCGATCGCGAGTAGCGGTGTTGGGAAGTCTATATGAATATCCGCTTTTTAAGGGAGAACTTCTAAAGGAGAGGATATGGTTTCTAACGGCTGCAACTCTGTCCTTCCAGAGACAATGCGCTCACAGATGCGTTGAACTCTTGGCTGTTCTTGCAGAATGGGATGATTTGCCAGCCGCTCACAGGCATCTTCAAGTTGAGATTGGGATTGAATATCCCATCGTCTTACCTGACCATCGGAACTGGCACTGTAAATGACCCCAGATTGATGCTCAATAGCGATCGCATCTACTTCGGCTCCATGTCCCCGTAGGGGATTACTTTTAGGATGTCCCTCAAAATCCCAAAGTCGAATCGTGCGATCGCGGCTGCCTGTGTAAATTATATTTTGATCGGCAGCAATGGCTGTAATAGCGGCATTATGTGCTTTGTCTGGAAAGGGAGATGGATTGGGCTGGTTCTGCCAGTTCCACAAATAAATATTGCCTCGATAAGTACCAATGACAATTTGATTAACGCCATGCTTGTGCTCCACAAAGGCAACCGATGCGGCAAAATCATTTTTATCTTGTAGATTATTCGAGGATTTGAGCAGTTTGCCTTGACGATCCCAGATTTGTACTTCTCCTCCAATATTGCTGCTAACAATTGCATTTTGATCAGGACTGAAAGCAATTGATTCGATGGGTTCACAAGGGTGGCAATCAGCGTCTCCAGCCCTGTGCAAGAATCGTCCTGCCAGATCTCGGAAATGGAGAGTTCCCTTTTGATTTCCTGTAGCGATAATTTCCTGATCAGGACTGAGAGCGATTGCTGTAATTTGGCTCGATGCGAGTTCATCTAAAGCTAACTCGTTTCTAAATGGGTTGTGAGACAGGGGCTTGTAGTCTTCATCAATTTGATAATTACCAAAATCGTGATCAACGTGATGTTTCCACAGGTGAATCGTATTTTCCTCATCCACACTCACAACGGTATGACCATCCTTGCTGAAGGTAACATCGCGCAGTCGTTTTTGCTGACTATTCAGGGCGAAGACGGAAGAATTTTCTATTTCCCAATCCCATAAGCGAATCGTGTTGTCCTCACTGCCGCTGATGATGATATTACCATCGGGGTTAAACGCCACGCTTGTCACAGCATCTTCATGTCCCCGCAGTGGCTCATTCAGAGGGTGCCCTGATAAATTCCAGGAGCGAATTGTGCGATCGGTACTGCCGCTAATCAGGGTGTTGCCTTTGGGATCAAAGGCGATCGCACGCACGGCATCATCGTGACCGCGAAGCGGCTCTAGTATCTGATCTCCGGCAAAATTCCAGAATCGCACCGTGGCATCAGCACTACCGCTAGCAATTTTAGTGCCACTGGGATGGAAGGCGATTGATAAAATAGCCCCTTCATGTCCTCTGATGGGGACACTTGGTTGTTTGCCTATCATGTCCCAGAGGCGAATCGTTTGATCGGCACTACCACTGGCGATGCGATCAACATTGGGGCTAAAAGCCACTGACGTAACGGCATCCTCATGTTCTACCAGAGTTCTCAGCAGTTTCCCATTGCGGTGCCACAGACGAACCGTTTTGTCTATACTGCCACTGAGTAATTGGTCGCCATCAGGACTGAAAGCCACCGCAGTCACCGGGCCTTCATGTCCTGCAAAGACTCTAATAATCTCACCCTTAATGCTCCACAGCCGGATCAGTCCATCCTGACTTCCCGTGACAATTTCATCTCCTGTTGGACTGATGGCGAAGGATAAATCAGCCGTTCGCTGAATCTTATGAAAGTGATGCACCCGCCCTTGGGCATCCCAAACTCGCACAACCCCATCATTGCTCGTACCCACGATCGTTACTCCATCTGGACTGTAACCCACTGACGTGACATGGTCTTTATAATGGCTCAATTGATTCTTTTCTCGAGCCACGCTAATTGCTTTGCTCAGCGGCGGAATCACAGGTTCACCCAACCACTCCATTAATCGCCCCACAGGAGAGTTTCGGCTACGATGGGCCACCTCAATTGTTTTAAGCATGCCGTCCAACGGAGCTATTTCCAATTGGGTTTCAGCAATACTAGCATCAATCATTAAGCGATCGCTGCTTTGAAACAAGGCAACCAACCCAGCAATGAGGCAAAGCGTGGTACTGACTACACCCCAACGAATTGCCCGCGTTTTATGTTGTTGATAGATACTGCGCTGGACAAACTCAGCTTCTAACCGAGTAAACCAATTATTGTTCGATCGCGGCACTGACTTTAACACCTCTAACCGAGGATTCGTGTGCCATAAAAATAGAGAAATCATGCGGCGCTCCCAATACAATCGCCACAGATTAATTCGTTGTTGCCACGGCAGTTGCTTTTGCGTTAAAGACAGCCAGTGCAGTTTCCATTCCTCTGCTGCCGGAGTCAGCAACCGTTGCAAGGTCAGCATTTCATAGCCTGACTTGCGCCACTCCAGAATCCTTTGCCAACCTTGAATTAAAGCATCATGAGCCGGTTCGATATAGCGTTTCCCTGCTTCATCTTGTCCCCCAACTAACAGACGGGCAGCGGAGAAGCGCTCAATCACCTGATTCACCTGGATCTGCTTGGGTTCTGGATAATCCAATTCAGACAGATGTACCCGTCTGCGGGCTAGGCTTGTTTCACCGATGACCACCATTCGCAGCATCACATGTCGAATCGTTGAAGCATAATCTGGGTTTTCTTGAACTAACGCATTAAACTCCTGCTCAGCTCGTTGGGTCAGCGATCGCATCACTCCCCCAATCGCCTTATAATCTTCCTGGGTAATCGCTCGATTATTACGTTCTCCAGCCCGTTCGCTGCGAAGGTAGCGCAAATATAATTCACTCAGGGTAAACGACAGCAGGGGTAAGGCTCCTGGCATTTGAGCCACTTCGTCAATCAGGCAATCGACCAGAGTATGTGGTTCAAAGTACATGACCCGTTTCGCGGCGGGTTCTTCGATCGCCTGCCGTAGTTCTTCCCGTGACATCATGGGCACGACAAAGCGTGAATTAAACCAGTGGGATTGCAATGCTAAGCTTTGTAATTGTGGCTCAAAGTCAGATCTCAGAGTCAATACTATGCGGAATTGCTCAGGAAAAGCCGCCAATGCCTCTGCCAGATCTTGTAAAAATAACTTGCGGGCGTGTTCATTGCGGCATAGGGTGATCAATTCTTCTGCCTGGTCGATCACCAATAGGAGTTTAGCAGCCGGAAATCGGTTCTCCCAGATTGTCAGGCTGTTCACCAGAGTTTTGAGTCGAGGTGGCAGAGTGAGACTGGACACATCTGGCTCATTTGGGGAGTTAACAAAAGCAATTTCTCCCCAACTGGGTTCAGCAATGGTGATTCCGGTCAACATTTGCAGTGTTTTTTGAAAGACCAAACGTTCCATTGCTGCAATCTGAGATGGCACTACCGTGGCGGGAGTCATGATTGTTGACTGGTGATGAGCGATCGCCGGAATATCAATCATAGGCAGCTTCGCTTCTGCCAATGTGCTATTGAGGGCTACAAGAGGAGATTTGCCAGGACGCATTGGCCCCAAAACGTACCACGGTTGGCTATCTCCAGTCAGCCCCAGTTGGCGCAGACGGGGTAACAATCCAGCTTTGACTAAACTTGATTTGCCTGTTCCTGATGCTCCCAGCACCACGGTTAGAGGATGGTCATTAACGAACGTCAGCAATGCTTCCTCTAATTCCTCCCGACCAAAAAACAGGTCGCTATGTTTCTCATCAAAAGATTCCAGTCCTCGGTAGGGATTTTTGGATTCATCCAAGGGCGGCGCTGGGGGCAGATTCAGCGGATGTCCGGGCGTGAGAAACATAAACTCCCCCTTATCGTGTTTCTTCAGTGGCCACAATCCAGGGGTTTGTCGCTTCGTGTAAGTTTCCGTAGCAACCTCAACGCTATCTCGTAAGTAAAGATATAATTCTGTGGCTGTAATTACGCCATCGCCGCTCGGCTGCCCATTTTGTCCAACTGGAAAGGCATCAGCGGTTCCCTGTAACCCTGCCAGTAATGCGGCTGCAAAGGGAGAATGATCACCAGCGGTAGAGCGGTTTTTGGCAGAAGTTAGGGCATCGGTAGCAGTCTGGTCATAAGAAGCTGACGTGATAACTTGCCATGCGGGATCTTTAATGTAGCGATCGTATCTCTCCTTATGTAACACTTGAGGCACGGTGGAAATATCACGACTGCAAGACCAGCGAAATGCGCCTGCAAAACAGCAATCCATAATGCCCAAAAAGTGACGGCAGGAGAGTGCAGTCAGAGCATCATGCAACTGCGACATCGGATAGTAAGTACTCGGTTTACCCAGTTGAGCATCTTGAGGAATCAGAAATCCGGCTGGGCCATCGTCGCCATTGAGGGCAATGCCATGTCCTGCAAAATAGAACAATATCCGGTCAGTGGATTGCACCTGTTGCGGCAATTCCTCTTCCAATAACTGCCGCAGATGAGACAACGCTGCTTCCTGATCTGTGAGCAACCGCACCTGATAGTCATGTTTAGCTTGCAATACTTGGGCCAGCGCTTGAGCATCATTGACAGCGGTTTTCAGCGGCCAAATACCGTTCTGGTAATGATTAATACCAATCACTACAGCAAGATTGCGAGTAAAGTAACTCATGGCGATTTCAGGGGGATAATGGGGCAGGAGCAGATAATTCTATTCTAGAAGGATAATTTCCCCAGAGGACCCAAGAAAAACCTTAAGCTTGTTTTTGTTCTACTCCAAAGCCAACCAGCACAACTTCTTGTAACGGTTCACCCTTAGCCGGACGACGATAGTTGAGAATGCGGCGAATGCGGAGATGAGGATTGATCAGCGTAATAGAGTCAACGGAGACAACGCGAGTGTAAGTGGTGGTCATTAAGAGTTCACGATTCTCTGGATTAAAGTGAAACTTAGCGACCATTGGTTTCGCTTCTTCGTAGGCACGATCGCGCAAATAATCCCCCACCACCAATAATCCCTCTTGCGCTTGCGGCACAAACAGCATATTCAACGCCTGCGACACCTGTTCGCCCTTCTCGGAAACGGTCTCAAATGCTAAGTGGTATCCGGGAAACCTGACGGTTTCTGCGGTGTCAGGATACTGATTATCGGTCAGCACTTTTGCCTTGAACTCTGGGCTGAGAGGATGGATGGTGAATTCAGTGTGCGATCGCTCTACTTCTTGACGAGTTAAATAATGATAGGTGCGCTCGGTTACCCAGTGACCGACACAATGGTCAAAAAATTGCTGAAATTCTTGCAATGCATCCATAATTTAATTTATGAGAAGAGTAGAGGGCAGAAGAGAATAAAACCTGATTGACTGACAAATCTTTTTCCCCTCATCCCCCAACCCCTTCTCCCACAAGGGGAGAAGGGGAGCCGGAGCTAAAAACTTGGTTTAAAGCTCCTCTCCCTCTCTGGGAGAGGGGTTGGGGTGAGGGCGGTTCGAGTTTTGTCAGTCAATCAGGAATAAAACTTAATGGGGTTTAGGCGATAGGAATATTAGAAGTTAAATCACATGTATAACAATCCTAAATCCTTTGTGAAAGGGCAATCCGACAGAACAAAGGGCTTAAGCCCCTTCCCTGTTCACGATTCAAATAGAACTGCACAGAGCCATTCCTATAAAATTCCTATCTTCTTATTTTAGTCTAATAGATAACATTTTCTTGAGCTTGAGATGAAAGGGTGGGCATCGCTACTCTTTTATCTCAAAGTAAGACCTTAAAGTTCCTTGGATTCAACTGATTGATGAGGCGATTAACATGAATTTAAAACGGAGGAACGGTTCAAGTTGCTTCTGATTTGTCCTGTTGACATACTCACCGGACTAAAGCCACGGTGATTCTAGACGCTTCACAGAGATGTGCTAGCAAGCTAGTCTGACCTTCTCTCCACATCCGGTTTAGAGTCGGGCGATGCCCCATCCCGACTTTTGTAGCTTGCTTCCCGTAGGGTACAAGTAGACTAAATCTATGTACCCTGCGGGAAGCAAGCTACAACCTGTGTACCTAAAGAGTTTTACCCGTCCAAGGTTTCAGATTTGCATCTTCCTGCTGGACAGAACCCCCTACTCTTTGTTGTCAAGGTTCAGTGTTTGTGGCTTGGTTATCGCTAGAACTATTGTACCACGTTTAATTCAAGCCGTTCTGGAAGGACGGGGTTTTAGACCCAAATCTTTGCTAAGTTTGAGCGTGATTTATCCCAACTGAACTGTATCAAGGTTGCAATTTATGTTTTAATTGCTGGTTTTATAAATTTGGGTAAGTAGAATACATTTCTACACAGAGATGATGGCGATCGCTTAACGAATTTCTGATTGACGCATCGGGAACAATTCTCTTCTTCCTTGCTCGCCGCGAATAAAACCGCAAAGTCTTTAGGTTCGGTGAGTGGTTCGTTTTCTCTGTGGCTGCGATCGCTGCTTTGACTGCCTTTTATGCATTAGTTACAGGACGCATTACAATTTAATCGAAGGAGAATTATGACTGTTGCAACTAATCCTGCTACGACTGATCAAACTACCGTTTCCTACGGCGTTTATTCCGAAGTGGGCAAACTGCGAAAAGTGATGGTTTGCTCACCAGGGTTAGCCCATTCGCGGTTGACCCCCTCGAACTGCGATGATTTGTTGTTCGATGACGTGTTGTGGGTGGAAGTGGCTAAGCGAGACCATGCTGACTTTGTATTGAAAATGCGCGATCGCGGCATTGAAGTGATCGAAATGCATGACATGCTAGCCGAAACGCTAGAAATACCGGAAGCAAAAAAATGGATCTTAGATCAGCAAGTTGTGCCCAATGAGGTGGGGCTGGGATTGGTTGAAGACGTGCGGGCTTTCCTAGAAAGTTTAAGTTCTCGTCAGTTAGCAGAATATTTGATTGGTGGACTGGCTGTTTATGATATGCCCAAGGATATCGGCAGCGATTTCCTTAAGACTGCTCAAGGAGCCAGTGGTATCACGGGCTATCTGTTGCCGCCCTTACCCAACACGTTATACACCCGTGACACCACCTGTTGGATCTATGGTGGTGTCACGCTCAATCCGCTCTACTGGCCTGCTCGCCACGAAGAAACCATACTCACAACAGCAATTTACAAGTTCCACCCCAGCTTCACCCAAGCCAAGTTTGAAGTCTGGTGGGGCGATCCAACGCAGCATTTTGGCTCTGCCACGTTGGAAGGCGGCGATGTCATGCCCATTGGTCAAGGAGCCGTGCTAATTGGACTGAGCGAACGCACTTCACGGCAGGCTATTGCTCAGGTGGCAGCCGCTCTGTTTACCAAAGGAGCCGCTGAGCGAGTGATTGTGGCCGCTATGCCCAAGTTGCGGGCGGCAATGCATCTGGATACTGTGTTTACGTTTTGCGATCGCGATTTGGTCAGTCTATTTCCCGACATTATGAATCAGGTGACAACGTTCTCTCTACGCCCTAGTGATAAAGCACCTGGATATGAGTTAACGCATGAATCCCAATCCTTTGTGGATGTGGTTGCTTCAGCATTGGGATTGAAGCAGTTGCGCGTCGTGGAAACTCAGGGTAACGCCTACGCCAGGCAGCGCCAGCAGTGGGATAGCGGTAATAACTTCGTATGTTTAGAGCCAGGGGTAGTAGTGGCTTACGATCGCAACGTTCTGACCAACACTGCCTTACGTAGGGAAGGAATAGAAGTCGTTACCATTGCGGGTGCTGAATTGGGACGTGGGCGCGGCGGTGGACATTGTATGACCTGTCCGATTATGCGGGATGCTGCTGATTGAGATCTTTTTCAGAACCTCTGACTATTGCAGCAGTTGAAGGAGAAACCACAGAGGCACAGAGGTCACAGAGGGAATGAGCAGAATAACTGTTGAACCCTTCCTCCTGCTGCAATCGTTAGTTGAGTGCATCCTGCGCCCATTGCGGCATACTATGCTGCCGCCCCGGACGGGGTTTGTGGCTTAATAAAACTGCCAGACCGCCTTGGCGATACAGGCGCAACCACTCTTGCACCGTTCTCGATTGCACTGAGGTGATCAGCTTAATGCAGCGTCCACGAACGGAGGATTAGGGCGATCGCTCATCCACCTTTCTCTTGCGATTAACGACATCTCAAGCGAGATTTGACCTGTGTGGTGGCTGTTTCTATTGCTGTAATGTGGATAGCGATTGAGGCGATCGCTTCACTGTCTAAGGACTCATCGGGAATGTCTTCGATTGCTTGATCGAGATTGTTATAAGCTGCTTCTAACTGTTCTAGCTCTTCTATTTCTAAACCTAGAACAGGCCCAATTGAGGTTTTAACGGCAGTGAAGGCATCAGTCACTCGTTCTTGGGCTTGCTGCAAGTCTGGTAGGCTGGCATTGTTGGCCCGTCGCATGAGGGCAATGGAAGTGGTCAAAAAGCCCAGATTTCTACAAACCTGATTCCGCTTAGACCTGATCCTGAGTGTCAGGCAACCGGACAGTAACAGCGGTAGTAGCAATCCCAAAACAACATGAAATTTAATGTGTGATTTACTAGACATGGGGGCAGGAATCAGCGATCGCTGAAGTGCTTAAGGGCTTACGTTTTACTGTAAGGGAATTCGTTATTTAACCAGTTGAATTATCCCACGCGATTGGGGTCAGTGCTCTCATACCAGGAAATGGGTGTTGTTGATTTGATAGATGATTTTGGACGTGAAACCGAAGGTTTCACGTCCAAAATCATCTTATTAAGCAACGCCAGGAAATGTCCTTCGACGGAACCCCAATGTCTTTAGTCTTCTCCTCAAAGCTCTGTCAGGATTGCCTGTATCAAATTTACCTCTGTGTGTTCTGTGCCTCTGTGGTCTTCCCAGTGAAGATTTGCGTGAATAGATGCTGCGATGCCATTCTGACCCTGACATTAGCGTAAAATCAATTCTCAGTCGCCCTTTTATTGCATCTTCCCGAATGGATATTGAGCAAATTCTCGCCTTTACCGATGAATTGGTGTTTCAGAAATCAGGAGGTCATCTCAGTGATTTGCAGCAGGCGATGCTGCGGGAATCCTGGTCGTGGCAGCGGCAAAGCTATGAGAAGATTGCCGATGCCTATGGGTATTCGCCGACTTACCTGAAACACGATGTCGGCCCCAAATTATGGAAATTGCTGTCTCAGGTGTTGGGTGAGAAAGTCAATAAGACCAGTTTTCGGGCGGCGATCGAGCGTCAGTTTCAACTACATCAAGCAGCGACTCCCGCCACAGTGCCCACCCATGAACCTCCAGCCGTTGAGCCAGAGCCAGTTGCCTCATCCACAGATGCAGGCAGCGATCGCACCAACACGTCAGTTCAGGACTGGGGAGACGCGATCGACACTCGGTTTTTCTATGGACGTGAAACCGAATTGGCGCAACTGGAACAGTGGATTGTCAGCGATCGCTGCCGTCTAATCACGCTGCTGGGACTAGGGGGTATGGGCAAGACCTCGCTATCCATCAAACTGGCTCAGCAGATCCAATCACAGTTTGAATGGGTGATCTGGCGATCGCTCTGTAACGCCACTCCGTTATCTGACCTGTTGACGGATTTGTTACAACTGTTGTCAAATCAACGGGAAGATAATCAAACAACACGAGTCAACCAGAGAATTGCTCGGTTGTTGAATTGTATGCGATCGCAGCGCTGTTTGTTGGTGTTGGATAATATTGAAACAATTCTGCAAGGAGCAGAAACCAGCCCTAACAGTTCTGGCACCTACGACGAGGGTTATGAAGACTACGGTGAGTTTTTTCGGCAAGTGGGAGCGACAATGCATCAGAGTTGTTTGGTGTTGACGAGCCGAGAGAAACCACCAGAGGTGGCGCTGTTGGAAGGAGAACTGTTTCCGGTGCGATCGTTTCAGTTGAGTGGCTTGCAACCGCCAGAGGTGCAACAGTTGTTTCACTTGAAAGGCAGCTTTCAGGGCACAGAGCAGGAATGGCGGCGATTGATTGATGGTTATTCTGGTAGTCCGCTCGCCTTAAAGATCATTGCCACCACGATTCAAACCCTGTTTGGGGGCAATATTGCTGAATTCTTGGGGCAAAATACCCTGGTGTTTGGTAGCATTCGTCGGTTAATTGAGCAACAGTTTGAGCGTTTGTCGCCTACTGAGAAAACCGTAATGTATTGGTTGGCGATTTATCGAGAACCTACTACCTTTGCTGATCTGCGGAGTGATATCGTTCCCACAATTTCGCCTCAAGCGTTGATTGAGGTATTGGAATCTTTGGAGCACCGCTCCTTGATTGAAAAAGTTAAGCAAACGGCTGAGTCACCTACTTCCATCACAACCGCCTCCGTGCCTAACAGTTTAGGAAAAAGTCAAGCGGTGCAATTTTCCTTGCAACCCGTTGTCATGGAGTATGTCACCGATCGCCTTGTCGTTCAGGTGTGTCAGGAACTCCTAGATGGATTGATCATTTCTGCTAAACTTTTGATTAAACAACATGCACTGTTAAAGGTGCAAATGAAGGATTATGTCCGCGATGCTCAAATTCGCTTGATTCTACAACCCATTCTGGAGCGCTTGGAAAGCAACTTAGCATCTAGAGTAGCTTTAGCAACCCATCTGATTGGCTGTTTGTCTCACCTACAGAATCAATCCTTTGCTGAAGTGGGCTACGCAGGTGGTAATATTCTCAATCTGTTATGTCAACGTTATACCCGCTTGCAGGATTATGATTTTTCCAAATTAGTCATTCGACAAGCCTACTTACAGCATGTCGAGTTGCGTAACATTAATTTCACTGATTCTGATTTAGCACAATGCGTCTTTGCTAACCGATTAGGTATTGTGTTTACTGTGGCTTTCAGTCCAGATGGTGCAACCTTAGTCACGGGTGACGCTGAGGGAGGATTGCGGCTCTGGCAGGTATCTGATGGGAATTTGTTGATCAACTATGAGGGGCATTGCGGCTGGGTGTGGTCGGTGGACTTTAGTTCCAATGGTCAACTGCTAGCCAGTTGCAGTAGTGACAAAACAATTCGGTTGTGGGAAGTGGCAACAGGCAGATGCTTGCAAATTTTGCAGGGACATACTCGTGCGCTCTGGTCGGTGGCTTTCAGTCCGTCGGGTGACTTACTCGCCAGCGGCGGCGATGAACCGAATATCAAGGTATGGGATGTGAAAACAGGTGAATGCATCCAGGAACTGGTGGGACATACCGGACATATTCTGACGATTGCCTTCAGTCCGGATGGAGAAATCCTTGCGAGTGGCAGCGATGATGGTACGATTCGCATCTGGCAGGTGAAAATGTGTACATGTTTGCAACAGTATCAAGAACATCGCGATCGCGTCTGGTCGGTTAGATTTAATGCAGATAGTTCACTGCTTGTCAGTGGCAGTGCAGATGGTACTGTCAAATTTTGGCAACTCGACGCAGGAGATTGTATCCAGACAATACCGCAAGAGGGACGAGTGCGATCGATCGCCCTGAGTGCTGACGGTCAACGGTTAGTCAGTAGTAGCGATGACCAAACCATGCGTGTCTGGGAAGTCAGTACAGGCACCTGTCTACAGACGCTTTGGGGACACACTGGTGCTGTCTTTTCGGTGACGCTACATCCCGATGGTCAAACCCTGGCCAGCGGCAGCACCGACCAGACGGTGAAACTGTGGAATCTGCAAACGGGACGCTGTCTCAAAACCTTGAGAGGATATACCAATTCGGTCTTTTCGGTGGCGTTTCACCCGCAAGGCCACCTGTTAGCCAGCAGCAGCACTGATCAACTGGTGAGATTGTGGGAAACAGAGACAGGCACCTGTCTCAACACGCTGGTAGGACATACAGGTTGGGTGACTTCGGTGGCGTTTCACCCGCAGGGACACCTGTTAGCCAGTAGCAGCGCTGACCAGACGGTGAAGTTGTGGGATGTGCAAACGGGTCAATGTCTTCGTAGCTTATCGGGACACGCCCATTGGGTGCAATCTGTGACCTTTAGTCCAGATGGGGCACTCTTGGCCAGTAGTGGAGACGATCGCACGATTCGCCTGTGGTCGGTCAACACGGGGCAGTGTCAGCAAGTTTGGCACGGGCACACGGGTTGGGTGTGGGCGATCGCCTTCAGCCCCCAAGGCGATTTACTGGCTAGCAGCAGCGAAGATCAAACCATCCGTTTGTGGTCGGTGCAGCAAGGACAGTGCGTTAAGGTACTACAGGGACATACCACCCGGATTCAGTCGATCGCGTTTCATCCCCAAGGAGAACTACTCGCCAGTGCCAGTGGCGATGAAACGGTACGGTTATGGTCTGTCAAAACAGGAGAATGCATCAGAATACTGACAGGACATCACAACACCGTTTGGACCGTGGCATTTAGTCCCGATGGTGAGACCTTAGCCAGTGGTAGCCTCGACCAAACGATTCTTCTATGGGAGGTCAACACTGGCAATTGTTTGGGGTCAATGCCGTTATTGATGCATTCCGTCAGGACTGCGATCGCTTTCCAACCGTCTGATCCTACTGTTCTAGCCAGTGGAGGACCAAACGGCACCGTGCAACTTTGGCAGTTAGAAACTCGCCAAAACGTGAAGACCTTGGTGCCTGATCGCCCCTACACTGGCACCAACATCACTCGGATCACAGGCATCACCGAGGCTCAAAAGCTAACGCTTATCGCCTTAGGAGCGATCGAAAATTAATTGAGGCGCTTCTCCAAATACTGGCCAATCATTTGCTCTTCGCCCGATCGCGAAATGATGGTCTGGCGAGTGCGATATTGAGTGCCAATCAGTTTAACTTCTTCTTCAAATACAGAATTATTGTATTCTGTCCGTAAGCACAGCGTCTTGGGGTCTCGCATGGTGTATTGAGCGGTGACAGGCTTAGGTGTAGAAAAGCCGCGATCGCGATACAACAAATTCCCTAGCACGCCAAATACAGTTGAACCTGTGAGCGTTTTCGGACTGGGACCAATGTAATTGCTTTCCCAGGTGGTCAGCGCGCCACAAACCATTGCAGTGTCGTCTGCCATCTCATGCATCCGAGCCAGTTGGCGAAGATCCTCGCTCCCCTGCTCCAGGAATTGCACTGTCAAAAGACTGACAACCTCTTGAGCCACATCTTCCTTCAAGGTGTAATAGCGACGCTGCGATCGCCAGGACCCTTCTGACTCTTGAAAATAGACTCTCACCAGGGATTCTAAAGATAGATCAGCAACCGAAACGGATGATAGCATTCAGGCAAACCTCAACTGGGTGAAACGCATAGACTGGATTTTAAGTCAACTCTTTCAGTAGAATTCTTTATATTTTGTTATACTTCCCATCCTAGACCATCCCCTCCCCGAAGTGCAACTTTATCTCACTTCAGAGAGAATTTTGCTTTCCCCTCGTGACCAAGCTCCAGCTTCCCCTTGTGACCAAGCGAGAGCTTGGTCACGCTGCCCCGGAAGCTCCAGCTTCCAGCGTGTCAGGGAAGCGGGAGCTTCCAGCAGGCAGTTCCCAGCGGGAGCTTGGAAACCAGGGACTCTCCCCACTCCCTTACCCCCCATCTTCGTCTCCAACCAGGTTTCTCGATAGAGTAATAGTGTTCCAACTGGCAAACACAAATTATGACAACCTTACTACAACTGCCCGATCGCACTGTCACCGCTGATAAAATCTTGCCGCTGCTCAACCAATATCAACTGTTGCCGAAATTGGTGCAAGAGATGCTGATCGATCGAGCGATCGCTTCCTTTATCTGCACTACTGAAGAACGCAACGTTCTTTGTCATGCTTTCTTTGCGACTAACTCGATTGCTGAGAGCGATCGCCAACCCTGGTTAGCAGCGCGAGGACTAACCCTAGAAGAGGTTTTGGCCCAGTTAGAACGCAAAGTCAAACTTGCCAAGTTTAAGGAAGCAACCTGGGGCAGTAAGATTGGTTCCTATTTTCTGCAACGGAAACCGCAACTCGATCGCGTCATTTGCTCCATCATTCGGCATCGCAACTGTGATGTTATCCAAGAACTCTATTTTCGGCTGCAAGAAAACGAGCAATCATTTGTGGAACTAGCTCAGCAGTATTCTCAGGGACCAGAGTCCCACACTAAAGGTATTCTGGGTCCGATCGAATTGGGACAACTCCATCCTCAATTGGCTCAGATATTGCGGACGGCTCAACCCCAGCAATTGGTAAAGACCCACGTTGAAGGCTGGTTCTTTGTGGCCCAGGTCGAGGCAATCCTGCCGGCTCAACTGGATGAGCCAATGCAGCAACAATTGCTTGATGAACTGTTTCAACAGTGGCTCCAGCAAGAAACAGCAAACTATCTGCCCTACCTGAATGCTTGACCAGCAAACATCAACTGATCAAATCCTCCAGGGCTGCCGCTACAACCTGATGATCTGGATCTTGTCGCAGTTGGGCCAGGGTTGCTTTGGCTTCAGGATCATCAAATTGCTTCAACGTGGTTGCGACTCTGATCCGCATGGGCACCGATGCTGAACTGGCTAATTTGACCAGATGCGATAGGGCTGCTTGCTGTTGGTTTGTGCCCTGCAAGAACGCCAGGGTTTCCACAGCCGCTTCTTGAACGGTTGCATCTTGATCGTCGAACGCCTCCACACAGACCTCTAACAGTTCATCAGGACAGCCCATTTCCGCGATCGCCGCCAGAATGCTCAGACGCACCAACCAATTCTTGTTTTGATGAAACGTTGTCACTAAATAGGGCACAGCTACCTGACCAAAGAGAGATAGGGAATCGGCCGCTTGAGATTGAACGTTGGTATCACGGTCGAATTGCATCATCTCCAACAAGGCCGTAAAGGATTCGGCGGTCAGTTGTTTGCCTAACCCCATCGCCACAAAGGAGCGCACCAAAAATTCTGGATCTCGTTTTTTGCTAATCAATAAAGGTACAGCGACTTCTGCATCGTGCGCTTTAAGTGCAGCGATCGCCTGCAAACGTCGTTGAAAATCTGCCTCGGTCAAACTGGCTTTGATCTCTTCAATATCCATCGTAATTTGTAGAAATGTAAAAATTGGACTTTAAATGTTCAGAATTAACATTAAGGCAAATCTTAAACGATCTTGGGCCCGTTGCGATTTGAAACTTTACGCATCCATACAAAGGTTTAGATAGAATAATCTGTTACTCAATTGTTGATTTTGATGAAAATTTGTCCAGTTGACCGCAAAGTTTGAGAGTGGGCACTCTTATGAGGATTGACTGATTTTGAAGATGCAGTACGGATGGCCTCACTTCTGCTAATTTGGTCTCACAAATCATTCGGAATGTTATGGTACATTCAAAAATTCTTCACCCTTAAAGACCAAAGCGATCGCCCTGACCTTCAAATACTATTCTGTGCTTGCTCAATTTTTGTGGCGATCGCATTCAATTCAATCTCCAACTGTTCTACCGTTGGCAAACTGCCTTGCAAAGATTCGGGTAACTGATCCTTGAGTTGATAAGTTGATACACCGATTGGGGTTTGAACTCCCTGAAGCGCATACTCCACCGTTGTTTTATCTTTCGATTTGCAAAGAACTAATCCGATCGTTGGTTCGTCTCTATCAGACCGTAATTTGTGATTAACGGCGGCAACGTAAAAATTCATCTTGCCCGAAAATTCGGGTTCAAACTCTTTCATCTTCAAATCGATAATCACATAGCAATGGAGTTGTACATGATAGAACAAAAGGTCTAGCCGATATTCTTTGCCACTGACCTCGATCGGATATTGACTTCCCAGGAAGGCGAAACCAACTCCCAATTCCAACAGAAAATCGCGCATGTGATCAATCAAAGCTTGCTCCAGATGACGTTCCTGGCGCTCTCGCTCCAATGTCAAAAAATCAAAATTGTAAGGATCTTTGATCAGTTGTTGAGCTAGATCGGACTGTGGTTGTGGTAAAACCTGCTCAAAATTAGTGATGGCTCCGCCCTGTCGTTGATACAGTCTACTCTCGACTTGGTGAACCAAAACATTGCGGCTCCAACCATATTCAACAGTTTTGCGGGCATACCACAAGCGCTCCTCCGAAGATTTCAGTTTCTCCACAAGGGCAATATTGTGATACCAGGTGATTTGTGCAAGCACCTCTTGCACAATTGACTCCTCTGGGTAAGCTTCGGCAAATGCCCGCATGTACTTGAGATTGCGAGGAGACAGCCCTTTCATTTCTGGGAATTCCTGCCGTAGATCCTTTGCCAAGCGATCGATCACTTTGGCTCCCCACCCCTGTTGCTGTTGGCGCGTCAGGATCTCTCGCCCAATTTGCCAGTAGAGCAACACCAATTCTCGGTTTACAGCCAAAGCCGCCCGGACTTGAGCAGAACGAATGTGCTGCTTTAGCTCCTTCAAAAACTGTTCGTAATCGCCCCCAACGTTGAATAAATCCGCCATGATGCAACCTTCATTTTTTGTAGATCACATGTTCTTATAGCACAAATTGGGTGAGGAGGGGTGGTAGGGAGGTGGGGCATAGGGTGACCTGCCTGCTCTCCCCATCTCCCCACTTTCTCAAAATTTTGTAGGGTGCGTTGCGGATGAGCAAACGCACCGTCCCCTTGGGCATCCTGACCTTAATCCTTCAACGCAACCCTCTCATGCCCAACTACCGCAGACCTGCAATTGCCGGTGGCACTTACTTCATTACCCAAGTCACCCATCAACGCCAACCCTGGCTCTGTCGTGAGATTGCTCGTCATGCCCTGCGTACCGCCATCAATCAGGTCAGAAAGACCCGTCCCTTTTCGATTGATGCCTTTGTGTTGTTACCCGACCATTTTCACTGCCTCTGGACATTGCCTCAAAACGACACCAATCTATCAACTCGTCTGCGCCTGATCAAAACCTATGTCACGAGGCACTACAGAACTGAGTTAGGACTTAATCTGGATGTTTCAGAGTCTCGAAGCAAGCGAAAGGAGCAAAATCTTTGGCAGCGTCGATTTTGGGAACACTTAATTCGAGACGAAACCGATTTCGCTCAACATTGTGACTACATTCATTACAATCCTGTGCATCATCAACTATGCCAAGTTCCGGCAGCTTGGCAATTTTCAAGTGTGCATCGATTCATTGCTCAAGGGGTTTATCCGCTAAACTGGGGTGACCATCCAATTAACGATATCTGAGATCTTGCACCATTCTCAATAATGGTTGCCAAAGAGGTGAAAATATGAAAAAAAAGGGGCGTAGTCAAATATCAGAAGACGGTCATGGAAACCATCCTTCAATACGCCCAAGGACTAGTGTA
>Ga0224722_1000482_pt1 | contig 23028 bp, 18 predicted proteins | sample Balambano_FR1_Me_FD_161646 | JGI IMG/M metagenome (GOLD analysis project Ga0224722, IMG submission 161646) | Freshwater sediment microbial communities from Lake Towuti, South Sulawesi, Indonesia - Balambano_FR1_MetaG | ecosystem: Environmental > Aquatic > Freshwater > Lake > Sediment | place... | reverse complement strand
TGTGCCAATGGATCAGGCAGTTCCACCAGCAAGTCATCCAGCAGCGCCAGGGTGAAATTAGCCGCTCCCGCCGCTGCTGGTGATGTGGGAACCTCTGCCCCTGAAACATCCTCAGGCGCAGGTGTCACTGCAGGTGGCTGGAAGGCAGTATCCAATAAATCGTCCAAGCCCTCCAATGTAAGGGTCGGCAAATCATTTACAGATACTGAGGAAACCACTGTAGGCAGTACTTCCTGAACTGGTATCGATGTCACATCACTTGCTGACGTAGATATCGAAGGCAAATCGGCAAACAGATCCTCCATTCCTTCCAGGGTAAAGGCAGGTATCGCTGCGCCACGAACGTCATCAGTGCCGGGAATCTCACTTGATAAGGGCAACTCTGGTGGTGTAACAGGCGTAACCGATGGCGCATCGCCAAATAGGTCATCCATTCCCTCTAGAGTGAACGACAGCGCCTCAGGTTGAGTGGAAGATACAGGCAGAGTGGGTGGATTAACGGGCGTAACCGACGGCGCATCGCCAAACAGGTCATCCATTCCTTCCAGGGTAAACGGGGAAGTAGCATCGATTCCGCCAGACGAGGGATTTTTAGGCAAGGAAGGCGTAGGTTCGTCCAGAAATGGCTCGATACTAGCCTGAAGCAAGTCTGTAGCCGGAGGAGGTGAGCTTGGAGCGGGTTCTTTGGGTGACTCTGAAGTAGAGATGCTAGCACTCCAGTCAGCCAGGGTAAAGCCCGACCCAGTATTGCTGCTCAACCCCGGGATTGGTGGCAAACCTTCTAGGCTCAGCAGGTCTTCATTCAGTTGGTTAAAGGTAAATTCATCTAAATTAATTCCCAAATCAAACTGGTTAACGGTTGATGATTCTGCTGGCAGCAGGTTTTCTTCGGGAGCTGCCGGAATGTAGTCGTCTTCGATCGCCAACCCAGAAGCACTACTGCCTGGTTCAGGCACAGGAACCGCAGAGGATTCTGCTGGTAGCTCCAAGTTCACCAACGACTCCTCAGAGAACAAATCGCTTAGACGATTCATGTCAGTGGCTGACTCAGCTCCCTGCCCAAAGACCGAAGTTTCTGGGGTTTCAATCAACAGATCATTGAGAATAGGTGCTTCTGAGGTAAGGTCAGACATAGCGATCGACGGCTCTGGGGCGATCGCTGGTTCCTGCATCAGTTCCAGAAGCAGTTCATCAGCTTCACTAGTCTCGTTAGAAGCAAGCATGACTTGCCCAAGTTCCGGTGCTGGTTCAGATTTATCTGGTTTCACCAGACCTACAGCATCAGTAGCCTGCTCAAACAGCTCATAAAAGTCATCTAAACCGGCTGTAGCCGGATTGGGCTCAGGCTGAAGTGCTTCTTCCTCAGGCACAACCCCCAAAGCTTGGTCTAGCTGCGCTTCAATTTCCTCAACCGAAGTAACGGGCTCTGCCTGAAAATCTGCTCCCAATTGCTCTAAGAGATGCAAGGCTGCATCAATTTCTTCAGTACTGTCTGGAGACGCATCAATGTTGGGATCACCAATTGCTGAGGCATTTGCTAGCTGGGTTAACAAGTCAGGTTCAACCAGTGACAACTCCAATCCAGTTGCACTGGCGGCATTTCCACTAGTATCCGTTGGACTATCAGCAACTTCCAGCGTAATCGCATCTAGATTTAAGTCCTCCAAGTTCAGAGCCATAACCTCTAGGTCTGAACTATTGATAGACTCTGGCGAGGGGGTAAGGGCACTGGCGGTTTGCAGCCAAGATTCGATCGCATGGTCGATCGGGCTTGCAGCAAGGGGCTGATCGACCACCGAAGGCGCTGCAACCACAGGGTCTACTTCAGCAGGTGCAGCCGCCAGTTCCATGCCTGGAAAAGGGAACTCTGGGGAAGCCACTGCCGATTGTGACTCTATCTCAGCCTGTGGAACTGTGTTCTGAAGCTGAGTCGATGCCTCCCGCCGGATTTGTTCTGCCAATCGGGTCACCAACGCGGCAAACATAACTTCGGCTTGTTGCCCCAAGCTATGCATCTTGTCTAGCTCGCCTGACAGAGACTCTTGATAAGCACGAGTGTTGCGCAACAATGCCTCAAATACCGCACTGAGGGTTGAATCCAAATTGACTAGAAGCTGATCTGAGTGAGTTTGCAACTGGTGAAGCTGATTAGAAGTAGCGACATCCAACGACAAGGAAGGAGTGCCCAGCCCTGACGCGCCGTAGGCAGAGAAGGCTTGGGCAATTTGCTGGGAAAGGCTGTCGCGCAGTTGCGCTACCAGCATTTGCATCATTTCGGGAGTGACAGCTTGTGAATACCCTGACGGAGCGATCGCCTGTCGCTGCCTCTCAAGTTGTTGAATTTCCTGCAATAGTCCTTCTCGCTGCTGCTGCAAGGTCATGACGTCTGCTTGTAGAGGTTGCATCAGGCTAGTTCGCAAAGTGGCTACATCCTGAGCCAGCGCTTGCAGCATGTGTTGGGCATTTAAGTCGCCTCCAGAGGGCTGAGCCGCCGACAAAGCCCCCGGTTGATAGTGAACGTCGTAGGCCGTCAAGTTACCAACAGGTTGCCCCCATCGGTTTTCCTGCTGATATTGTTGGAGGTCAACCAGGTAGCCCCGTACCCTTTCTAGAATTTGACGTTGCTGCGCAGATTCACCCGACATCACCCAGGGCAATCGAGAATTTGCCTTTTGCAAGACGGTATCAATGTCGTGGATGAGTGCCTGAATTTGATCCGTTTGAGATGTCACGATGTAACCTTCAGCGAGTTAACAGCAACCGACGACAATATGCCGTTGCGATCGAGAGCTACAGCCATCACGACAAGCCTCGTCTTGTAGATGCAAAGCCTTGTCAAGGTGCCTTCAGCAGCCAATCCTAAAAAACACTGAACGACTACCCGTCACTTAAATCAATGTTTCAACACATCTCTAGGAAGAGCATAGCTACTGTTGCGGAAAGGATGCTGAGACTCTAGTAGCAACCCAATTATAGTTTGCCCCACTGATTCGGAATGTTTGCTTTGTCTTCGAGCTTGCTAGAAAGTCCGTAATATTTGTTTGTGATTTAACCGTTTGTAGCGAGTCTTCTTCAGTGTTGCGGATACCCGATCGCAGCGGTTAATCCACCTGAACAGTTGCCAACACTCACATAGGAGAGATTAGTTTCAACTAGATCTAATCAAACTAGGCTGAGTTTGCCAGGGTAGCTGATAGGCTGTGGTATGCTCTACTAGGTTTAAGTGTATAGGCGGCAACAATTTGAAGCGGTTCTGTTGAAGTATCCAGCTATCAATTTACTGGGGTTACTTTTAATAAGTACCGTAGTTTGCTAAGCTTTTTCATCCAGATTGAATCTGTGAATTATCATTTGTCTAGTCTGCGATTTAATTCAGTGAACCTCGATGGACGAACGTTTTAATCCTCGAGATCAAAACCCTAACCTGTCGATTCGCTCGGCGCTGTTTTTTGATGGCTTGCCCGAAGACGCTGTGGAAAAAGCAACAGCTCATGTCGTGCAGCGGAGTCACCCTGCGAATCAAGTAATCTTGCTGGAGAATGATTGGGGCAGCTCGGTCTATTTCATTCTGAGCGGTTGGGTCAAGATCCGTACATACAATTTGGATGGCAAAGAAGTTACCCTTAACATCTTGGGCAAGGGTGAGCTGTTTGGTGAAATGGCGCCGCTAGACGAGGTACCGCGATCGACGGATGTTATTACCCTGGCTCCTACTGTAATCGGTAATATGCCTGCTCAGGATTTCGTTCGTTTATTGAACACTGAGCCCCAGTCAGGCATCCGCTTGGCAAAGCTTATGGCTCGTCGCTTGCGGCAAGTAAACCGACGGCTGCGATTGCGCGAATCGGATAGTACCTCTCGTGTCGCCGATATCTTACTGTTCCTGGCTGATGGTCAGGGCAAAACTAGTGAAAAAGGAACTGAGATCCCTAACCTGCCACACCGAGAATTGAGTAGCCTAAGCGGTCTCGCACGAGAAACCGTGACGCGGGTACTAAGTAAGCTGGAAAAGAAAGAGCTAATCATCCGCGATCGCGATGTAATGTGCATTCCCGATCCCCACGCCTTAGAGCGTTTGATGCTCTAGGACACGCTTCAATTAACGGTCAAATGTTTGCAGCATAACCCTTATTGTGCCCGCCTCAAAAACTAGGCTAGGGGCTGTAGCTTATTTATCGTCAGGATTCTGGCTGAAATTGATGAAAGCCCCTAGCCCACTGAAATGGGGGTGCCTAGGCTTTCTCGCCCTAGCCGGTTGACACTGCATAACGCATAGGTGCCAGGTTCTACTGTAATGCTTGTGAGGCTAGCTGGCAGAATGCGCTGTAGGCTCCAGCCGTTGTTCGATCGACGGTAGAGCGTCCAGCTACGGACCGAGGTGGCTGCTTGCCAAATTAATGTGTTGCCATTACGGCGCAGGCTAGGCTGGGGCGGTATTGGCGCTTGCAGCCAGGGAATAACTGGAGCTAAGGCAGGCGGTTGGTAGGTTTTGCTGCGGAGGCGATCGCTTAATCCCTGGCGATTGCTGGTAATGGCATCGAGGCTGAACATGATATTTCCCAGTGCCAGTTTGCTGTTTGCTTGGCGGGTAAGGGCAATTTGCCGCTCAATTTCCTCTAACTCCCAGGCTTTGCCATCTAGCTGAGCAATATTGTTACCAATGTATAGGTGACGCTGCTTGGAATTGCTGGCAGCCCACCAATTCAGTAGTGCAGTATAGCTCTGAGCAGGTGGATCGATGCGCCAATAAAGCTGCGGTGCCAGATAATCGACCCAACCTTGCTGCAACCACTTGAGTGAGTCGGCGTAGAGCGCCTCGTAGGCATCGAGTCCTTGAATTTGAGGCGGCTGGCCGGGTCGGTAAATGCCAAAGGGACTAATGCCAAATTTAACGTGGGGCTTGGTCGTGCGGATTCCTTGTGTTAGCCGCTGGATCAACCGATTCACATTTTCTCTCCGCCAATCAGCTAGGGAAAGAGTGCCACCACTATTGCGATATGCCTGATAGGTCTTTTGATCAGGGAAGGTTTGACCGGCGATCGGGTAGGGATAGAAGTAATCATCCAAATGAATACCATCCACATCGTAGCGACGCAACACATCCATAATCACCGCGTAGGTGCGGTCTTCTACTACTTTGGCACCAGGATCCATCCACCGTTGGGTACCCCAGTCGTACACCACCTCAGGATTGGTCACTGCAATGTGGGGACGGACATTAACCGTGTTGCGGCTGGTGCGGGCTCGATACGGGTTAAACCAGGCATGCAATTCCAAATTACGACGGTGGCACTGGGCGATCGCAAACTCCAACGGATCCCAAGCAGGATTGGGAGCCTTGCCCTGGGTGCCCGTCAACCAATTGCTCCAGGGCTCCAATTGCGACGCATAGAGGGCATCTCCCTCCGGACGCACCTGAAATACTACAGCATTGAAATTGAGTGCCTGAATTCGATCGAGTAAGGCCATTAACTCTGCCTGTTGTTGCAGGCTGGAGGCAGATGCCTGAGTAGGAAAGTCCTTATTCCATACACTGGTGATCCACACCGCTCGAAATTCGCGCGTGTGGCTGACTGGAATAGCCAGGGTCACAATTTGATCGGTTGCGATCGCTGGAGCTTGGCCTTGTTGCACCAAACACTGGTAGATAGTGGCAGCAACCTCAGCGCGGCTAGCTGCTTGCGTGGGACGCAGTTGCCGTAAGTTGGGATAGTTAATCACCAGTTGCAGTACGGTAGCCGTTGCGATCGCCCCTGTCGCCCAGCCAGGAATTTGAGCGGCATCCTGGTAAACATCCGTCAGCGGAACAGGAATTGGTGCCGACAGACCCAAGCCCCCTACCAACGCCACCAGCGCATGTCCCCGTTGAATCGCTTCATCAGGACGAAACTGTTGCCCTGGATACCCTGACAAAAAGCCCGCTTCGTAAGCTTTGCGAATAGCATTAGCCGCCCAATGATTTGCAGGTACATCGACAAAAGGCGTGTAGGGTCGTTTGGCCGTAGGCGATAAGGCTACGTCAATCAGTACTGCAAACTGTGCTCGCGTCAAGCTTTGACTAGGGCGAAAGGTACCATCGGGAAACCCGCGAATAATGTTGCGCTGCACCAGCGCTTCAATAAACGATCGTGCCCAGTGGGTTTGAATATCTGGAAACAGCGGTTGAGTAGATGCCATTGGCGTAACCCCATTGGTCACCCCCCATTCTGCCACTGCTTACTCAACCCAACGCACCTGAATGTAGTGAGCAGGATGCCCAAGATAATCTGGCACGCGAGACACGTCAGTAATCGACAGATTGAACGGAATCGACGTGGTAACATAGCGCTGCGCCAAGCTACCCAGATCCGGGGCAATGGAGGCTGCTGTGACAGTTGCCACCCCAATCCCTAGTATCTGTTCGATCGGGCCGCGGGGCAGCAACAACATTGATGCCCCCAGAGCCATGCCTGCCGTCAGCAATAAATTCACCGATAGATTAGTACCGCACTGGGGATGCACGGCCAAATCCCAATTACCGTGGGTAATGCGTCGAAGAGCAGTCCGAGCAGCCTGTTCCAGCAAATTAATATCCACCTGGCCATAGAGATAGAAGCCGCGATCGGTAGACATGCCACCCACTAACCGAGTGGGCTGACTAGAAGCAGCCAGTGGTAAATCAGCCTGGGTATCCAATGTCCACACTGTTGCATGTTCTAGAGCATGCACCTGCCGCAGCATAATTGCTTCCTTAAGTCCCGGCATAAAGCCAAACTGCTGTAGCAAATCAGAGTCCTGATTAGGATGAGGCGGCTCCGCCACGCTGGGAAAGAGCGATCGCAGCAAATCGTCTCCCCATGAAGACGACGACGACTGACTAGACGCAGAATATGTCATGTCGCAATTCCATTGAAGGCAAGAGAGTTTCTTCATCCTAGCGGCTGTTGCGAAAACTGACCGTTTAGCCGTTGCAATTTGTTGCGCCGATCGCAGCTAGCCAGATGCAACACCCAGAGCGAAACCATTCTGCCCAAGATTGCTAATAATGAGAAACAGTTACATCACGGGGAAAGGGAGTGAAGCCACGACATCTGGAATGGATTTGGAGTGGGGGCATTTGGCTGGCAGCCGGGTTACTGTTTACCGTTAACTTAGGTAAAGTCCCTTTGCGCGATTGGGATGAGGGCATCGTGGCGCAGGTAGCCCGCGATATCTGGCGATCGCCCCTACAAAATTTGACATGGCTTTACCCAACAATTGCCGGATCCCCCTACTTCAACAAGCCACCCCTAGTGCACTGGCTAATGGCTTTGACTTACCAGGTTGGCGGGGTCAACGAGTGGACAGCTCGCCTTCCTGGAGCCCTGCTGACAACCACTTCAGTTCTACTACTGTATTGGATCGGGCTGGAACTCTTTCCCAAACGAGTGCCAGCCGTTTTGGCTGCCCTGGTTTACCTGACCCTGCTGCCTGTTGTCCGCCATGGACGGCTAGCCATGCTGGATGGAGCCATCCTCTGCTTTTGGTTGTTGCTGGTGTTGTGCTTGCTCCGCAGTCGTCGTGATTTGCGCTGGAGTTTGGGAGTGGGCATTGGTCTTGGTTTACTCAGCATGACTAAAGGCTTGATAGCTGTGTTGCTAGGGGCGATCGCAGCACTTTTTATCCTGTGGGATACTCCCCGCCTGCTCAGTTCCCCCTTTCTTTGGAGTGGCCTTGTGCTAGGCATTGCCCCGGCTGCCGCGTGGTATTGGGCTCAGTGGCTGCGCTATGGCTCCAGTTTCTTTTCCATCAATTTGGTAAATCAGTCTCTTAACCGGATTTGGAGTACGGTGGAACAACGCCGATCGCCCCCTTGGTACTACTTGCTTGAAATCATCAAATACAGTGCGCCTTGGCTACTGTTTCTACCAGCGGGTCTACGCCTTGCCTGGGAAAATCGGTTGTTGAGTTGGGCAAAACTAACGCTAGTTTGGCTGGTAGGATTTTTGCTTGCCATTTCCCTCATGAGCACAAAACTACCGTGGTACGTCTTGCCCATTTACCCTGCTTGCTCACTAGTGGTAGGGGCTTGGCTGGCAGACTGTTGGGATCCAGCAGACAGTATCGGGCCGCGTACCCTGCCGCATTGGCCTCTTTCATCCGCGTGGACAGGGTCATTTGGCATTTTGGCGATCGCAAGTGCTGGTGCCAGCATCTACTTCAGTCCCCTAGGAGGCTACCCAGATGCCAGTCTGCTCGCTACTCTGTTGGGGCTAACCCTAACATTGGCAGCCGTTACCGTGTTACTGACCATGCAAGACGCTCAGTTTGTGCCTGTGCTGATCTGGGGCTGCTATATCACCCTCATGTTGCTGATGCTGTCGCCCCACTGGGTTTGGGAACTGGGTGAAGACTATCCGGTAAAACCTGTTGCAGCGTTGATTCAGCGCCACGTGCCGATCGGCACCTCAGTAGCCACTAGTCATCCGGTCTATCGCCCTTCACTAGACTTCTACAGCGATCGCGTGGTCAAGCCACTACCTCCAGATGCTCTCCAATCTTACTGGCAGCAAACCCCTCAACCCTACCTGCTGCTGCCTTCCACCCAATCTACTCAGTTTGTCCCCCACCAGGCTTTGGGCACTGCTCAAGGCTGGGTGCTCATCACCCGCATCCCTCTGTAACCGCTACACCCCATAAACAACAAAAAACCGACAGTCTCGCGAGAAACGGTCGGCCAGTCGTGTGTTCCCTGTTGATGACTCGGCTAAATTCGAGTCTCCTACAGTATGTCGGAGCTTTTTTAGGAAGCCTGCGATCAGGATCATGCATTTGTTGTGATCTGGATCATAGAATTGGGCAACATCGGCAAAAATCTACACTTTGGCCATGTCAGCTCAACCAGCCCGTCCAGGACAAAGCCCTATCCAATGCAATTAGCACCACCAAACACAAGTGAATGGAGCCATTAACATCCCCACCGATCGCCCTAGCCTATTCTTGGAGCTATCCTTCGCAGTGGTGATTTTATGGCGTCCAAGGGCGACAGGCTTGTAACCCCAGGTCAGGCTGCTTGCGGTAAGCGTCTTCAGCCACCCAAACCTTGAGCGATCGGTCTAGACCCACGTGATAGAGATACTCCGCAGTCGGGTTAAACGTGACGCCAACGCGAATATTGGAGAAATCATCTTCACAGCTTTCAAAGCCAAAGCGCACCGTAATCTGTGCAACCAGGCAAGCTGGAGTATCGGCAAATTCTCCAGAAATCTCTCGCTCTTGCCAAAACTTGTTAAGGAAACGCTGCAATACAGGCAAAACTTTTTCGGGGGAACCATTGCGGCTGGTGTAAATCATAGCAGGGTTCCCTTCTACCATAATGTGGCATGGGTAGACCATGGTAAGTTATCTGGTTGGATAGTACAGGACGAGTAAGCTGGCATCTAGTTTTGAGTATGCATTACTGTGGAACCTCTTTGAGATTAAGGAGAGCCACCTTCAAGCAAACCTGGGCATTGGGTCAGTGCATGATAAGTAGGGAACAGTACCGCGATCGGGGTAGGTTGGGGAAGCTAAGTAGGTTACGCTGTGACAATCAGCCTGTATAAATTCTTCTTCAGAGAAAGCCCAAAAGATATAGGGCAGCGCATCTGTCAAAAACAAACGGGGCGCGATACATCGTGCCCCGTCAAGTAACAATGACGATCGAGTCTAGAGATTTTTCTCACTAAACTCACGAGTCAGATAATCGAAGGGAGCATCCACAATGTCTGCCTCAACTACACCAGCAGCTTGCAGCTTTTCCTTAACCATTTCCTTCATGATTTGGATGCCACGCACAGTGGGGCCGATCGGCACACCCAACGAGTTGTAAGTTTCGCGCAAGCCCTCCAGCACTCGTTCATCTAGAACATCATTATCACCAGCAACCAAGGCATAACTGGCATAGCGGAGGTAATAGTCCATATCGCGCAAACAAGCGGCATAGCGACGGGTTGTGTAAGCGTTACCGCCCGGACGAATCAGCTCTGGCTGCTCATCGAACAATTGTAAACCAGCAGACTTGACAATCTCAGCAGCATTGGCATTAATCATTGCCGCTGCTTTCACCCGCGCCATCCCAGTATTGAAATATTCCTTAAGGCGATCCATCGCATCGCGATCGAAGTATCGTCCCGTAATATCGTAATTGCGAATTAACGTTGTAACAGCATCTCGCATTGAAGTTTTCTCCCAATTGCCTCAACAATAGTCTTACGACACCAACGAACTTGACTATTTCTACACGCTTCTACAAGAAAAGATTCATATCTCTTAACAAGCAGACCTTCCCAAGAACCTAACGCTCCCAGTTCAGGTTAAGCAAAAGCGCCTAATTAAATGGTGATTTAGATCTCTTGGAGTCCCTATTCAGGGCTCCATTTACAATCCTCACAATGCAGATAGTTTATCACGATGGGATCCGCAGATTAAGGACTGAAACTTATCAACCAATAGTCTTTGTAGATACCATTACCAACACTAATAACAACTAGATACTGCAGATAGCAAAAGGTTTGGATAGACACTGAAAATCGGTAATTTTTGATACAAAACAACCCTGACTCTATCTCTAGGATGATTCAGATGTATAGGGACTTTTTGAGCCTCGTTGCAAAGTCAGGTGCGCTTTGGTGTGCCTGATGGAGTTGTTCTGTAGTGTATGCAGTGTAGTTTAGTTAACCTTTTGGACAAGGCAGATCTCCGTTCCTGGCGTCTTTGTCACGGTTGGAGTGGCGGGCAATGGTCTATAACTGGCTGCAGCTCATCGCTTAGTGGCTCTGGTTTTGGAGTCTGTACAAAAAATTAAGGAGTATTCAATGGCGACCTCGCAAGAGATTCTGGAGTGGATTAAGCGTGACAATATTCAGATGATTGATCTGAAGTTTATTGACATGCCTGGAACCTGGCAGCATTTGACCTTGTTCCACAACATGATTGATGAGAGCAGTTTTACAGACGGTGTAGCCTTTGACGGATCCAGTATCCGTGGTTGGAAAGCGATTAACGACTCTGACATGGCGATGGTGCCCGATCCCGACACGGCTTGGTTTGACCCCTTCATGGAAGAGCCAACCCTTAGTATGATCTGCACCATCATAGAACCTCGTACAGGTGAACTGTACAGCCGTTGCCCTCGTGCTATTGCTTACAAAGCCATTGAATATCTTAAATCAACGGGTCTTGGTGACACCTGCTACTTTGGTCCCGAAGCTGAATTCTTTGTGTTTGATGATGTTCGCTTTGACCAAACTCAGCATTCTGGCTACTACTACGTAGACAGCGCGGAGGGACGTTGGAACTCTGGTCGAGAAGAAGCTGGTGGTAACCTGGGCTACAAGCCTCGCTACAAGGAAGGCTATTTCCCCGTGGCACCTACTGATACCCTACAGGACATTCGGACTGAGATGCTGCTGACGATGGCCAAGTGCGGTGTACCGATCGAAAAACATCACCATGAAGTAGCCACCGGTGGTCAGTGTGAATTGGGCTTCCGCTTTGCTGACTTGGTGAAAGCAGCTGACTATCTCCTCACCTACAAGTACTGCATCAAAAACGTGGCTAGAAAGTACGGTAAGTCCGTCACGTTTATGCCCAAACCTTTGTTTAACGACAACGGTACCGGCATGCACTGTCACCAGTCGATTTGGAAAAATGGAGAACCGACGTTCTTTGGTGATGGCTATGCTAGCCTCAGCCAAACTGCACTGCACTATATTGGTGGTTTGTTGAAGCACGCTCCGGCTCTACTAGCGTTGACCAACCCTACTACGAACTCTTACAAGCGGTTGGTACCTGGGTTTGAAGCACCTGTGAACTTGGCTTACTCGCAAGGCAACCGATCGGCTTCAATTCGGATTCCTCTTTCTGGAAGTAACCCCAAAGCGAAGCGCCTAGAGTTCCGTTGCCCGGATGCTTCCTGTAACCCCTATCTTGCCTTTGCAGCTATGCTTTGTGCCGGAATTGATGGGATCAAGAACCAAATTGATCCCGGTGAGCCTTTGGATGTGGATATTTACGATCTCAGCCCCGAAGAGTTGGCTAAGGTACCTTCTACTCCTGGTTCACTTATGGATGCGCTGAAGAACCTGGAACAAGACCATGAATTCCTCACAGCAGGGGGCGTCTTCACTGAGGACTTTATCAATACCTGGATTAGCTACAAGCTGGATAATGAGGTAATTCCGATGAATATTCGTCCTCACCCCTACGAGTTTGCACTTTACTACGACGTGTAGGATTGATCTCCTTTTGACATTGACTTAGCGACAAGCCACCGACTTGGTGGCTTTTTTGATGGGTTAGCTAATTCCTACAACTTGAGAAATCCTAGATTTAAGCGTAGGGTGAGCATGAAAAATCTCAAAAGCTGGCCAGCTTTTGAGATTCATCAACTGAGTTCTAGCTTCAAACAACAAGTTCTCAAGTTTTTCAAAAATTTGCGATGGCGATCGCTACTCTATCAACTAAACGCACTAAGCTCGTTGTTGCGTCAAGAGCCATTCAAGCTTTTTCAGACGAAATAGCTTGACGAAACACCGTACCTTGAGTAAGCAGGTAAATCTCGTCAAGCTAATCCAATCAGAGCTGATTTATAGCCGATTTAGGTCAAGCCCAGCTTCGCGAGCAAAGTCATTCAAGCTCTTGCGTTCCAGGGTTTTAATTGCTTTGGTAGAAAGGCGCAGGCGCACCCAGCGCTTTCCTTCCTCCCACCAGATGCGCTTCCATTGCAAGTTCACTTCTTGCAGCTTTTTGGTACGGCGGTGAGAGTGGGACACGGCATAGGCATTGTTTGCCTTTTTGCCAGTGAGTTGACATTTACGAGACATGGTGAGCTCCGATCGCAATCACTAACTGAATCAATTCCAAATCCCTACTTTAGCAGGAATTTGTTTGGAGATGCCAAAAATGTTGCATGCAACCACAGATTTACAGCGCTCGCTGAGTCAGTTGGGTCAACACCTGATTAGAGCGATCGACAAAAGATTTCATACCATCGGCATCAAACCCCTTCTGCGCCATCAGTGCCAAATCATACACGTGACAGCAAATCAGGTTAGCTAACTCGGCTGAGGGAGAATTGCCTGTTCCTTGTACGATCGCCCCTTGACTCAGACTAGTCAAATTTTGAATCAGTGGGTGCGCTGTGTTCACCAGCAAAATGTGCTCCTCAGGAAATTCTGCCGTTTGCTGTTGCAATAAGGCAGTCATTTCCCGCAGTCGCCGCAGGTGCTCTGGTAAAAGCACGATCGCCGGGGGCGTACCCTGAGGATTATCTGACTTCAGCACTTCAGTACGAATTGTGAGCTTGGGCTTATTCAAAGCTGCCTGAAACAAGTCTTTAATCTGTTCACCACGGGTTTTGTTGGTAGCCGGATCAACAATCTCTGACTCCTGAGACTTGTCTAAAAGAATGTCATCAATTTCAGCATCAACCCGCGAAAACTTCACCTCAGGGTGCTCCCGCTCTAGGAAGCTAACAAAGTGGCTGTCAATGAAGGAATCCATAAACAGCACCTCCAAGCCCTGCTGCCGATGCAGATCAACGTAGGTGGCTTGAGTTACTTCATCGGTACAGTAGAACACTCGGTTAGCGTGGCGATCGTTGTTGCGCTCCAAGTATTCCTGCAGGGTGGTGTAAGACTTGCCATCAAGGGTGTTAGTTTGGTGAGCCACCGAATTTTGCCACACATCGCCTTCAGCCGTTTGCACCTCAATATTAGGCGTGCTAGAGCTACCTAAATCGGCAGTAGTGCGGTAAATCAAAATGTCTTCCACTTGATTCTTGAACTTGTCATCGTTCATAGAGCCAAATTTGACAAAAGTGCCCAGATCTTGCCAACTGCGGATGTATTGTTCCCGATCGTCCCGATACAGTTCCTTGAGGCGATCGCCCACCTTCTTAGCTATGTAGTCGGCAATTTTGCGCACAGTGCGATCGTTCTGCAAAAAGCTACGAGACACATTCAGCGGAATGTCTGCACTATCAATAACGCCGCGTAGGGGCAACAGGAAACGAGGAATCACCTCTTCGCAATTGTCGCTAACAAACACTTGATTGCAGAACAGCTTAATCTGGCCTTTGCTAACGTCTACATCCGGCTTCAACTTTGGGAAATAGAGAATGCCATTCACCACAAAGGGATAGTCTGTATTCAAATGCACCCATAACAAGGGATCTTCCTGAAAGGGATACAGGTAGCGATAAAACTCCAGGTAGTTGTCCTGCGTAAGGGAACTGGGAGAGTCCTTCCAAGGAGCGTGCTGACGGTTAATTTGTTCTGGTGCGGTTGGCTCCGGAGCAGCCTCTTCCACCTCCTTAGGCGCTTCCTTCACCTCCAGCCGAATCGGGAATGGCATGAAATCGCAGTAGGTTTTGACTAACTGTCGAATGCGATAAGGCTCAAGGTATTCCTGCTCCTCTTCCATGAGGTGCAAGGTGACAGTGGTACCGCGATCGGTACGGGTTGACTCGCTCAGTTCAAAACTAGTAGTACCATCACAAGTCCAGTGCACAGGCTGTGCCTCAGGTTGGTAAGAGAGGGTATCGAGTTCAACCTTACTAGCCACCATAAAGGAAGAGTAAAAACCCAAACCAAAGTGGCCAATGATTTGCTGATCAGTACTCGCCTTGTACTTTTGAACAAACTCCTCAGCGCTGGAAAAGGCAACTTGGTTGATATACTTCTTCACCTCTTCCGCCGTCATTCCGATACCTGTGTCAGAAATGGCTAGGGTTTTGGCTTCCCGATCCAGCGTAATCACAATTTCTGGTTCACCTAAATCACCAGAATACTCACCTGAATGAGACACCATCTTCAGCTTCTGAATGGCATCTACGGCATTGGAAACCAGCTCACGCAGGAAGATTTCATGGTCAGAGTAGAGCCACTTTTTAATAATCGGGAAAATATTTTCGGTATGGATGCTGATGTTGCCCTTTTCCAGAATTGTCGTCATGGCAGTTACTCAAATTTGCAGCTATAGAGAACAGGTTAATTGCAAACGCTAACCTTGAGAGGTTATTTACAGCTAAGACACCGTAACTCTTCTAAAGATCTGAAGGATATTGTAGGAAATGGATTGTACTCCATGGCAAATGGGGATTTCCCTACCTGTTGCGAGGGATTGCCTCAGTTGTATTGGTGATCGGAGTACACATCGGAATAATGCCGATTGCTGCTGACAGGCCAGTCTTCATTTTCTCCACCCACAATTACCCGTTGTAGCGGCACATAGTCCTGATTGAACTGTTGCAAGGCATTGAGGAGAACATCCAGTGCGATCGCATCGCTTGTGCCCAGGTCAAACCAGCAGCGTCCCCAAAGCCCGTCATACTCCATTTCACCCATGTTGTGCATGAGCGCGAGTAAACTCTCCCCTGCAATGTCTTGGTCGTAGTCCATATAGCTAATGTCTAATCCCACATCCTGCACTTGCAGGTTTTCCGCATTAAAGCCGCCTAGCTTGCCTAGAAAGAACCAGGAGTTAAACACCTCTTCGACATACTGTCTCTCCATCTCTGAGGGCACCGTAGTGAACTCAATCCAAATCCACACATTGAAGGGATCAAACTCGCGAAACTGGATTTGCATGACCGTCTAAGCAACACAGCAATAATATCAAGGAACCTAAGTTCACTCAGATGACACCACCCTATCACTTCTATTGGGATTTTCCTCTGACCATGAAGAGACAATAGGGGGGAATTTATCCAGGCAACTCACCCATTTAAGCGGCTCAGTAAACATCTACGGCTCATGTGTCGACACCTGTAAAGATTACCTGTTCGGCACTTAGAAAGGGATGCTCTGTAAAGCCAACCCTCAAGCCTCATGAGATTCCAGTAAACTCTGTGCTGTGTCAGGGTTTCTATCTGGTGAGATGGATTACATTAGTATCTTATGAGCATGAGTAGCTACTGAATACAGTATTGCCTGCTCAGCTCAGTTTAATCAGGTACCTGACATTAGTTTCTAGAGTCCTCGCCATGTCAGCTAGTAACAACTATCACATCATTCAACCAAGCGGCACCTTAACAGCCCCCAGTACTCAAGACCTGATTCAAGAGGCTACTCAAGCCATCGAGCAAGAAATCAAGTATCTGCTAATTGATATGCAGAATGTAGATTTTATTGACAGTGCTGGATCGAGTGCGCTGCTTTCAATCCACACGAAAATGGATCTTTTGGGTGGCAAACTCTGCCTTTGCTCTCTCAACCATCAAGCAAAAACATTGTTTAACATCAACAACATGGATCGCATTTTTGAGGTTTACGAAAATCGAAGCTACTTCTTGAGGGCGATCGAGCCAATTTAAACAAGCTGTGATTGTACCGTGATGGTTTGAAGGTGATGCTCTGTAAAGCCAACCCTCAAGTCCCATGAGATTCCAGTAAATTCTGTGCTGTGTCAAGGTTTCTCTCTGGTGAGATAGATTACATTAGTACTTATAAGCGTAAGTGTCTACTGAACGCAGCACTGAGTGCTCAGTCGAGTTCAGTTAGGTACCTGGCATTAATTTCTGGAGTTCTCGCCATGTTAGCTAACAACAGTTATCGCATCATTCAACCAAGTGGCATCTTGACAGCCCCCAGTACTCAAGACCTGATTCAAGAGGCTACTCAAGCCGTTGAGCAAAAAGTTAAGTGTCTGCTAATTGATATGCAGAATGTAAACTTTATTGACAGTGCTGGACTAGGTGCACTGGTCTCAATTCACACAAAAATGCGTCTCTCCGGCGGCAGGCTTTGCTTATGTTCTCTCAACGATCAGGCAAAAGGATTGTTTGATATTAGTGATATGGATCGCATTTTTGAAGTTTACGAAAACCAAAGCTATTTCTTAGGGGCGATCGGCCAATCTAAGCAAGCCATTATTGTGTCGTGACGGTTCGCTCAAGTCGTGATAATCTGGCTCAGGGTATTGGCAGGTTTCTAGCAACGGCTATCTACCTAGTTAAGTTACTAGGCTAGAGCTGGGTGATTAGCACTCTGCCAAAGTAACGTTGGAGTCAGGTTAATGGCAATTGTAGATTCTCAAGGCCGCTTATTTGGCAAGGTTAGTCTCTTGGACATTGCTGCTGGAGTCGTAATTTTAGCGGCTCTGTTGGCTATTTTTGTGTTTCCAGGAGCCTCTGGATCCTTGGCTCAGGCGGGTACTCCCAAGCCTGTTGAGGTGGATGTTTTAGTTCGAGTCCCTGCTGAGAACTGGCGTGACTTATTCAAAGAAGGGGAAAAGACTAAGTTGATTATTCGCAATCAGCCCTTTGGTGAAATCACAATTAAGTCAGCTAGGGAGCTACCTACAACCTTGGCAGTACCTCAGCCCGATGGCAACGTAAAGATTATGCCGGATCCGCGGCCAGAAGCCAACTTGAGTAAAAACTTGTATTTGACATTAGCAGGCACAGCCCAGATTACTAAGGATGGTCCTATCCTCGGAAATAACAAGGTTAAGGTGGGGACGCCGATCGAGCTAGAAGGCTTTGGCTACAACTTTCCCAACCTAGTCGTATTGGATTTGCGTATCCAGGGATAGCGCTGCGATCGTCACGCTGCTACAGGAGCCAGAAGGGAGATATTAAACCTTCTGGTTTTTGGATTGGATGTGCGCACAGCACACTATGTCAGGATAAGAGCAGTTATTGGCAGGGTACTATGGCTGCGATCGTGGCTGAGAATCTAAGCAAAATTTATCCCGTAGCTGTGAAGGAACCAGGGCTACAGGGAACGATTAACCATTTCTTTCGGCGTACCTACCGACAGATCAAAGCTGTACAGTCTATTTCCTTCAGTATTGAGCCAGGGGAAATTGTGGGTTTTTTGGGTGCGAATGGTGCTGGCAAAACCACTACTCTCAAGATGCTGACCGGTCTAATTCATCCCTCAGCAGGACAGGTGCGGGTAGCGGGCTATGTTCCCTTTCAACGCAAACCTGCCTTTTTGCAGACAATTACCCTGATCATGGGTCAGAAGCAGCAGTTGATTTGGGATTTGCCTGCCATGGATTCCCTGCGCATCAACGCAGCGGTGTACGGTATTAGCGATCGCGCTTTTCAACGGCAGGTGGATGAACTAAGCGAGATGTTGGGGCTACAGGGCAAGCTAGTTCAACCTGTGCGAAAGTTGTCCCTGGGTGAACGGATGAAAGCAGAGCTACTGGCAGCGCTGGTGCACCAACCCCAAGTGTTGTTTTTAGATGAGCCAACGTTGGGACTGGATGTGAATGCTCAGGTAAGTGTACGGGAATTTTTGCGGGAGTACAATCAGCGCCACGGAGCTACTGTACTGCTGACTAGTCACTATATGGCAGACATCACAGCCCTGTGCCAGCGGGTACTGGTCATCCACCAGGGCGAATTGATTTATGACGGCAGTCTGGATGGGTTGGTCGATCGCTTTGCCCCTTGTCGTCAGATAACTGTGGAATTGTCACGAGCCTATGCTCCTGATACGCTGCGAACCTATGGCGATGTAGAAACTGTGGATGATCGCTTTGTTAAGTTTTTGGTGCCACAGGAAAAGTTGACCCAAGTCGTAGCCAGGTTACTGGCTGATTTGGATGTGCAGGATTTGTCTGTAACCGATCCGCCGATTGAAGAAGTGATTGGCCGTGTACTGCAGGCAGGGGTAGTGGCATGAAACGATTGTGGCGTGTGCTAAAAACTCTGACGTCGGTTTACTACGCCTACATGGTGGAGTATCGAGCCGAATTGCTGTTATGGGTCTTGTCAGGCTCACTGCCCATTATTTTCATGGGTATTTGGATGCAGGCTGCTCAAAGTGGACAATTTTCCCTGACGCCTGTGGAGTTTGCCCGCTATTTTTTGGCTACTTTTTTGGTGCGGCAATTCACTGTAGTGTGGGTGATTTGGGAATTTGAGCGAGAAATTGTGGAAGGAAAACTATCTTTTCGCCTGTTACAGCCGCTAGATCCAATTTGGCATCACTTTATGAGCCATTTTGCTGAACGGTTTGCTCGATTGCCCTTTGCCTTCGTGTTGCTGGGGTTATTTTTCCTGCTTTACCCCCAAGCCATTTGGGTGCCGAACATAGGGCAGTTGCTCTTGGCGATCGCGGTTATTGGTCTAGCCTTCATTTTGCGATTCCTAATGCAATACACCATTTCGATGGCGGCGTTTTGGATCGAGCGTGCCAGTGCGATCGAGCAGTTTTGGTTTTTGTTTTACTTGTTTCTCTCTGGCCTGATTGCTCCCCTGGAAGTGTTTCCGCCAGTTCTCCAGCGAATTGTGATGTGGACGCCATTTCCTTATCTAATTCATTTCCCAGCTAGTTTGCTAGTGGGGCTGCCAGTCGATTTGGGGCAGGGTTTGGTGGTAATGCTAGGTTGGACAGGAATTTTCTGGGTTGCCTATCGTTGGCTGTGGCGATGGGGACTACGGCAATATTCCGGCATGGGAGCTTAATGCCAAACCTTGCTCTACTGGGGCGATCGCGTCAAAATATAAATATCAACCAATTGTTAAAAAGCTTGTATTTTCTTGATTTTTGAGATGATTGCTCCAGTCTCCCCATCCTCGTATCCGCCTGCACAACCTGACGTTACCTCCAGCGCTGCGATCGAGCGCATGCTAGATTACGATGTGGCGATCGTTGGGGGTGGGCTAGTTGGACTCACCTTTGCCTGTGCGCTGCAACGATCTGGACTACGAATTGTTGTGATTGAATCCAGCCAGACATCAGCAGCAGCGACTCGCGGGCAAGCCTACCACGTGAGCCTAATGTCCAGCCAAATTTTCCAGAGCATCGACGTTTGGGAAGTTATGCTTCCCCAAGTGAATCCGATCGCTCAGATTCATCTATCTGATGCAGATTATCCCTGCTCCGTTCAGTTTACCTGCAAGGATTTGGGTGGCACAGACAGCCCCAAACCTGAAGCCTTGGGTTACGTAGCAGAGCATCGAGTCTTGCTAGAAGCGTTGCAACAGCATTTACAAGACAAAACCACTGTGACGCACCTCTGTCCAGCAACGGTGGTAGCCGTTGACTATCAACCCGACTATGCCGAACTAGAACTAGAGCAGGCGGGACAGTCACAATGGCTACGGACTCGATTGGTTGTGGCAGCAGATGGTGCGCGATCGCCCCTGCGCCAGCAAGCCAACCTTGCTACCTACGGTTGGAACTACTGGCAATCCTGCGTGGTGGCTTTCATTGAACCCGAATATTCACACCAAGACATTGCCTACGAACGCTTTCAACCCGAAGGTCCCTTTGCAATTTTGCCCTTGCCTAATAACCTTTGTCGGATTGTGTGGACAGCCCCTAAGGCTGAGGCTGAACGCTTGTTGACAATGAATGAGGCTGAGTTTCTGGCATGCCTGCAACAGCGCTATGGTAACCACATGGGGCGGCTAACCCTTGTGGGCGATCGCTCCGTGTTTCCGGTGCGGCTAATGCACAGCCCCCGTTACACCCTGCCACGATTGGCACTCATTGGCGATGCTGCCCACTGTTGCCACCCGGTTGGGGGACAGGGAATCAATTTGGGCTTCCGCGATGCGGCAGCACTGGCTCAGGTTTTGACAATAGCTAACCAGCGTGGTGAGGATATTGGCCAATTGCAGGTATTGCAGCGGTACGATCGCTGGCGCAAGCTGGAAAATTTAGTCATTCTTGGCTTTACCGACTTGCTCAACCGTGCCTTTTCAAATCAATTTAAGCCGATCGTTTTATTGCGTCGGCTCGGCTTGCACATAATGCAACTTGTCCCTCCGGTCAAACGCCTAGCCCTGTACCTGATGATTGGGCTGTTGGGACGCAAAGTGGTTTAGTGCAAAGTGGTTCACCTAAGGCCGCACCACGATCGCATCAATTTCAACCAAGACATCTTTGGGCAACCGCGCTACCTCTACACAGACCCGCGCAGGAGCACTATCTTCCTGGAAGTACTTGGCATAGACAGCATTCATAGCTGCAAAGTCGTTCATATCCTTGAGGTAAACCGTGGTTTTAGCTACATCGGCTAGGATAGCTCCTGCCGCCTCCACGATCGCTTGCAAATTGGCCAATACCTGCTCTGTTTGGATCGCCACATCACCCGTGCCAACTACTGCCCCTGTCACTGGATCCAGCGGAATTTGTCCTGCTACAAAAACCATCTCACCGGTTGCAGCGATCGCCTGATTATAGGGTCCAACAGGAGCCGGAGCGTTGTCTGTCCGAATGATTTGACGCGTCATATCCAACCTGTCTACGACTACAGAAGACAGGATACAGGAGAAGCAGGCGAGCAGAAAAACATTTGTCTGCTAATTGCCACAGCACATTGGCTACTGTTGCACCCACACAGAAACCGAACCACCGTTGCAGCGAAATTCGCCCCAGCCATTTTCATTGGTTTGAATCGGCTCTTTAATGTGCTCTGTGATGTCCACAAAGGTGGCATTAGGCTTGCCCACCTCCATGAACTTTGAGCCATCAGAACCATTGGTCATTACCACTGCCATGGCTTTAGGGTGCTCGGCATCGCCTAGCCGTGTCCAGCCAATCGTGTTGGCATGGTCAAAGTAGTCGTACTGATCACCATAGGCATAGTGCCGCCTTGCATAGAGAAACTTATCGATCAAAAAGCGATGGGAGACCATGAAGATTTCGTACTCGTTGCCATCGCGACCCTTGTCCTTGTAAGTTGCCCCGTAGTAATCAGCATAGAACACGCAGGGATAGCCTTCTCGCCGTAGCAGAATCAATGCGTAGGCCAGCGGCTTGAACCAGGGTTCAACGGGGGACTCCAAAGACTGTAGTGGCTGGGTATCGTGATTTTCGACGATCGTCACTGCCAGCGAAGACTGATCTTTCATTAGCGTTCCATCCAAAATGGTTCGCATATCGAAATTAGACCCTTCTTTGCTGGCTTTGGCAAAGGTGTAGTGCATAGGCGCACCAAACAGGGACAAACGCCCGCCTGTACTGGTAATGTACCAGTGAAGCGCCTCCTTACTGGTTGTCCAATATTCACCCACGACAAACAAGTTGCGCTGAGCATGGCGCTCCAAATGGTCAATCCACTCGTTAAAGAACGTGCTCTTAATATGCTTGATAGCATCTAGACGGAACCCATCTACGCCAATGGTATCAAGCATCCATTCACCCCAGCGTTTTAACTCAGCCCGAACTTCCTCATTGTTCATGTCCAAGTCGCATCCCATGAGGAAATCGTAGTTGCCTTGCTGGAGGTCAACATTATCCTCAAACTGCTTATCCTTAAAGCGATAGATTGTGCTATCTCCTGGCTTGTACATGTTGTGGTTAACGCTATCGAAATGAGTGTGATTCCACTTCATGCTGGAGTATTTGTCTCCGCGACCGGGAAAGGTAAAGGATGTCCACGCTTTGATTTTTTCTAGCCCACCAATGCCCTGGGTACGATTATTGGAGTCAACTGGATAGGCTTCAATTTCTTCCTCCGCATCGGCTCCGTTTTTGTGGTTAAACACAGCATCAGCATACACTTCCAGCCCAGCTTGTTTAGCTGCTTTGACCGCTGCAACGTATTCATCCTTTGTGCCGTACTTAGTGCGAACGGTGCCTTTCTGATCAAACTCACCTAAGTCGAATAGATCATAGATGCCATAGCCTACATCGTTGATACCGCTGCTGGCTTTGGAAGCTGGGGGCAGCCACAGAGCAGTGATGCCAGCGTCGGCAAGTTCCTGAGCCTTTTCCGCAACTTGCCGCCAAAAGGTACCGTCGTTGGGTAGGTACCAATGAAAATACTGCATCATGACGCCGTTTACGGTTGCCATTGTCAACTCCGGTTAGATGTAGAGGTTTAGTTTACGTATCATTTCCGACTCTGTTACAAAAAGTCCTAGGAGTTTGAGAGTTTTAGCTAAAAGCTATGCTTGCGTGAATACGTACCACCAGGAAGCTATTTTGCTGAAAATGCAGAGAGAAAAGGATTGTTCATTTTGGTCGATCTTTGGCGAGGAGAACAATTACTCAGGCTACATTTGATACTAAAAGATAGGTTTGTGGAAAATTAGTTCAGTAGGGTGCGATCGCCCTT
>Ga0224722_1000481_pt1 | contig 23038 bp, 20 predicted proteins | sample Balambano_FR1_Me_FD_161646 | JGI IMG/M metagenome (GOLD analysis project Ga0224722, IMG submission 161646) | Freshwater sediment microbial communities from Lake Towuti, South Sulawesi, Indonesia - Balambano_FR1_MetaG | ecosystem: Environmental > Aquatic > Freshwater > Lake > Sediment | place... | reverse complement strand
GCGATAAACGTAATTCAGCCCTAGTAGCTTCCGCGCCAATTGCATGGTGAACAAATGGCTCTGCACGACATTGATCGGGTTTAGCGGCTCATAGCCGCGGATGACCAGATGCTGGAGGTTGTGACGCAGCAATGAATCGCCCTCGCTAGTCAGACCTGCCTCATCGCCATTCGCGTTCAGGCTGTAGTGCGGAATCTCACCCGTGGGTGCACTAGCGGCCTGCAAGTCATTCGCCGGGTGAATCAACACGATGACTTCGTTGGGCTTGAAGTCCGGATAGATGTACGGTGCAATCTTGGGGTCGGTGAACAGGCCTGGCCCGTAGTCAGGAAAGCCGAACGAAAATACTTGTGTGCCTTCAAGCCGCTCCTGCAATTTGAAGCCCAGGTTTTGCTCTGGCTGCACTGGCAAGCCGAGCACATAGGATGTTCCCAACACGATCACTCTGTGTAGACTGTCGTCTACTTTTTGGTCCGGGTAGTACCAGCCATAGCGGTTGGTGGTGGCGGATGTGACCATACCTTCACTGCGCAGATATAGCCGGCCGTTTGATGTAAAAATGCCGCTGAGGTTATCGAAGGGGAGGATGCCGATGAATGCCGCAGCCTGCAAGCCGATTTCAAAAACGAGAAATGTCCCCAAAGCGCCCGCGGCTACTTTGCGCCATAACTGAACAGGACCTTGACTGAGCGGTCGGGCAAACAGCACTGTGAGGATGAGGGTCACGGCAAGCAACAGCATGCAAACCGCCAGCAATGGGAAGCGCACCCAGCGATCAGCTGCTACGACCATACTCACGATCAAGGCTGCAAACACGAGCAGGAGGCCGATGCCGAGCCAAGCTCGATCTTGGATGTAGGCGATCGCGCGCTTGAATAGAGCGACCCCTTTGCCTTTGGGCCAAAACAGCAAGCCACCCCAAAGCCCAAAACCGAACATGCTATACGTGAGAACTACGAGTGCGAACAGCGGCGAATACAGACCAAAGACGATTCCATCTGTGCTCGAGTGTGTAAACAAGTCTACGAACCCGCCGATCCAATACAGCAGCGCCAGCACGATCACCAGCGTGTATTGGGCTGGCGTCAGCCATGGCTCCAGCTGTTCCTCTATCGGATCAATACTGTGGCTTGCTTGTGGCGATTGACTCATCATGACTATGTCTCTGTTTTTGTGCGGCTTCGCCACACTGATTCGTCAACGTCAAACATTGACTAGGAAATACACGCCTAAGACAGCGATGGCCACACCAGAAAACCGGAGCAGCCAAGTGCTCCAAGTCGAGCGCAGTGATATGTGGCCGAGCAATGCACCGATGATGTGTAACCCTGCTGTTGCAGACATAAAGCCAAGCACATATGCAGCGACATACAAGGCTGAGTCCTTCAGACGTGGGATTTCTTCACCATGCGCATGGCCATGAAACAGGGCGAAGACCGCGACGAAGAGCAGCGCTATGCTTTCGGGGATGCGCCGCCGGGCCAGCAGCGCGACCCCAAGCACCACAACAGACGCCGCAATACCGTATTCAACGGCCGGGAGCGGAATTCCCACAATGCCCAATATGCCGCCCACTGCCATGACGAGCACGAACGTCAATGGCACGCTCCAAATGGCGCGACCGCCGAGCTGTGCACTTAGCAACCCAACGGCTACCATCGCAAGCAGGTGGTCTAGGCCTAAAAATGGGTGAATGAATCCTTCTATCGCGCTATTGCCACCTGGCGCTATATGAGGGAGTGTGGAGAGAAGGGGAAAGAACATGTTTTTCCGCGACTACCAGTTAGTCGCACAAACACGCTTTCTCTGCGAAGATGGCGCTCTCTTGCAGTCTAGTTAGAGATATCCAAGCGATGTCTAGTTGGAGAATGTGATGAGCACTTCGGGCAAGATAAGATTTACGACATATTTATGAATATGACTGTATGTCGCTAGCTGCGCTGAAAAATGTGCCTTATGACCGTTCGAAGTTGACCTAGTCGAGCTTCAACGAATAGAATCCCTTTTATGTCCTGTCTGAAATGATCTGTCCAATAGTGAGTCGTCTTAGCTACGACTGTTATGACACTCTTGATCTCGCCTACGATGCTCCAATGCTCGCCGCACGGCACATAGAAATAGCGATCACTGGATCGAAACTGAACGTTCTCCTGTATGGCTTGCTCAGCCACCCATTCAGCCATGCCCTCCAGCGGACACTCAATTGCGATCCAGCCTGGCTCGGCTGGCACGGCGCGCAGACCACTCACCAGATAGATGCCGCGAATGATTTCCTGCTCGGCGCTCTTGTAGCCCTCACTATTTGGATCGGCGCCGGCCTCGGGCGCGAGCAGTGTGGCGCGGTGGGCCGGCCCGCCAGCTGATGCCAGAACGCAAAAGCTGTCCCACATGTTGCCCCAATCCACTCCGCCATACTCGGTGTATCTCATCGGGGCGGCGGCCATCGGCTTGGCCATATCGGCAAGCCGCTTACGCTCCTCGGCACCAAAGGCTTTGTCTTGAACGGTGTAAACGGTGTTGTTTTCGTTCGCGCTCATCTGTGCTCCTCTCCGCAATTGAACCTACGCGAGAAGGACGCAAATGCATTCGCGCCGGCGCCCGTCTAACTGGCTGGAGATATGTGCCCGTTCGCAGGAACGCAACCGCGAGGGCGCTTGCGTCGCTCACAAATGCGTGTGCATCATGCGTTGGGCCGAACGTTTTTACAGGGTCGAGATCACCAGCGTGACGACGAAGAACGCGGATTGCAGCAACACTATCGTCGGCGACACCGTACTGACGACGTTGAGCTTCGTCCCGCCGCGGGCGCTCCGGCCGATGGGGCAGCTGCCGGTGGCGGCGCGGCGCAGCCCGCCAACAGCGCCGGCCCGCCGCGGCTGCCAGTGCGATCCAGCCTGACCTCGACTTTGACACTTTGACTTCATGACACACGCCTCGACAGTGCTAACACTTGCGGCATTCGCTGCACAAGCCAAACAAGGCCAAGTGGTTCGACTTGACCTTGAAGCCATGCTCGCGCTCCACCTGCCGAAAGGCGCGCTCAAGGAGGCCATGCCCAACCTGCTCGATCTTGCCGCAGTTCTCGCACACCAGATGATGATGCGGCTCTTGCTCGGCGATCTCGTAGACCTTGCCGCCTGTGCCCACGTCCGTGCTGGTGATCAGGTGCTGCTCGGCCAGAAACTCAAGCGTTCGATATACCGTCGCGCGATTGAGCGCCGGGGCCTTCTTGACCACCCGGTTGTAGACCTGTTCGGGTGAGCTATGGCCTTTGCCCGAACGCACCGCCTCCAAAATCATCTGACGCTGCGGCGTCACGCGGAAGCCGTGCTGGCGGATGAGCCGCTGATAGTCGTCGTGATGGTGTGTCATAAACAGATTGCAGTTGCATGAATTTGCAACTGCAAGTTCGACGTAGTCTACTACGTAACTTCGCACAATTCACATGACAGCTGGTTTCGAGGCGTCAATAAAATAAACAATCATTGTTTTTGCAACACAAGAGCATTTTGTTGCAGGGATGTAGATATGGGCTGGAGGGGAACATGAACGAAACACACAAGGCGCGCCGCATGCGCATGCTGGCAGCCGCACTCTTCACTACACTCACGCTGCTCGCGGTTTGGCCAGCGCGCCCGGCCGCTGCCCATCCATTGGGCAACTTCAGCATCAATCACTACAGCCGGCTGGAGGTAGCACCGACGGCCGTCCAGATTTATTACGTCGTGGATCTAGCCGAGATTCCGACGTTTCAGCTCAAGAAGAAGATAGACACCAATGGCGACAACCAGGTAGATTTGGCCGAGCAGCAAGCTTATGTTGCTTCGCGGGTTGAAGAGCTGCGCAATGGCGCCAGCCTCGTGGTCAACGGCGCGCCGGTGGCGCTGCAATCGCGCTCGCCGGAATGGGCGCTCTCGCCCGGCCAGGGTGGCCTCGAAACCTTGCGCCTGAGCTTCTGGCTGGATGGCGCGCTGCCTGGCTTGGGCAGCAAGCCGGCCACGATTGAATTCACCGACAAGAACGATGTGGATCGCCTGGGTTGGCGCGAGATCGTGTTGCGCGCCAAAGATGGCGCCAACGTCAGTGGCGCCAACGTCTCGGACAAGGACGTCAGCGACGAATTGCGCAACTATCCGCAGGACTTGCTCGATTCACCGCTCAAGCAAACCAGCGCATTGTTCACCCTGGCTGGGCAGGGGGGCAGTGCGCCCGTTGCAGCGGCCACGCAAGCCGCTCCCGCGACCTTTGGCGAATCTGACAGCAGCAGCCAGTTGGCTGGGCTAATCAACTACCGCGACCTCACGCCACAAGTCGCCTTGGTGACGTTGTTGGCTGCATTTGGCCTGGGGGCGTTGCACGCGCTCGAACCTGGCCATGGCAAGAGCGTTGCGGCAGCCTATCTGGTGGGCACGCGCGCCACACCCAAACACGCCGTTCTGCTGGGCACGACGGTGACGGCTACGCACACGTTCAGCGTGTTCCTGATGGGCCTCGTCACGCTGTTCCTCTCCAGCTATATCGTGCCCGAACGTTTGTTCCCCTATCTTGGGCTGTTCTCCGCGGCAATTGTGATCGTCATGGGCATCAGCATGTTGATCAACGGCATCCGCGAGCGCCGTGCCGGTGCCGTGGCCGCCGATCACACGCATGAATTTGATGCTTCCACCAACGAGCTTGTCCATGCGCACGGCGGCAAGAAGCACAGCCACGTCCCGCCCTCAAAAATGAACGCCCGCAACGTGCTGGCCGTGGGTGTGTCGGGCGGCCTCATCCCATGCCCTGGCGCGTTGATCGTGATGTTGAGCGCCATCGCGTTGGGCCGCATCGGCTTTGGCATGTTGCTGATCGTGGTGTTCAGCCTCGGGTTGGCCAGCGTGTTGACGGGCATCAGCCTGTTGCTGGTGTATGGCAAACGCGCCATCAGCCGCAGTTCGTTCGCCGCCCGCTTTGCACGGGTTGGGAACAGCCGTTTCGCCACGATGGTGCCTGTGCTGAGCGGCGTGTTGGTGATTGGCGCGGGTTTCTTGCTGCTGTACTACACACTGCCGTTCCTGCAACTGGCTTGATCCTACAGCTACAACCCCAACAGGCGGGCGATGATGTTGCGCTGAATGTCGGATGTGCCGCCGTAGATCGGCCCGCCCATCGCATCGCGCAAATCGCGCTCGATCTCGAACTCGGTCAGGTAGCCGCGCGCGCCGTGGATGCGCACGGCATCCAGGCTGTTTTGCAGGAAGCTCTCGCCCAGATGCAGATTGGCCAGCGCCGCATCGAGCATGGCGGGCTGGCCGGATTGCTTGAGCCAGGCCGCACGATAGGTTAGCAGCCGCGCTGTCTCCAGGCGCAGCTTCATCTCGGCGATGCGGTTCGAGATGGCCTGAAACTTGCCGATGGGTTGGCCGAACGCCTGACGCTCGCGCGCAAATGCAACGCAAGCTTCGAGCTGCCGCTCCATCATGCCGATCTGCCCAGCCAGGATGCACGCCCGTTCCCACTCCTGGGAGGCGTTGAAGATGCTCGCGCCTGCGCCCTCGCGGCCGATCAGGTTTTCGGCGGGCACAAAGCAGTCGCGCAGCGTGATCTTGCCGATCGGCACTGTGCGCAGGCCCATCTTGTCCTGCACCGGGCTGGCGCTGTAGCCGGGTGCGTTCGATTCGACGATGAACAGGCTCACGCCCCATTTGCCGGCCTTGGGGTTGGTGGTTGCGTAGATCACGGCCATGTCGGCGATTGGGCCAAAGGTGACGAACCACTTCTCGCCGTTCAGCACATAGCCGCCCTCGCGCTTCTCGGCTGTCGTGCGCAACGCATAGGCATCCGAGCCGGTCGCCTCTTCGGACATGGCGTAGCAGCCGATGATCTCGCCCTTGACCAAGCCCGGCAGAAAGCGCGCCTGTTGCGTCGGGCTGGCGAAGTCGAGTAGCGTGGGTTGGAGGCTGGTGAGTTGCGCGCTGACGGCGAAGGTCAAGCCGTTGTCGGCGCAGGCATAGCCCAACGCCTCGATTGCCAGCGCGGTAGTCAAGGCGTCGGCCCCGGCCCCGCCATAGGTTGCCGGTGCGTTCAGCCCCAACAAACCCATCTCACCGCATTTGCGCCACAGTTGGCGCGAGAACGCGCCAGCCTTGTCACGTTCGGCCACGTCGTCGCGCAGGTCGCGTCGGGCAAACTCGATGATGCGCGCGCGCAGCGCCTGTTGTTCGGGCGTCCAACTGAAATCCATAGTGATCGCTTAGCTTAACCTGACCGGCACATGGCCGTTTGCCGATGCCGGCTTGAGGGCGAAATGATACGGGTCGCGTGGGTCGTCCGAAATGCTCTCCAGGTGCAAGCGTTTGCCTACGCCCAACTCGCGCGCATAGTCGAGCAGCATGTCCAGCGCGACGTGATCTTCCAGCGCCCAGCCGGTTGAGTCGAACACGGTGGGTGTAAGCCGCACACCTTTGAAGCCGTGGGCGTGTTTGAACAACTCGACCAGCGATGGCCCCAACGCCTCGGGGCGCAGGCGTTGGCACTCACCCTCTTGCAAGGCTTGCGGCGGGAAGTCCGGGCAAACGAAACTCCGGCGCAACAACGACAAAGGCACTTCGACCTTGCCGGGGAAGTCCGACCCCACGGCGTTGACGTGCACCCATGGCTTTGTGCCGGTATCCTCGAATACCGGGCCGTGTCCGCATTCGACCGAGGTACAGGTGCAGATGATGTCGGCCTCCGCCACGAGCGTGGGCACGTCATGCTTCTCCACGGGCAGGATGTCGAGTTCAAGAAACGCAGTGCGTTTGACAAAGCTGAAACTCGCGGCCGGGTCAATGTCATACACGAACACCTGCTCGATGTCGAACACGCGGGTGATGGCGTGCAACTGGGTTACTGCTTGCGCGCCCGCGCCGATCAGCCCGACGACCTTGCTGTCCGCGTGGGCCATCAACTTGCTGGCAATGGCCGACGCAGCGCCGGTGCGCAGTGCGGTCAGAAAGGTGGCGTCGGCCAGGCCGATCAAATGCCCAGTGGCCGTGTCGTAGGTGCTGACCGTGGAGATGATCGTCGGCAGGTTGTGCCGCGCCGGATTCATGGGGTGATACCCGACGACTTTGATCGTGGCGCGCCCGCCGACATGCATCACCGGCATCCATTCCAGCAGGCCGGTCTGCGGCACGCTGTAGGTAAAGCCGCTCCGGGCGGGCGAGACGACGCTGCGGCTGTCGTAGGTGCCAAATGCGCGTTCGAGCCGCTCGATCAGCTCATCCATGATGCGATGAAAGCCGATGCGGTGAACAATGTGCCGCACATCGGCGCTGTCGAGGGCGATAGTTTCCATAGTCACTCCAGAGTCTCCCGGCCAACGGCTTGCGTTCTGCCATAAACTTAGTCGGCAAAAATACTCATGTCCGCATCAAAAACCATCCTCGTCATCGGCGGCGGCGTCATTGGCCTGTGCGTGGCCTACTACGCACGCCAAAAAGGCCACCGCGTCATTTTGGTCGAGCGCGGCACGCCAGATCGCGACTCGTGCTCGCTCGGCAACGCCGGCATGATCGTGCCCAGCCACTTTGTGCCGCTGGCCGCGCCGGGCATGATTTCATACGGTCTGCGTGCGATGTGGAACCCGGAAAGCCCGTTCTACATCCGGCCCCGACTCAGCCCCGATTTGGTGAATTGGGGATTGAAGTTCGCCCAGGCCGCCACGCCAGAACGCGTAGCCAAAGCAGCGCCGGTGCTGCGAGATTTGAATCTCGCCAGCCGCCAGTGCTACATCGAACTGGCCGAGCAACGCGGCAACGACTTTTGCCTGCAACAGAAGGGCTTGCTCATGCTGTGCAAGACCGAAGCTGGCATGCACGAAGAGGCGGAGGTGGCGAAGCAAGCGAACGCGCTCGGCATCCCGGCTGAGGTGCTGACGCCAGAGGAGACGGCCAAGCTTGAGCCGAACGTGCAGATGGACATCGCCGGCGCGGTCTACTTCCCCAAGGATTGCCACCTGTCGCCGAATCGCTTTGTGGCTGGGTTGACCAGACAGTTGCAGGCGGACGGTGTGACTTTTCATTGGGCGACTGAGGTGACGGGTTGGCGCACGGCCAATGGCACGGTGCACGGTGTTGTCACCGCGCAGGGCGAACTGCACGCCGACGAATATGTGATCGCGGGCGGGGCGTGGTCGCCGCAAGTCGCGCGTGGGCTGGACGTGAAACTGCCGATGCAAGCTGGGAAGGGCTATAGCCTGACGCTGACCCAGCCGAAGCGCCTGCCCGAAATCTGCGCCATCTTCGTCGAGGCGCGTGTGGCTGTGACGCCGATGGCCGGGTCGCTGCGCTTTGGTGGCACAATGGAGATCACCGGTCTGGATGAGCCCATCAACCCGGCCCGTGTGCGCGGCATCGCCAACGCCGTGCCGAAATACTTCCCGGAGTTCACGCCCGACGACTTTGCCGGTGTGCAGCCGTGGCGCGGGCTGCGGCCGTGTTCGCCCGATGGCTTGCCCTACATCGGGCGATTCAAGCGTTACGCCAACCTCAGCGTCGCCACCGGCCACGCCATGATGGGCCTCAGCCTGGGGCCGATCACCGGCAAGCTCATGGCGCAGGTGTTGAGCGATGAGCCGCCGGAAATGGATATGGCGTTGCTTGATCCAAGGCGATATTGAGTAAAGACCCTACATTCATCGGCCCTTTTGTTAGGGACGGCAAACGCTGTCGCGACTTGTCTCAGACTAGATAGAAAGCTAACATCGTAAAACACGCCTATCAGTTTTTACAAGCCCTTGCCCAATGGAATCAATAACCGCTTCTCTGCGCCAGTTCATCATGCAGCACTTCGGTGACGATGATCTGAATATCTTTTGCTTCGATTACTTTCGAGACGTTTCTAACAACTTCACATCAGGCATGACTCGGGCTCAAAAAGTTCAGATGCTGATTGAGTATTGCGAAAGGGGAAGCAAACTCAAAATATTAAACCAAAAACTTGGTGTGCATCGCACAGAGGCTTACGAGGTTTTGGTGGCACACTGGCGGATCGAAGCAACACGAGATGTTTCAGATGAAGAATTACCAGAAGCGATTCAATTTTTAGAGACATTAACACGCCTTTTTGATGAACAGGCAATTCACGAGTCGCTTTCTAAACTATTCAGAAAGCGCTCGGCTGGTTACAAAATTACAGCTGAATCCACTAAACAGGATTTCAGCGCTGCAATGGAAGATTTAAGATTAGCTGCTAACTTGACAAGAGATAGAGTGGAAGTTTGGTACGAACAAGCAGTGCTTGCTACCGAATGGGGATGGGCTGATAGGCAGCTCGAGAAAGAAGTAATGGAGAACTTAAATCGCGCTCTGCTAATTAAACCTAATGACCATAGACTCTATTGTCAGAGAGCACTGCTGCAGCAATATCACTTTACAAATACACATAGAGGAATTGAAGATCTTACGCAAGCAATCAAATTGAAGCCTGAAGAACCAAACTACTACAGGCTACGTGCACACTTTCACAAGACTTCAGGTATGAGAGTTGTCTATGACCAACAAGATTTTGGTGAAGACAAGTTGGAAATCTACGATAAGGACGAAATTGAACTCGCTATTCAGGATTACTCCTCTGCTTTGCGCCTCGATCCGGAGAACGCCTCCTACTTTTACAACAAGGCGCAATGTCTTGAGGCTCTCGGAAGATATCGTGTAGCCTCTATGGATTACGACTATGCAATCGAACTTTCATTGACATACAGCAATGATCGTCAACATATCAGGGACGATATGTTTCTTGCGCGGGCTCGCTGCTTACGAAAGGCTGCATTGGAGGCCTATGAACTTGCTATGCAGCATCTGCAATACCAAACTGGCTTCCCTAAGCACGGGCGAGCACAGAAGTGGTTAGAGCGCCTTACCCCCACCATCTGATTATGTTCCCAATTACGGTTTTGCAGATTTTTGACGGTGTGACGGTAGTCTTCACCTACCACCCACTCACACCAAACAGCCGGCGCAGCAGCGCACCGCGATCCTTCTCGCTCATCGGCACGGGCTGGCTATAGTCCTGGATGAAGGCCGTGCGCAAATCCACGCCCAGATACTTGCCATCGTAAAAGGCGTGCCGGTCCACAAATGTCTGCTTGACGCCCGGCCCGGCCTGATCGCCAAAAAACAAGTTGCCTACGCCGTAGTGCACGAAGCCCTTGTCGTTGACCGAGAATCCTTGGGCGTGATGACCCTGGCTACCGTTGACTACGACCGCGCCGGCCTCGCGCAGTGCGTTGAAGTCGCGCACTTGCTGGGCCGTGGCGGCGTAGTCATTTAGTTCCAGATACTGGATGCCGACGATGACCTGATAGCCTTCGGCGCGCGCCTGCTGGATCACCGGGATGATCAGATCGAGATCGCGCGGGCTTTTGCTGCCACAGCGGGCGCTGCCGGGCTTGTCACCGGTCGCCCAATTCGCGCCGAACCAGTTGCAGCCGACAAAGGCGATCTTGTTGCCGTTGATCTCAAACTTGGCGGGATTCAGTGCCGTCTCGGCGTTGCGCCCGCCGCCGAAATACGGCCATCCCAATTGATCGTAGGTGTCGAGCGTGCCGATGAGTTTGTCCGAGCCGCGATCCCATAAGTGGTTGCCCGTCAGCTCGATCACATCCGTGCCGACGTCCTTGAGCAGTTCGATGTATTTGGGATTCGAGCACATCACCACGCCATCGTTGAACGTCGGCGCGGGGCATTTATCCCAAAACGACACCTCATTGCTGATGTGCGCGATGTCGGCCGTGCGCAGCCAGTCGCGGATGGCCGCGCCGGGATACAACACGCCCTTGCGCTCCATCATCACCGCCGTGCCGCGCACCAGCGCCGTTACGCCGGTCATCGCCACAATAGTCAGCTTGTTCACGTCGCGGTTGGGTGGGCCGTCCACCACCAGCGGATAGCTGGAGACATCGGCCTGCTTGTCGAACAAATTGACGCCGTCCAGATGTAACAGCTTCCAGCGCGCCTCAAGCTGGTCGAACGGCAGAATGGCGAGTGACGCGGGCCGGGCAGCCCAGGCTGCGCCGAGCAAATCCTGCGCTGCGACAATCTGCACCTTGGCGTTTTGCCCCGGCGCGCCAAGGATCGGGAGCAGAGCATTGCGGGTTTCCTCGGTCAGGAACAGCGTCGGCGCTGTACCGTTGTTTGTCGTTGCGTTCAGTGCTTCGGCGTTGCCCTGCCAAAAGTTCTTGAGCGCGTCGGTGCTCACGCCATCGGCCACGGTGGGGAAGGGCGCGGCGACGGCGTAGAACCGTCCGCCGGCTTGGGCATGGGCGGGCTGCCCGGCTGTGCTAAAAACGATCGCGCTCACGGATAGGAGAATCAGCGTGAATCGCGATGCGAAGTGTGTGCGCTTGGCATTCATAAGCCGCCAATCTTCACACACCCGTGCGGACTCATCCCGGCGTTCGCGCAACTGTTGGCGGGCGATGGGCGTATTACCCGTCACCGAGAATCTGAGAGGAGAAAGAAATCATGACAAAAACACGCTTTGTTGCGTTGTTTGCAACAGCAAGCCTTCGTGTCTTGTCGTGAACTTCGTGAATCACAACCATTTGCGGATGTGGTCGCGCAGCTTGACCGTCTCGCTGATCACGTCCACGTTGTCGGTCTGCAAATAGTCCTGGTGCACATACTCGATGGCCAGGTAGCCGTCGTAGTTCACCTGACGGAGGACATCGAGCATGGCCGGGAAGTTGAGCGTGCCGTGCTCCAAGCGCGTTTGCAGGAAGCCCGGCTTGGCCTGGCGCAGGTGCACATGCGCGGCGAAGGCACACAGCGGATCAATCTCGGGTTGGGTATAACCCAGCGTGACGAAGTGGGCGTAGTCGAGCGCGAGTTCAAGCTCCGGCACGGCTTCGACCACGGTCAGCGTGTCGCGCGGGCTTTCAAGCAAGCCCATAACGTGCGGCTCGATGGCGATGTCCACGCCCATCGGCAGGCTCACCGCCAGCAACTCGCGGCTAGCCTCGATGCACAGCTTGATCGCGTCTTCCCGGCTTCGGCCCGGGTGCATCACGCCCGGCAATAGCATGACGGATGGGCAATCCACCGCCGCACAAAAGTCAATCACCCGTTTGAAGTCCTCACGGTTCTTGCGCCGCACTTTTGCGTCGGGCGAGTTCAACGCCCGCTCAGTGAAGCCGGCGGCGAAGGTGTAATACGCGTTGCTGATCTGTACGCCCAGCGACTTGACACGCTCGATTTCGCTCTTGTCGCCCTTGAGGATTGCGTCGCGATTGAGGTGGCCGCCTGGATACGCGCCGGCGTCCAGCGCGTTGAATCCGAGCGCGAGAGCGATGCCAGCCGCCTCTTCGAGCGTGCATCGTGGGAACGACCAACTGGTGAGGGAGAGGTTAATTGGCATGCTTGTCTCAACCGTCATTTGCGGTGATTCAGAATGACAGACCTATGCGCCGAGGTAAAGCTAATCATGACGCAATTGCGATGGATGCTCCAGAATCCGCCGAGCGATACGCGGCTTCAAGTACTTCGACCACTTTCACGCCGAGCGATGCATCCATCGGATTGTCATCCGTCCGGCCCAGGGCCAAATCCACAAACGTTTGCCACGGCGCGCTGGCCGGGTAATCGCCGTCGCCCGGCTGCATCGGGATGAGGGTGTTGTTGCCGTCGTCGCGCCGAATCTCCAGCCGCTCGCGCTCGATGTCCAGCAGCAATATCCCCTCTGTGCCGAAGATGCGGATGTCAATCTGATAACCCTTGCTGCGGTCATGCTGCGCGCCGCTCGGCTTGGGAATGGTTGCGCTGCCACTAATCACCGCCGTTGCGCCATTGGTAAACGTCGCTGTGATCGCGTCGTAGTAGTCCGCGCCGGTTGGCGAGCGGCCCATGTGCGCGAACACCGATGCGGGCTGCACGTCGGCCAGCGCGAATATCACGCCCAACGCGTGGGCCAGTTGGCCCCAGCCGTAACCCCCGGCGTTGGCGGGGTCGGCCCAGGTCGAGGCGGGCGGCCGAAAGGTCTGCCCTTCGGTCTCGATCATCGGCCGCCCGCCCATCAAGTCGCCCAACGCGCTTGCCATCTGACAGACGATGTGCCGCACCTGTCCTATTCCCCTCCCCATCGGGGAGGGGCCAGGGGAGGGGGCTGGATGAACCAGTGCTTTTGCCGCTCGCACATACGGCGTGAAGTTCCACCCCTGCGGCACGAGCACATGCAATTGCTTCGCCTCCGCCAACGCGGCCAGCGCGTGCGCGTCGCAGGCGCGGGTGCACATCGGCTTCTCCACCATCACGTGTTTGCCCGCTTCGAGCGCCGCCGTGGTGTGCTCGAAGTGCAGCGTGTGCGGCGACGCCACCACGACCGCGTCCAGGTCTTGCGCTAGCAAGTCGCGGTAGTCCTCGGTCGTGTGGGCGAAGCCGAAACGGTCGCGCACCTGGGCCAACTCGGCTGCGCCCAGCCGGCACACGCTGACCAGTTCGACGTCGTCGCGGGCGGCGAACCAGGGCATTTGGTATTCGGCTGCCCACCAACCCGCGCCGATGAAGCCGAGGCGAAGTCTGTGTGTCATGTGGCAAGTGCCATGTGTCGCGTGACGCAGCGCCCTCTGTGAGAGATTGTGCGCCCGCGCGTGAATTTGCGCAAAATACGGGGCTAAGTCGCACAAGTCGCGCCCGGTCACGAATTTGTCACGCGCCATGGCTAGGATGACAATTGAGGCGATTTGAACGAGGCGCTGCCTGGCGCATCTCGCTGCATTCGCTCAACACGCCAGCGGCTTCATCGAAGCCGGAGGGCGATGATCTGGCCGAGTAATTTGAAAGGAGAGATAGACATGAAGAAGACATGGATTGGCCTTCTGGCTGGCGCGATGATGTTGGCCCAGGTCGCAACGGTCTCGGCTGCGCCGGCGCAGGCCACGCAGCGGCTGTATTTCGCCCGTGGCACGGATACGCTGGAGCGGCGCGGCACGCTGCGCAACGGCGACATGCAGCGCTACGTGATCCGGCTCGGCGTCAATGACAATTTCATCGTCACAGCGGCATCGCCCCGCAGCGATGCCCTATTGACGATCTGGGGCGCGGATGGCACCGTCCTGATCTCCGACATGGCCGACGCCACCCATTGGGCCGGCGTGACGCCCAAGACGCAGGACTACTACATAGACGTGCGTGCCATGGACGGCAAGACGACCACCTATACGTTGATCGTCACGGCTCGGCCGATCAAGTCCAACCCGCCGCATCCGGGCGTGCAGCGCATCGTGTTTGCGCCCGGTGCAGTCTCGGCGGTCGTGTCGGGCCGTGTGGTGCAGGGAGGGAACAACGCCTATGTGCTAAAGGCGAGCAGGAACCAGCGCATGCTCATCAATACGACTGCGCGCGCGCCGGGCGTCGTGCTCACGGTCTACGGCGCGGACGGCACGGTGTTGATGTCTTCGATGGCTGGCGCGCCCACCTTCAGCGGCAATTTGCCTTCCACCCAGGACTACTACATCACCGTCACGGCTGGCGGCGCAGGCGCGTTCAACTACAGCATGCGTGTGACGGTCGAAGGGCCGGTGCGATGACGAGACCGGCATGGATTCGTCTGCCAGTTGCACCAACTCGATCGGCCGCTTGTGGCTGGTGAAGATCAGGTAGCTTTGATTTGGCCGAATCTGCTTGACTGAACCTTTGATCTAGAGCCTGAACAACGGCTCGACGCAGCCCATGATCGCATCCACTTCGGCCAACCCATGCGCGTCCAGCATCTTGCCCGGCGCACGGCAGGTCTTTGATGCGATCACGCCGCGGCGAACCAGCACCTCTTTGTACAGCGTCACGCCATACATGCGCTCGTAGTTAATCAGCGGCAGCAGTTGGTTGAATAGCGTTCGCGCGCCGGCGTCGTCACCTGTGGCGAGCTTGTCGTAGATCGCCACATGCACGTCCGTGCTTTGGCAGGCCGGCATGTTGCTGCATGCGCCGCGTTTGTGCTCGTCAATCATGTAGATGCCGCCGTGGCCGCCGAACACGCCATCGCAGGCGTCGCCCGTGGCGGCAATCGTCGCGCTGATCGCGTCCGGCTCAGGCAGCGTCTCTTCTTTGAGATAGCGCACGCGCGGCAACTCGCGGCACATGCGGGCCAGCAGCGCCGCGCTCATGGGCGTGCCGACGATGACGAAGATGCCCTGCCAAGGGCTGGAAGTGCTCGTGATGTGACCCATTAAACAGTTGACAACACTCAGACGCTTTCATATCATCTCGCCCGTCCCCACAGATTATTAAACTTATACGATCTGGCATATGGCGGCGAAACTGGGCGGGCCCGTGACGGTGACCGACTTCGTAACACGAAGCATTCGGGAACGCATCCTGGCGGGTGAATACCCGCCGGGCACCAAGCTGGATCAGCATCGGCTGGTCAATGAATTCGGTGCAAGCCTCATCCCTGTGCGCGAGAGTCTGCGCCAACTCGAATCGCAGGGCTTCATCCGGCTGTATCCCCATCGCGGCGCATTCGTCGCGGATGTGTCGCTGGCTGAACTGCAAGAGATTTATTTGATCCGCGAGACACTGGAAGAGTTGGCCACCCGGCTGGCCGTGCCTCTCTTCACAGAAGCCGATGTTGTGCAGTTGAGCGCGCTGGAGTCCGAACTCAGCAAGGCCATTGGCGAGCACGCGCATGAGCGCATCCTCGACTTGAGCATGGAGTTCTGCTTCACAATCTACAACGCATCGCAAAAGCCGCTGTTGTGCCAGGTGATCAGGGGGTTGTGGGATCGCGCGCAGATTTACCGCCAGCTCACGGTGCACATGCCGGCGCATCTGCGGCAGGCCGTCCGTAACTATCGCGCCATCCTGCGCGCCATCAAGCAAGGCGATGCGGATGCGGCAGCACACACGGTGCGGCGAAACCTACACCAGACCGTGCTCAGCTTCATCGAGTATTTTGATGACAAGGATGTAAAGCAGGCCATCGTCCATCACCATCAGCATGACCCCGCCAGAGCCAACGGCGCGCAGGGCGGCGGGAGGAAACGTGGTTGACGCGCTCGCGCTTGATTACAAGCCCCGCCTGCCCGCCAAGGCCGACTATGGCATCGGCATCATCGGCTGCGGCGGCATCGTCAACTACGCCCACCTGTTGGCTTACAAGAACAACGGCTTGAACGTCGTGGCCTGCTACGACGTGGATGTGGCCGCCGCGCGAGCGACTGCGGAGCGACACGGCATCCCAAACGTCTATGAGGCGCTGGGCGATCTGCTGGCCGATCCGGCCGTCGAGGTCGTTGACATCGCCGTGCAGCCATGGCATCAGCGCGCGATTGCAGAGCAGGCGTTGACAGCGGGCAAGCACCTGCTGTGCCAGAAACCACTAGCGGACACATTCGAGGATGCGCAGGCCATCGCTGCGGCGGGCCAGCGCGCCGGGCGCAAAGTGGCGGTGAACCAGCAGATGCGCTGGAGCGCTGGCATCGCCGCTGCACGCGACTTGATCAGGAATGGCTTCATCGGTCAGCCGACGGATGCGCAGATTCAGGTGAGCACCAACACGCCGTGGCACATGTGGCCGTGGCTGTCATCGTCGCCTCGGCTGGAGATCACGTATCACAGCATTCACTACATTGACGCGCTGCGCGCGCTGTTTGGCGAGCCTGACTGGGTGACCAGCCGGCACGCCAAGTATCCGAAGCAAGGTGCGCGAGCCGAGACCAAGACGATCACGGTGCTGGATTACGCCGAGGGTTTGCAAGCGCTGATCGCGGTGAATCACTCCGACGAAAGCCCCGACAGCTACGCGACATTCCGGTTTCTGGGCACTGAGGGCATCATCAAGGGCACCATCGGCCTGATGTATGACTATCCCAACGGCCGGCCCGACACATTCGAGGTGCACCGTCACGACGACGCACCGGACGCGTGGCAGACGATCCCGCTCGAAGGTCTGTGGATCCCCGATGCGTTCATCGGGCCAATGGCATCGTTGATGGAGGCGATCCAGACGGATGGCAATCCTGAGACGGATGCTGCGGACAATCTGAATACGCTGCGCATTGTTGAGGCGGCTTATCTCTCGGCGGCCGAGAACCGGTCCGTTAAACCAGCGGAAATTTGAACACAGAGACACAGAGGACACGGAGATTTGGAAAGGATTCTCTGTGACCTTCGTGTCTCAGTGGTGAAAAGATCAAATGCAACAGCGGCTGAAGGACAGAGTCGCCATCGTCACAGGGGCCGCGCAGGGCATCGGAATGGGCATCGCCCACCGGCTGGCTTGCGAGGGCGCAGCAGTTGTCATCGCCGAGTTTGATGGAGCGGCAGCGAAGCAAGTTGCGGGTGAGTTGCAGAGCACAGGTGCGCAAGCCTTGGCGTATACGATTGATCTGTCGGACGAGGCGCAGATTCAGCCGATGGTAGACGCCGTTGTGCGCGAATTTGGACGGGTGGACATCTTGGTCAACAACGCCGGTCGCATGCAAACGAAGCCGATGCTCGATCTCACGCCACAGGATTGGGATCGGGTCGTGGACACCAACCAGCGCGGCCTGTTTTTTTGTGTGCAAGCCGCGGCAAAACAGATGATTGCGCAAGTGCCGGATGAGATTCGCAACAGCGACCGCGCGCCGCACAGCATGGGCAAGATCGTCAACGTCTCGTCCGTGGCAGGCCGCAGCGGTCGTCCGTTCTCGGCGCATTACGCGGCCAGCAAAGCCGCTGTGATCAGCCTGACGAAATCTGCCGCGCTGGCATTGGCCCGTTACAACATCAACGTCAACGCGGTTGCGCCGGGCGTGATTCCCACGCCGATGTGGTCGCAGATTGACCGGGAGCGGGGAGCGCTGTTTGGCAGCCAGCCGGGCGAGGCACTGAGCGGCGTGATCGAGACAATTCCCTTGCGCCGCGCGGCAAGTGTTGAGGATGTCGCAAGTGCAGTTGCCTTTTTCTGTTCGCCGGATGCAGACTACATCACCGGCCAGTGCTTGAATGTGGACGGTGGCCTGGAGATGGATTGACGGCGAACCGCGCACGACGTTTGATTGCGCAGACCAAAGGAGGTGCTTACCGAAAACCGAACGCTCGCAATACAGCGCGATGCCACGCAGGCCGACGTGACCGCAGTTGACTTGCGTATAGCGTCATTCGCGCCATCATGTTTGTTGATCCACGTACTGGCGGTCCAAGCTAATGTCCGCAAGGACAATCCAGGAGGAACTGAACCATGTCTTCCCATGAAGAGGAACTGGCACGTTTGTTGAAGCAGCGCGGCCTGACGCGCAGACAAGTCTTGAGGGTCGGCGCATTGTTGGGCATGAGCGGCGCGAGTATGGCCGTGCTCAGTGCGTGCGCTGCGCCTCCCGCATCGGTGCCTGCGGCTCCGGCCGCCGAAGCCCCTGCGGCAGAAGCGCCGGCCGCAGAAGCCCCAGCAGCGGAAGCACCCGCTCAGCCTGCGCAATCCATCTTCGATGCGGCCGTGGGTGCGGATGCTTCGTGGCCTAAGTCGGTCATCAGTGATCCGACGTCGAAGGTGACGCTGAGCGTCGCGCATGCCTGGGACGCCACGTTCATGGAGCGCCAGAAACAGTTCGACGAACTGTTCATGAAGCGCCACCCGAACATCGAGATCAAGGCCGAGAACACGCCCTTTGGCGAGTTCCTGCAGAAGTACACCACGCAGGCGGCTGGTGGTGCCTCGCCCGATGTGATCTACACGCAGTTCTCGTGGGCGCAGCAGTTGATCAAGAGCGGCATCTTTATTCCGCTGGATGATTACATCAAGAACGAGACGGACTTCAATCTTGAAGACTTCACCAAGCCCTCTCTGGTGTCGTATCAGCGCGACGGCAAGTTGTGGCTGATTCCCTACGATGAAGGCCCGGCCAACCTGTACTACAACAAAGACCTGTTCGATGCAGCAGGCGTGGAGTATCCGAACCAAAACTGGACGCTGGATGACTTGAAGGCGGCCGCGCTCAAGATCACCAGCGGCGAAGGCCCCAACAAGATCTTCGGTTTGGGCGAGCTGCCTTCACCCGGCGATTCGCTGATGGCCCCGCCGTATCTCATGCCATTTGGTGGCGTGTATCTACGCGAGCCGGAAGAGGATGAAGTGTTGATCAACGAGCCAGCTGCGGTTGAAGCGATGGAATGGTGGCAGGAGTTTCGCGACAAAGGCGCGGTGCCCAGCCCGGCCGACTTGCAGAATGTGGCGTGGCCGGCCTTCCAGTTTGGCAAGATTGGGATGACGCAGCAAGGCTCGTGGGCCACACCGCCCATCCGCGCCGGGTCGAAGTTCAACTGGGACATCATGATCTGGCCAAAGGGGCCCAAGGCGCACGTCACGTTCAGCGCAGGCAGCGGGTATGGCATTACCAGGGACAGCAAGAACGCGGATGCCGCGTGGATCTACTTGAATGATTACCTGTCCACCGCCGGCCAGGCCTACATGTGGGGCATCACTGGCCGAGGCAGCCCGGCGCGCTTGTCGGCCTGGCCGTCCTACCTCAGCAGCGAGTTTGCGCCGGCCGGTGCCAAATTCGTTGAGATGGCAATGAAGGACGGCATCGCCAGCCACGACATCATTGACCAGCCGACTGGCCCGCGCGTGACGCAAGCGGCCGGGCCGATCTGGGATCTGGTTGTCGCCGGTCAACTGACGGTGAAAGATGCGTTGGCGCAGGTCAAGGCAGCCGTAGACCCGATCGTTGCCGAAAACCGGAAGTAATGCCGAGTTGACGTGGATGCCGGATTTCGCATGAAGTCCGGCATCTGTTGGTAGGACATGGCCTTAACTACCCTGACGATGTGGAGGATGTGAAATGGCGATGCAGCGCAGTTTGGACACGCGGCCGCCCGCGCGCCGGATGAGCAAGATGGCGCGGCGGGAGGAACTTGAATTCTTCCTGTTTATCTCCCCGTGGATCATTGGTTTGATCCTGTTCGACTTCGGCCCCATCGTGGCGTCGTTCCTGGCCAGCCTGACAGAGTGGCCGTTGTTGGAAGGGCCGAAGTGGGCAGGCCTGGCGAACTACGTCACGATGTTCCGCGACCCGTTGTTCTTCACTGCGCTCTACAACTCGATTTACTTTGGCGTGTTCAGTGTGAGCCTGGGTCTGGTGGTGTCGTTCATGCTGGCGCTGCTGTTGAACCAGCGTGTGCTCGGCATGTCTATGTTCCGCACGGTGTTTTACCTGCCGTCGGTGGTCAGCGGCATCGCCGTCGCCATCCTGTGGATCATGATCCTGCATCAAGACTTCGGCCTGATCAATTCTGCGCTGTCGCTGTTTGGCATCCAGGGGCCGGGCTGGCTGGTGCAGCCGCAATGGGCCAAGCCGGCACTCATTCTGATGAGCCTGTGGGGCGCGGGCGGCTCGATGGTGATCTATCTGGCCGGCTTGCAGAGCGTGCCGGTGCATCTGTATGAGGCGGCCGAGATTGATGGCGCCGGGCCGTGGCAGAAGTTCCGCAACGTGACCTTGCCGATGATGACGCCGGTGATTTTCTACAACCTGATCGTCGGCTTCATCGCCTCGTTGCAGGGCTTTGTGCTGGTGTTGATCATGACCAATGGCGGCCCGGCCAACGCCACGCTGATGTATGGCCTATATGTGTATCGCAACGCCTTCCAGTTCTTCAAGATGGGCTATGCCTCGGCGCTGGCGTGGGTGCTGTTGGTGATCATCATCGTCATCACCGCCATCCAGTTCCGCCTGGCCAACCGTTGGGTATTTTATGAGGGTGACCTCCGGCGCTAGGAGGAAGGAGTAGAGAAATGGCAGCCACCAATACTGCGCTTCCCGCTTCGACCTCTAAGCCCGCGCTCGGCATCCGCCGTTCGCGCACGCTGAAGATCATCGTCGTCTACGGCTTGCTGATCGCGCTTTCAGCCGTGTTCATCCTGCCGTTTATGTGGATGGTGTCCACTTCGCTCAAGGAGCAACGCGATGTGTTCACCTATCCGCCCAGCTTCTTTCCCAGCAGCTTCATATGGCAGAACTATCCCAACGGTTGGAACCTGCTGCCGTTCAACACCTTCCTGCGCAACTCGCTGGTGGTGACGATTGCTAATGTGGTCGGCAACCTGCTGTCGTGTTCACTCGTGGCGTTTGGCTTCGCTCGGCTGCGCTCGCGCTTCAGCAACTTCCTGTTCATCCTGCTGCTGGCCACCATCGCTATCCCGCGCGAAGTGACTATTGTGCCGCGCTTCCTGCTGTTCAAAGAAGTGGGCATGCTGAACACGCTATGGCCGCTGATCCTGCCGGCGTGGTTTGGCTTTCCATTCTTCATCTTCCTGCTGCGGCAGTTCTTCATGAGCATCCCGCGCGATTTGGATGAGGCAGCGCGCATTGACGGTGCCAGCACATTCACGATCTTCTGGCGGATCATCATGCCGCTGTCCGGCCCGGCGTTGGCGACTGTCGCCATCTTCGCCTTCATCGGCAACTGGAGCAACCTGCTCGACCCGTTGATCTACATCCGCTCGACCGAGCTATACACGCTGGCGCTTGGCCTGAACTTGTTCCGCGGCCAGAACTTTACCCAGTTCAATCTGCTCATGGCCGTCTCGATCATGACCCTCATCCCGGTGTTGGTGGTGTTCTTCCTGTCGCAGAAGTTGTTTGTGCAGGGCGTGCAACTCACCGGCATGGGCGGCAGATAGGAGAGTAATGGGTAAATGGTAATTTGCGAATCCGGCTCACCAATTACTAATTACCGATTACCAATGACCAGTTACCAAATGTTCCAACCCACACTCGACTCCGTTCGTTCGCATCAGATTCCCGATTGGTATCACGACGGCAAACTCGGCATCTTCGTGCATTGGGGCTTGTATTCTGTGCCAGCCTGGGCGCCGCTCACCGGCGAGCTGGGCAAGGTGATCGCCGAAGGTGGCTGGCTCAAGTGGTTCTCCAACAACCCGTATGCCGAGTGGTATCAGAACTCCCTCGCCATCGGTCAGGGTGCAACGTATGACCACCACGTCAAGACCTACAGCGCGAACTTCAATTATGAAGATTTTGCGCCGTTGTATCAGGCGGCGGCCGAGCGCTTCGACGCTGGCAAACTGGCCGATGCCTTCAAGCGCGCCGGCGCGCAGTATGCCGTGCTGACGACGAAACATCACGAAGGCTTCTTGCTATGGCCGAGCGTGCAGCCCAATCCGCACAAGGCGAACTGGCAACTGAAGCGCGACGTGGTGGGTGAACTGACCGGCGCTGTGCGCGCGCGGAACATGCGCATGGGGCTGTATTACTCCGGCGGCCTGGACTGGACGTTCAACACCCACGTCATCAAGGACATCAGCGATTTGTTTGTGGGCGTGCCGCAATCACCCGAATATGAGGCCTATGCGACCGGCCACTTCCGCGAGCTGATCGCGCGTTACAAACCCAGTGTGATGTGGAACGACATCGGCTATCCGGCCGTGGCCGACCTGCCGCGCCTGTTCGCCGACTACTACAACGCCGTGCCCGAGGGCGTGATCAACGACCGCTTCATTCAAGCCAAGAACGTCAACCCGCAGGAGATGCTCGAAAAGATGGCGCGCGGCGAACTCGGCCTACCGGCGGCCGCGCACTACGACTTCAAGACGCCGGAATACACCACCGTGCCGGATGTGACGCCGCACAAGTGGGAGAGCTGTCGCGGCCTGGGCTTCTCATTCGGCTACAACCAGAACGACACCGACGCTAATATGCTGTCGGTCGAGGAACTGGTGCGCAGCTTCGTGGACATCGTCAGCAAGAACGGCAACCTCTTGCTCAACGTCGGGCCGATGGCCGATGGCTCGCTGCCGGATAACCAATCGAGACGGCTGGAGGGCTTGGGCGATTGGCTGGCGGTGAATGGCGAGGCGATCTACGGCACGCGGCCGTGGCAGCGCGCCGAGGGCAAAGCGCACGCCGGCGACCAGACCATCGCCGTTCGCTTCACGCGCAAGGGCGACGCGCTCTACGCCACGCTGCTCGATACGCCGAAGTCGCGCGAGGTCACGATTGAGTCCGTTGCAGCGTCGGACGGCGCGCGCTTGACCCTGCTCGGACACCCATCACCGCTGGCGCATGAGCAGCGTGGCGCACATC
>Ga0224722_1000479_pt1 | contig 23072 bp, 27 predicted proteins | sample Balambano_FR1_Me_FD_161646 | JGI IMG/M metagenome (GOLD analysis project Ga0224722, IMG submission 161646) | Freshwater sediment microbial communities from Lake Towuti, South Sulawesi, Indonesia - Balambano_FR1_MetaG | ecosystem: Environmental > Aquatic > Freshwater > Lake > Sediment | place... | reverse complement strand
CATCAATAGAAAAAAGGACAGTAAAATTAGAACAATATTAGGTGGAGTTTGTTGTAAACCTAATGCTTGCCGCATAATTGATAACACTATTACATTTCGTACAAATGTAGTGGTAGCTACCAAAATTAAAGGAATTAAGCTTAATAATGTTAGAGATATGAATGTCGACGTTGGATTCATCATATTCATAATATCTGCTTGTTTAGACTCTACCGCTGCAAGGCAATCAACACTAATCAAGAAACCAGACAAAGTGATTAATACTTTACCAAACGATCTATTACTCATTAACACTTTGCCCATCACTAAAAATTTTGCTATTAGGATTCTTTGATACATGAGTAACAGAAACATTCTGATTAGATTCAACAATCACGAGATCATAATCATTTCTATCAATAATATATAATGTAACTTTAGGTGATAACTTAATCACTTGTGATTTCTCGTCCGTCTTTAATTGCTGAGAAAATTTAGCAATAAGATTTTTCTTACAAAATAACAACATAAGATATGCTATTACCAATAATGTTACAGTAATACCTAAGGTATAGAACACATATCCAGATGAGATTAATTCATCTTGCTTAAAATTCATGTCAGATACTATTTATGGATTAAGTTGAGTAATTTGAAATCCAAGCATGTCATCAACAGCAACCAATTTCCCATAACCAAGAAGTCTATCTTTCAGATATAATTTTAGAGGTTCATCAACAAGTTGATCTAATTTGATGAGACTACCTTGCTTTAAATTTAATAATTCACCAACCGTGAGTTTGGCACTACCTACCTCGACAATTAATTCAACCTCAACTTGGTCAACAACAGAGAGTTTATCTTTAATTAAATTAGGAGAGTTCTTCCCAGCAACGTCAGTCAAGGTGGGGAGGTTAATTTCATTAATTTGAGTGGTCACTTTTTAGTCTCATGATTAGATGTTAATAAAATTGCTCGATGATTTTCTGATTGCCCTAATGAACAAAATGCTATTTTATTATCATTACAAAGAACATTAAATGGCTCAATAAGATGATGATTAGATTTAATAACATCACCAACTTGGATATCCATTAAATCTTGAATTGATAACTTATCCAAATTAAATTTTATAGATAAATCAGCAATTTCCTCATGAACTGAATCAACAGTTATAAAATTATTTGAGATGTTTGCTCTATCAATATCCAACCTAGTATTCACAAAACTGGCATCCACTAATAGCTGAATTTTTTCATTCCCTAAATGAATATCAAAGACAATAGGAATTCCTAAAAAGCTTATATCATGAGCTTCCGCTAAGTGATGCCCAATATTATTTGATTCATCATTTTCTAGAATTTTAACTAAGAAATCTTTTTTAGCACTTTCTATAAGGAAAGAAGTTAAATTACCAGTCGGTATTTTTTGCTCAAGGCCTTTAAACAAAATTTTTGTCCAAAGCTCGTTATTGGTGTTTAAAAAACCTGCTTTTTGATTATAATCAAAGCAAATCAAACCAACATCTTTAATCAAAGTTTGATGGTATATTGAATATTCACTTAACTCGATAATTGCTTTATCATCTGAACTTAACCACTGTTCGCACCATTGTTTGGTCGATTCATAAATAACTTCTATAAGTTGGTTCTTTTCATTTTTTTTCAAAAAACCTATATCGTATTTCATTTACTAACCACCACGAGAAGAATTATAAAGCTGTTCTAGCATTTCATTTGCGACATTCATGACACGCGAACTCGCTTGATATCCTCTTTGAATAATTAAAATATTACCAAATTCTTGAGCTAGATCGATATTTGCTAACTCAATATATCCACCTTGAATTTTGCCAAAATAATCTGAATCGGGTTTACTATACTTAACCGTGATGTTCTCAGGTTTTTGGAAAAAGGCATTTTGATCTTGAATAAGTTTTGATTCATCAGAAAAATCAGCTAAGCCAACAGCCTGTGTCGTTTTTTTCTTTTGCCCATTATTATAACTTATTTCAAGAATACCATCAGCCCCGAAACTATAACCAACAATACCTGCACGAGTGCCTCCATCTGTTGCACTTGCTTGGATATTACTCGCTCCAACAGATACAACACTTATGCCACTTAGATCAAGTTTTAAACTTTGCTTGCCCTCATCAAAATTCAACTCAATATCCAAAGATTGATCTTGCACAGTCCCTGCTAGGGTAAAATTTATTACACCAGTATTGAGTGTTTTATTATTTGCATCCACTATTGTATAAGACCATTTACTTCCAACTGTTGTAGCACTCGATTGTTTTTCAAAACTAATTGATAAATTTCGTAGTGACCCTGTCGCATCATAAACACCTACATTATTTAATTTATAAGGTGTTGTCTCTGCTGTACTGAGTGTTCCATTCATATCAAGAATCGTTGTCTGTGCAGGAGGGAGGGAGAGATAATTATTTATATTTATAGCCGTTAATTTTCCACCATCAACCCCCATAACGTTATACATACCAGACTGATCAACAAGATTACCTTTCTCATCAAATTTAAACTGACCAGCACGTGTATAATATAACTCTTGTTTTGAGTCCTTTAATATAAAGTAACCTTTACCGTTAATATATAAATCAGTTTGATTTCCGGTCTGTTTTGATTCGCCATTTTTTGTACGCGTTCCAGTACCTTCATAGCTTACCCCTAGCCCCATGCCATTATTACTTTCAACATCTTTCAAAAAACTATCTTTTCCCTTATAACCTGGTGTATTCATATTACTAATATTTTGAGAAACATTATTAAGCTGAGTAGAAAATGCAATTAAGCCACTTACACCATTGAAATGTGCTTGAGTCATTTTTATTACCTTACAGTTTTAATTTGGGACATTTTTATATTGGTTAAAAAACTACCATCAGCCTGTTTTACATTGATCAATGAACCATCTTGAGAAAAATTCACTGCAGATACTGTACCTGTTATATTACTACCACTATCTGTCACAATTTCTACTTGTTTCCCAATGATGCTAAGTGACTGTAAAGTTGCATTAATTGATACTAAATTACTAATATTTTCATTCGTAAGTCTAGCTTGTTCTAGATTGGTGAACTGGGCCATTTGAGCCAGAAACTCTCTATTATTGATAGGTTCAAGCGGATCCTGAAATGTTAACTCAGTCATAAAAAGTTTGATAAAATCATTTTGACTTAAATTACTACGACTAACCTCTCCAGTTGCAGAAGTTAAACTATTTCCAAGAGCCTCTATAGCCATACATATCTCGTTAGATTCTGGACCAAATGATTTTTCCATTCACCCATATTCTATCAATACTACTAGGGAGTTGTCTTTGAATATTTTCTAGCAATTCAACATGATCTTCCTGAGAACTTCGGATAAATATCTCTGATTTTGTAATCAGAATATTTTTCTTAAAAAAGTGAGGTGATTCCCCTAAAATCTTCGTAGGCTCAATCAAAGCCTTATTATTTGAGCTAATCTCTACCCTAAAACCTTGTTGATGAAAAAATTCTACTAATTGAATCGACTTTTCTACAGTTTTTTTGTCTACCACAGGGTTCTCAATCACATCTTTTTGCATAGATAGAGAGCTTCTAGAGTATTCATTAGACGCCATTTGATGGGGCAATTGAAAACGACTGATTTCGTTTAAGTAAGATAAGTGATTTACAGCAGTACTTTTTAAATCATAACTTTTTTCATAATTTATCGTTTTTGCATTATTTTGATGCACATCTGCTTTTAAATATGAGTTTTTATCCATATCTATTTTGCTTATTGCTTTTTCTTTAATTGTATTTAAAAAATTGGGATCAAATAGACCTCTTTTCTGCTCTTTTCTATTTTTGACTAACTCATCTTTACTGTCATAAACAGTTTTTGCGATATGATCTACTTTAGTACTGACCAAAACAATATACTCAATCTAAATGCTTATAAGATTCTACCAACTGAAATTCTCGAATAGTACGATTCAGGTGGTCAATTTTTCTTTTATGTATCACTAAAAGATTCATCTTATCATGCAATAATTCTGTTAATTCATAACTCACTTTTTTATTGCTTAAATATTCTTGATATTTTTTATTAATCGCAATAAAACTTTCATCATAAGTTCTATTATCAATAAAAAAACCAAAATTTCTCTGTAATTGAGCAACATTTTCTAACAGTAGTAAATATTCATTTTGACTCTTATGCATCAAGCGATCAGCCTCATGACATTTCACTTTTAAAGTGCTTATCTCATTTTGCATCATCATGTACTGTAATTGAAAAAAATTCACTACGGCTTGTTTCTTTACTAAGAAATTCATGTCCACAACATTTAACCCGCAGCATTTATTTCATCTACAATATTTTTTGCGATGATCCATACACTATCTGTCTCTAACATTTCGTTTTCGAACTGGACTAACATCGCATCAATCTTAGGCTTATTTTTTATAACACAGTCTAACAATATATTTTGACCAGATTGATAGGCACCTAACTGAATCATATCTGAGAACTCTTCATACAAAGCCAAATGCTTTTTGAGTTGAGCGATCACGTTCTTTTGTTCTTTTGTATGTAAAATATTTGAAAGTCGACTAATACTTTTTAGGACATTGATTGAAGGGAAATGTCCTTTATCAGCAAGTGAACGATCAAGCATAATATGCCCGTCCAAGATTGACCGCATATGGTCAGATATAGGCTCATTATAATCATCACCCTCTACAAGAATTGTATAAATAGAGGTAATAGCCCCCTGACCTATCAGTGCTCCACCTCTTTCGATCAAAGGTGGCAACTGGGAAAACACAGAAGCCGGGTAACCTCTAAGACCTGTAGGCTCTGATGCAGCTAAACCAATTTCACGTTGTGCATAAGCAAACCGTGTAATTGAGTCCATTACTAATAATACATTAAAGCCTTTTGCTCGATACCAATCCGCAACAACAGTTGCCGTATATGCAATAAATCTACGAAATACCGCTGGTTGTTCTGCTGTTGCAACATAAACTATAGATCTTTTTAGACCCTCTTCACCCAAAACTCCAGAAATAAAATCGGTAACTTCACGCCCCCGTTCTCCGACTAATGCAACAATAATCACATCTGCAGTCGCATATTTGCATAGCATTCCCAATAAAGTACTTTTACCTACGCCACTACCAGCAAAAATTCCAATACGTTGCCCAATACCAATTGGAGTAAATAGGTCAATTGCCTTTATCCCTGTATTAAATTTTTGAGTAATCGGAATACGATGTAATGGATTGATGGGTATTAAATTTTTAGAAAGAAATTCTACAGACTCTGGCAACGGTTTTTCATCAATTGGATTTCCCAATGAATCAAATACTCGCCCTCTTAAATCTAAACTGACTGGAATTTGAATCGCTTTTGCTGAAGAGATAATTTTACAATCTAGGCTAAGTCCATGAATATCACCAAAAGGCATTAAGGTGAAAGAACACTCACTCACAGAGATGACTTCTGCAAACATATCAGCAGAAGTATCATGGCTAATGATAAGTACAATTCCCCCAATACTTACATTTAAGCCTGTTGCTTCAATACTGACACCACTAATCCCTTTAATTTTGCCACTTACCTGACTAAAGGACACAACTTCAAGTTTTTTTAAAATACTGGTTACAATACGATCAACATTACTCGTCATTTAATAACCGCCTAGCATTATTGATTTGTTGGCTGAAACCAATATCTATGACTGAATTATTGAGTTCTACGATAAGCTGCCCACTAACTAAGCTACTGTCTTTTTCTATGGATATTTTATAAGGCTCCATATCTGCAATCACATTTTTAATCATATCGAAATCAGTTGAAGGAACTTTTAATAGGAATCCTTCGTTTAGATTATGTTGATGAACTGCTTTTTTTATAATATCAACAATAAATTTTTCATGACCTGATAAACTAAACACCATTTTCTCTAAAATACTATCAATCACTTTTACAGAGATTTTCTCCATAGAAGCGTTCAACTCTTTTAAGTTTCGATCAAACTCAGCAATACAACTATTGAGCGTGTTTACTTTTGTTTTAAATTGATTTTCTAACAATAATAGCTGTTGATCATGGAGTTTTTTTAGTCTTAACTTCTCGCTCTCAATCGCTTTTTTATATTCCAATTCATAGCTTTGTTTCAGTTCAGCTAACTCTTGTACTCGGGAATTATTTTCCTGTTCTTGGACTTGAAATAAATTCTTAGATAAATCCATCTCATGGCTTGTAGGTTGGTTTCCCTGCTTATTGAGAGTCGGATTTTCAGCTGGAACTTGACCTAATGTAATCGTCTTAACAGCTTTCTGTACTTGCTTTAATAAGACTGAAGGTTCCTTATTTCTTGTACTCATTTGCTACCTTTTCATTGAAATATGCATCTAGAGTGGTTTGCATTTTAGGTGCTAGTGCAAAATCTTTAAGATGTTCCTTACAGTCAAGATACTCCTTAAAATATGATGGCTTTTTACTTAAAGAAATATCTGAAAAAAGTTTATTGCCAACAAGAACATACCAAAAGGGTGGTATTACTTCAGTCATTTTCTCAAGAAGTGTCGGTAATACATCTTGATGACCTAACTCGCCTAGAGTAGTTTCATCAAGTAATGATGAGTCTTGCTCAATACCCAATGCTTTAATTTGTGCTAATAATTCATCTAACTTTTCTCGTTCAGACTGAGATAACTTCGATTTAATTTTCTCTTGGTCAACTGAGCATAAACTATAAAATTTTAGCACCCACTCTCTTAAAGCATATTCATTTGGATTCATCTTTACCTAACCAATATTTCAAATTAACCAAGAGTTGCTCTCTTTCTTCATCAGACAATGTATCCTTTTCATTCTTTACAAGGTTTGATTCTTGACGAATAAATTTAATAATAAGAAATAGCAATATCAAAAATAAAACTGAGAAAAGTATAATATTGAATGGGCTAAAAATGTTAGATGTAGAAACCTGCGTAGCATGATCATGGTCTAACACTTCAGTTTTCTGTGGTTGCGTTGGTGCAGGTACAATATTTTCAGGTTGAACCATACTACTTACGAGAACAAGATTATCACCTCGTTTTTTATCAATACCAAGACCAACCTCTAAAACTTGTTGAATATTCAGTAATTGTATAGCACTTAATGTATTTGGAACAATCACGCCTACATTAATTTTACTAATTTTCCCTGTAGCATATTCAACCTCAGAGGTTTCTTTACCAATCGCATATTCGCTATCCCTAGAACTATCTTTCTGAGATGTATTTACATTTTCAATACTAGATGTATTAGAAGATGATTCTTTTTTACTTAATAATAAAATTCCTGCATCTGAAAGAATCGGTTTCTCACTTGTGATCTTTCTCTTATCAAAATTAACTTGAACATTTGCAGAAACACTAACTTTGTTAATACTAAAAGACTGAAAGAGAATACTTCTTACTTTACTTTCTATTTTAGCCTCAATATCCTCGGATCGATTTAATGCATTAGATTGATTATTTAGATTATTACTAACAATTTCCCCATGATCATTTAATAGCACAACACTCTTAGCATCCAAACCACTTACGGCTGATGCTATTAGGTTCTGAATACCTTCAATACTTTCTTTATTCAGTTGATAATTATTAATTGTTTCAATAACGACAGATGCTTTAGCGGTTGCTTTGTCTATTTCATAGATTGTATCTTTTTCAGGGGTAAGATGAACACGAGCATATTTAACACCACCCATCGTCATAATAGATCGAGCTAGCTCACCTTCTAATGCGCGTTGGAAATTAATTTTTTGTGCAAAATCTGACATTCCATAATCAGTTTCATTGAATAATTCAAAACCAACTGTTTCTGGATTGCTTAAACCACCTTTATCTAAAGCAATTTTCGCTTCACCCAATCTATTCTCTTCAACTTCAACAATATTGTTCTTGATCGTATAAGGAATATTGGATGAGTTTAATATATTAATTACACTCGCCTGAATCTCTTTATTCTCTTGCTGCAATAAAGGTGCGTATGTTGGCTTTAAAAACCACCAACATGCTCCAATAAATCCAAGAATAATAAACCCAATTCCACTTATAAAAAAAGCAGACTTTCTACCCCAAAAATTCATTCTTTCTCTTACTCAGACTAGTTGCTTAGATTTGCATACGTGTGATTTCTTGATAACTCTCAACTAGCTTATTTCTTACCTGAACAGCAAATTGAAATGATAGTTTTGCATTTTCCATGGAAACCATAACATCATGAACAGGTATATTTTCACCTGCTGCATATTGCATCACCTTTTCAGTTGCGCTTTTATACATGGCATCATTGCGATTAAGCATATCTAAAAAGCTTAGTTGTTTTGATTCTACAGATCCATTCAGAGGCTTTCCCAGTTTGGGCAATTGCGTAGTTGTATCAAAACTGATTGCATCTAGCGTGTACATTTAATTATTTTCCAATTTCATAGGCTTTGGCTGTCATATCCTTAATACTATTAAAAATACGAATATTTGCATCATATGCTCTACTTGCTGAGACTAAAGTAGCCATCTCCGTTGCTGTATTGATTTCAGGATAAAATACCATTCCACTACTATCAGCTAATGGGTGACTAGGTTCATAGCTATTTTTTGTCTGATAATTTGATACAGTATCTAGATATACATTGTTTTTTATATCATTTAAAAATGTTGGATGTGTTTTGACTTGTAGAACAGAAGCAGCATTTTTATTGGGCAATGCGACATTTGCGATAGCTATATTATAACTCGCCGCTTCAACTCTAGCTTTTTCATGTTTTAAACCAAAAGCAATGATATCTTGGATAGATAAACTCGAAAGTTGCATTATCATTCTCTTCCTTGTATCGCTAATTGCATTAACCCATAGCTTCTATTTAACATTTCTGCAACCCCCTGATAACGCCCGCTTGCTGTAACTGCTTCAAATGTTTGTTCATCCAGCTTTATTGAACTCTTAGGAATATTACTCTGATACTTATTAATATCTATTTGATTATAAACCAAGTTATGCAACGATACATCCTTCATCAATTGCTTATAATTAAAAAAAAGCCCTTTAGTACCTGATAAGTTTATATTTGTTACATTTGTTGCTGCTACCTTAATCCGCATATCTTGTATATTCATCGCATTTACAAGTGCATGACTAATACTTGAAATATCATTCATTGTAATTCCCCCTACTGAATGACCAAATCAGCATTTAAGGCTCCAGCATCCTTAATTGCTTGAATAATCGTAATGATGTCCCTTGTGCTTAGACGCATTTTTTGTAGCGATTGGACCAACCCAGCCACTGTCGCTCCTTTAGGTAAAGACACAAAGTTTGCTGTATTTTCATTTACTTTCAAATCAGTCTGCGGAACGACTTCTGTAGAGATATTTTTATTATAATTACGACCAATAAACATAGGTTGAGAAACTAAATATTCGGTATCTACCTTAATATTTAAATTTCCTTGTGAAATATTCACTTCACTTATTTTAACATTTGCTCCAGCAACAATTGTCCCAGTCTTTTCATTAATCACAATTCTTGCAAGTTGATCAGGTTCAACTTCCAAACGCTCAATACTTGCTATCAAATTAGGAATCTGAGTATAAGGTGTGATTGAAACCTCAATTTTTCCAGCATGTATAACTTTTACATTCGCCCCTTGTTTCGAAATAACCTGAGCAATTCTATTTGCTGTTGTATAATCCGGTTGATTCAAAACAAGTACCAATTTATCTTGCGAGCTTGTATTTTCAATTGCTTTTTCTAAATATGCACCTTTGGGGATTCGCCCAACCGTTGTATGATTCTTCTGAGATGTATTTCCATTTACTTCGAAAGAATACCCACCAACAACAAGCGGACCCTGTGCCAAAGCATATAATTTATTATCAGGCCCATATAGCGGCGTTAAAATTAAAGTTCCACCCAATAAACTTCTTGCGTCACCAATTGATGACACTTCAACATCAAATTTGTCTCCTGTCTCGCTATATGGAGGCATTTTCGCAGTAATCATTACCGCAGCGGTATTCCGAGAGTTTAAATCACGCTCATTAATATTCACATTAAAATGCTTTAATGTATTTACCAATGCTTGCCTTGTTGTACTATTTCTATCTGAGTCACCACTACGTGCTAATCCAACAACTAAGCCATAACCGATCAAAGCATGTTCACGATCATCTTGTATACGAACTAAATCTTTTAATCTAACCATATTGCCTGTAGCAAAAGCATACGGATTAAAACAAAGTAGCGCAACGAACCCTATCAATACTTTTTTCATATTATTCTTAACCAATGAAAAAGCTTGTAAAAAATACTGAGTTTTTGAGAGTCATCAGCGACACCCTTTCCATTAATTTGAATTTTTGCATCTGCTAAACGATATGAATAAACCGTATTATCATAACTAATATCATCAGGTCTTATCAGACCAGTTATTTGAATGAGCTGTTTATCATTATTAATGATAGCTTCTTGACTTCCTTCAACTTTTAAATATCCATTTGGAAGCTTCTCTTTAACTTGAACAGAAACAACCGTTTTTAATTGTCCTTGCCTTGATGTATTACCTTCACCACTTGCACCACCTTCGACACCTAAACCAGCATCTGCTTTAGCTGTTAAAGTACTCGCAGAAAATGACAAATTGGTTTTATTTTTTGCATTGGTTCCAACAGATGATTTTGCCGAAGTCGACTCAGCAACTAAAACAGTTAAAATATCACCAATATTCACTGCACGTCTGTCACTCGTCAAAGCCTGATAATTTTCTGTGTTTATTAAACTTGTTTGCGCTATAGCATGACTCGTTAATAAAACAGATAAAATCAAAATAGTTTTATTAATCAATTTTAACAGTTCCTTTTTCAATCACCGTTGTTCGTACAAGTTGATGATTACTCAATAAACGTACATTTACTTTATCTAAATATTGCCCAAATTGCTGTGCAACACCCTCAGTCTGAATCGTAATACCCTCTGAAACTGCTAAAACATGCACAGGCTGATCACGATAAACCCAAGGCGCCTTATCCAAGTGTTGCTTCAAAACAGGAGTATTTGCTTTTACAGACTGGGTAAGCCACACATCTTCATCAAATGGAGCTACAGCAAGTTGGCTGTTTCTAACCTTTGCCTTAATCACATCAATCTCTTGATATTCCAAAAAAGTCTTTTTAAGAGGTTGATTACGGATTAAATTTTGTCTGAAAACCCAAGCCATCATTTTTATTTCAGGTCTAAACCACAATACTTTCTTTCTAGAAATCCCCGTCAATGACTCACACTCTATGACTTCAAATGCAACTCTAGATTGATAAACAGATGTTTTCAGTGTTAACTGAGAATACAAACGATCTGAAGCCTCAAATAAAGGAAACAATTTAGAAGACTGATCACTTTCTATATGCTCTGCTATTATCTGGTTTGCAGACTCGATGAGTTGTTCACCATTTAAACCAGTGCAAGCCTGCACATGACTATGCACAAATAGCAGAACAAAGATAAGTAATCGCTTCAAATACATATCAACGTCTTAAATTATTTATGGTTTCCATTATTTGATCTCCAGCTTGTAACACTCTTGCATTTAACTGGTAGGCTCTTTGAGCCATGATTAGATTCGAAATTTCACTCACCAAATCTACATTCGACATTTCTAAATGCCCTTGTAGTACAGCACCCATTCCATCGGTACGTAACTCGCCCAATTCAGGTTCGCCACTTCGTTGAGTCGCTGTATATAAACCATTCCCTATTTTCTTCAGTTGGCTATCATTCTCAAATCGAACCAATTCAATTTTACCGAGTTCTAACTCTTCACCTGTACCGATAATCTTTCCAGTCAACATACCATCAGCAGCCAGAACAACCTTTTCAACATCAGGCGGAATTCGAACATCTGTGGTTAAAGTCTGCCCACTAGCCAAAGCCAGTTGCCCATCAGAATTCACATGAAATTGCCCAATGCGTGTATAAGCCAAGCTACCATCCGCTTGCTCGATTTCAAAAAAACCCTGGCCTTGTATGGCAAAGTCATACGGTTGGTTTGTTGTTTGAACATCACCATTTTTAAAATCGGTATAGGTCTGTTCTAATGAAACCCCTATTCCTTGTTCTGATATTCGGTTATTGCTATTGTTACTTGCAACAAGATTAGCAAATTGAGCATTTTCTTTTTTATAGCCCATCGTTTGCATATTTGAAATATTACTTGAAATCGTATCTAACCATTTTTGTTGAGCAAGTAACCCAGAATTTGCAATACTGATTGCATCAATCATTTCATTTCCCCAATTGGTTTATACCAGTATCCAATAAATTATCGTAAGTGTTTACTGCTCTTTGCAAACTTTCAATATGTCTAGACAATTCCATTATTTTAACCATATCTTGGCTCATAACAGCATTCGATTGTTCAAGTTTCCCTTGAAAAATCTGATATTCATTCTGATCAGATTGTTTGACATTCGAAGCTGAATATAATGCATTTCCTTCAGATTTAACATCACCATTTTCAGCATAAACGACTAAAATCTGATTTATTACTTGATCATTTTCAGGGTTATGAATAAAACCTTTCGAATCTACTTTCAATGTATCTAAATTCTTTTCTGAAATTATAATGGGCTTTGCTGCCTGACCTAAAACAGATAGACCTTGCCGTGTTAATAAATATCCATTTTTATCTACATGAAAATGCCCATCACGCGTTAGGGAAAACCCCTCTTTCGTTGCAACAACAAACCAACCTTTACCTGATAAAGCAAAATCAAGTGGCTTATTGGTCTCTGTGAACGAACCATTACTTGAATTTAAATAAGATGAAGTTTGTCTTTGTGCTAAATCTGAAAAGGTTTTCTGTGCTGTGGTTGAAGGACTTAGTGTGCTAAATACACCTTCACTTCGATAACCGACCGTATTTATATTGGCTGTATTCTGAGAAATTGTCTTTAATGCATTAAACTCTTGTTGAATTACATTCGCCAATTGCATAATTGGATCGGTCATGCACTCATCTCCACGGGGTGAAAATCAGGGATTGAGATAATGCCTGCAGATGAAACTTGAATAAATTGCCCTAATTCCGCAATGGACAATACCTCAACATGAGGAATAGCACGAGAGATCATTGCTCTTAAAGGGCGTCGAATCGAAGGTGAACATAACAGAACAGGTTGAACATTATTTGCTAACTGCTTCTCTGTTTCCTGAACAATGCTTCTTAGAAATTTATCAATATATTGCGGAGGTAGCATACTTTCATTATTTACTCGTACCATTGCTAACATATGGCTTTCCAACTCTGGTGCAATCGTCATCACTTGTAACGCACCATCAGCACTAAGAAAGCGCTCATAAATGATAGAGCCTAAGCGTTCGCGTACTTTTTCTGCCAAATCTTCTGGAACCTTATTCACTCGCCCGACATCCACAAGTACTTCTAAAATCTTCTCAATATTTTTAATACTGATTTGTTCTTTTAGTAACAATTGTAGAACTCTTTGAATATCAGAATAAGTCAATACCGTAGGAATGAGTTCATCCAGTAAAGAACCCATACTCTCTTTATGTAATTGAATTAATTTTTCAGTTTCAGCACGCGTTAAAAAATCACTCAAATAACGTTTAATATTCTCAGATAAGTGGGTCACAATCACTGTCTCAGGATCAACAATTGTAAATCCTAGTACTCTCGCTTGTTGTTTTTGTGCTTCATCTATCCATAAAGCTGGCAAACCATAAGTCGGCTCTTTCGTCACTTCTCCAGAAATACTCTTCATGTCAGCATTGCCAGAGTTGATTGCTAAGAACTTTAAATAATTAACACTTCCTCTTGCAACGACCGCACTATAAATCAATATCTGATAATGATTTTCTTGTAATTTCTTATCCACACTAATCGATAGTTTTGGTAAAAAAATGCCTAAATCTAGTGACAGTTGCTTTTGCAAACTGTTGTATCGCTGATAGAGTGACTTAGATTCCCCTAGAATGTAAGACTCTAAGTTTGAACTCACTTTTAATTCAAACGCAGCGGGTTTTAAATCATTTGATTTCTGCTGATCGACAGTTTCCTCTGTATCGACGTCTGAATCATCATCCGCTACACCCTGATTCTTTTTATATTTTAACGAATACCATATTGCGGCTGCTAGGATAAGTAATAAAACGAAAATCGGTATAATGGGCAAACCCGGCAAAAACAACATGATGATGAGAGTAAAACCAACAATCATAATGGTTTGAGGATATGCAAAAAATTGATTGCCCAGTGCTTGACCTAAACGTGTATCTGTTGCGGCTCTTGTAATAATAATACCTGCAGCAACTGAGATGACCAAAGATGGAATTTGAGTCACAATACCATCACCTATTGTTAACAACGAATAGTGCTGTAAAGCCTCTGACCACCCCATACCACGTTGCAACATACCGATAGATAAACCACCAATAATATTAATCACAATGATTACAACGCCAGCAATCGCATCACCCTTTACAAATTTTGATGCACCATCCATTGCCCCGTAGAAGTTAGATTCCTGCTCTAACTGATGACGACGACGCTTCGCTTCATCTGAATCAATCAATCCCATATTCAGATCAGCATCAATACTCATCTGCTTACCTGGCAATGAGTCTAGAGTAAAACGAGCCGCGACTTCCGCGACACGCTGAGCACCATTGGTAATAACAACATATTGAACTACAACAAGAATAAAGAAAATCACAAAACCAACAACAAGGTTTCCAGCAACCATATAATGACCAACAGCAGCAATCACCTTACCTGCATCGGCATGATCTAGAATCAAACGTGTTGATGAAATATTCAGTGCTAAACGAAATAATGTAGTAATCAATAACAAAGAAGGAAAGGTAGAAAAACTTAAAGGTTTTTCAGTATCCAAAGCCAATAATAAAATTAATAATGCAACTGAAAAATTTGTCAGTAATAGAAAATCAAGCAACCATGTCGGAATCGGTGTAAACAGCACCAATAGAATGCCAATAACCCCGATCACTAAAGCCAGATTATAAAATTCAAATTTTAATTTCTTTTTATCAATCATCTTTTACAGCTTCAACTTTGAGTTTGGTAATGCAATCACCCAACGATAAATATCAACGACATCATTATGCATTTCAGTCGGTATCGACTGATTAATCACACAGTTTGCATAAATATATCGAGCCACAACTGGACGATGTAATATCGGTACCTGATTTTTACGTGCAACCCGTCTAATCATGTGCGCAAGCATACCTGTTCCTGTCGCCAAAACAATAGGGGTTTGCATTTTTTCTGGATGATAAATTAGAGCAACTGCATAATGTGTTGGATTAATAATCACCACATCGGCTTTTTTAACTTGGGCAATTGCTTTAACTTTGCTAAAAAACTCTTGCTGATTTTGTCGACGTTTCGATTTTAACTCTGGACTACCTTCTCGATTACGATATTCATCTTTTACCTCTTTATGACTCATACGCATTTGGCGAGAAAACTCTCGTTTGGCATACCACATATCAAAAAGCGCAAAAACAGCCATGACAGCAAGTAAACTCAATACTAAAGTAATCACAGATTGACTAAAGCCTAAAACGATTGCTTGAGGAGTTCTTGATAAATGACTCATCAATTGTTGAATAATATAAATAATCGCCAAATAGGTAATAACAAAGAATAGTATACCTTTGATGATGACTCGAATAACCTCAACAAACATCCGTTTTGAAAAGATCTTTTTTAATCCTTTCACAGGATTTAATCGACTAAAATCGGGTTTTAATGCCACAAATGAAAAAACAAAACCACTGTAAAAAAGACTCACAGCGATTGCAGCAATTATAAGCATAAGAATTAATGGAAAAATAATACTAAAAAGCTTCGATAAGCTTTTGCCTCCTAAATATGCCACATTCGCTAAATCATTCTGAATAAGCATATCGGCATGGCTAAACCACCATGCTGTTTGCTTAAACACTTCTAAAGCAATGTTGCCTGCAAACATAGCAAAACCTGCAATAAAAGTTGCAATCACAACAAAAGACAATAAGTCCATACTTTTTGCGACATTGCCCTTCTTTCGGGCTTGTTCTAATTTATAAGGTGTTGCCTGTTCAGATTTTTCTTGTTGATCATCCATCATTATTCCCCAATCACTTAAAATAAGATCAGCTTTAAAGGCTGCTCAAAGAGTCTAGGAACATTTTGAACAATCATTGGCATCGTAAACATCAACAAGAGCACTCCAACAACAAATTTAACTGGCAGTGCCAAGAAATAAATATTGGCTTGCGGCATAGAACGAGACATGACTGCAAAAGCAATATCCACCAACCAGACCCCGAGTATGACGGGAAGCAAGATAATAAAAGCAAAAATAAATTGTGCTCCCATCACACTTATTAATTTTTTTATATTTAAGAGATGAAAATCAAATGCACCCAGTGGCACTATTTTGAAAAGTGCCACTAAACCGTGCAACAAGGCATAGTGTAAGTTCAGTATAAAAAATAGTACCCCAGCGAGTGCAATTAATAGATCAGAAACAACACCATTTAAATGACTAGAAGATGGATCAAATATACCTGCTGTGTTTATTCCTATTTGTAAATCTAAGAGCTTCCCCACCAAGTCCAAGCTTGCAAATGCAGTATGAAAACTAAAAGCAATGACGATGCCCAGCAAAAACTCACTCATAATGAGCGTAGGTGTTAAAACATTTACTGTGATTGGGACTAAACCTGCCAAAATGATTGAAATCGCAAGCACGATAATTAAACGAAAAAGTATCGGAGCTTTACTAAAGATGTTTAAAGGCATCACCACAAAAATAGGAAGTAAGCGCAATGATAATAATAAAATAGTTGTGAATTCTAAAAAACTAAACATAATGATTTAAAAATTAGCGGCTTTTAGAAACATTTCAATCGCAAATGTACGCAAATGATTAATCATCCAACTCCCTAAAACCAATAGAACAATCACCGAAACAATCAATTTAGGAATAAACGTTAATGTCATTTCTTGAATTTGCGTCGCAACTTGCAAGATACTGACGATGAGTCCAACGATCATAATAACCAAGAGCACAGGTGCAGCGACCAGTGCTGTTGTTAATAATGTTTCTTTTAATAGATATAAGAGTTGGTCTTGATTCATTGCATGTGCTCCAAACTGCGCACAGTTTAACGGAATCGCTCAAACAAACCTATATATTTTATGAATATTGTTTCTTCTCAAATTCATATATTTAACTTATGCTATTGCAATAAAAATGCAGGCGTTCTTTTGTGTTATGACAACAACTATTTCACCAGAATCTACAAGCCAACTTCAAAGATGGCTTAGTTTTTTAGAACAAGATCCTAAAAATACACATTTAATTTCTTCTATTCTTGAATTGGCATTAGAAATAAGCCAAGTTGATGTTCTGAACCGAATGATCACCCATCTACAAATACAAGATATAGATGAGCCCCAATTAAATCGCCTCGCAAGTTTGGTTTGCTTACAACTCGGCAAACTTCAAGAAACCATTATTTTTGGTGAAAATGTACTAGGCACTGAATTTGAAAATGCAACTGTACTGCACAACCTTGCCTATGCCCAACTTTATCTAGGTAACTATCAAAAAGCTCAAAGCCTGTTACAGCCTTTAATCGAATTTTCGAGTGCTTTAGATGCCAATACCTATGTACTCTACGCAAGAATCATGCATCATTTAGAATGCCCAGAAGATGCAATACATGCACTTGAAAAAGCGATTGCTTTAAATCCATCACATGCAGAAGCATTGGGCAATCTGGCTTTATTGCAATATGAAACCGATCATAATCTCTCTGATTATGCCAATGCAAAAGCCACAGCGCTTAAAGCAATCAATATTCAACCCTATCAACTTGAAGCCTTGTTGGCACTGGCTGAAATTCAACTGAATGAACGTAGTATCTCTCAAGCTCGAAGCAGCTTTAATTTGATTTTAGAACATCACCCGCAATCGGGGCGAGCTTGGTCAGGTTTAGGTCAGCTTGAGTTCTATGAAACCCATATTGATCAAGCTGAAAAGTATTTACTCACAGCCGTTGAGTATATGAAAGACCATGTCGGGACATGGCAAGTACTGGGTTGGTGCTATGTACTCAAGAATGATATTGAGAAAGCAGCATGGGCATTTGATATCGCCCTCTCACTCAATACTGAGTTTGCAGATAGTTATGGTGGTTTAGCGGTTGTTGCAGCGATGCGTCAAGATACCGATACAGCCAAGCAACGTATCCAACAAGCATTTGCGCTTGATGAGCATAGTATGGCAGCTACTTTTGCTGAATATATTTTATTGAATAATGCTGGATCACCTGAAGCAGCTCAACAAAAGATGAACAGTATTTTAATCAGAAAAGCGCCTAGCAGTGACCAATCTGGGCAAAGTCTTGTCAATGCATGGTTCGCTCAGCATCCTGATTTCCAAAAATATTTAAATTAAGAAGACCATCATGAAAGAATTTTTATCCCCATTTGATGCAGATGAGACTTTAAAGCTTGCGATTCATGCCAGTGAACGTGGTGATACGCATTCTGCAATTCGTTATCTCACTGAGTTGTTGAATATACAGCCTGATCATGGTGCCGCCTGTTATTTTTTAGCCATGCAATATGCTGAAATTGGTTTGTTTGAGCGTGCTATTATTACTTTACGACATGCGATTGAGATCAACCCAACCTTTGATATTGCTCAATTCCAACTTGGGCTTTTACATTTACAAATGCAACAAACCTTTCAAGCTGAGCAACTGTTTAGTAGTTTGTCATTGAGTTCGCACGACCCTGCACTTGCAGCCTTTTCGCTTGGTTATTTGGCTTTATTTAAAGAACACACCACTGATGCGATTCATCATTTCCAAGAAGGGATTGCGGTTTGTTCCAATGATGCACTCAACAATGATATTAAGCGTGTCATCACTCAGGTTGAAAATGCAGTGATCAACTCATCTTTAGCCGTTCCAACAAGTACCGCGGAGACCACTCAATCAAATCCTACTATTCAAGCTCAAACTGAGACTGTTAATACAACTGAACAGAAAAAGTTAACAGGTTTCTTAGGTGCGTATTTAGACACGATTGATGAGGATAATGGTCCTCATTAATTATGATGAATCATCCAAAGAAGAAGTGAGTTTTACTTCTTCTTTACTGTTAAAAGCCCATCAACTAAGCGATTGATTTTAATTTTATTTTCTTGATATTTGGTAGCATCCACACTACCACGATAGATATGATATTCGGACAGTCCAATTCTTTGACCTGCCGAGTTATACAGTTTGAGTGTTGCATCACTGATGAAAAATGCCAAATCATAATCTTCAGTTGCATCATAATTCAGCGTAAATTTACATGTATTGGGTTTAAATGGCGCATTAAAAACTTGTGTTTGTATCCGATAACTCTCCAAGCGATTGATCAACATCTCTTGAAAGTGATCAATTTTGACCTTAGGGTTATTTTCAATACAGACGGATGTGATTAAAGGACGGTAGTCTTGGTGAATTGGGTCTGCTTGCCACTGCCATGTTGTACATGCAGAACAAAGTACGCCACTTAACAAAGGTAAAACCAATCTTTTGTTTTTCATATATAAAGCGATATACATCTTAGACAGCGGGATTATAACGTGATGGACGACCAATTCAAGCACTTAGCTTATCTCACTCCACCTAATAACAGTAGAGTGAGATAAATTAGTTTATGAGTGAATTGAATAAACTTTCATTAAAATCATAAATCAACCAGTTTGGCATTCCACCGCACAGCGGTGGAACGAGGCAATAAAAGGGGAAGTTGTGTGCCATTATCAAAGTGGAACGAAGCAAACTAATAGTAAGTACTATTAAACCAATCCACTATAGATGATATTTTTTCCAGATCACTCTGATTCTTCAATAGTAAAGTCTGTTGTAAGTATCTAACAGCATCCTTTATCAAACTATTCTCCTCCAGCAGATCAGAGTCCTCTGTGATAGATGAAAGCATAACACCAAGCAAGTAAACATCCACTTTTGAGCTATTATCTTCAATATATTTCACTGCTGTTGGCAGTGCCGCATAATAAAGCACCTCAAATGCAACAGCTTGGAAAAATACATCACCCTTACATTCATTCAAGATGGATAGCGCTAAATCACATGAAAGAGACTTATTTTTCTTCGACAAATCAATTAAGGCTGCTGAAGCATCCTCAAGATTCTCCATAGCAATAACAGTGACAGCGAGTGGCTCACCAGTAAATTTTTCAGCATTTTGCTTCTCGTATTCCATATTTACCTCTTCACGGGAATAAGCATTAATGTATTAAGATATGACCGACCATCCTCTAGTATTTTCCATGTACTCTGCACCTCAAGAGAACCTTTAGAACCTTTTAATACACTAGGTACCCATACTCTATTCTCAGGAGTGACTGTTTTCCCAATGTCTAAAAGATGCTTAATGATCAAATTATTGTTTTCTACAGTATTTGACAAACCGATACTTTCCAACTTTTGTGCCATATCAGTAGACCGATCATAATTATGCTGCATAGCTTTCACTCGCTCCAATCGACTAGCATTGGCAGGATTAGCATCAAAAAGCTTACGATTTGTTTGTTTTAGTTGCTGCAAATCTTTTAATTCCTGACTGACATTAGGAACCCCTCCACGAGCATAGATTACAACCTTATCAATAGGGACAATCGCTTTTCCATCAACAGCTGTTTGAATTACTTTTCCTGTCGAAGGTGCCGTAAACTCCTCATATTTTAAGATATTATTTATTCCCCTCATCCTATTCAATTGAACAGCAATACGCTCTCCAAATTTCGTTACCCCACTCCATAGTACTTTGAGTAAAGGTTTAGCGAATTTGGCAGCTATACCACCAGCTGCAGTCGGAGGAATAAAAGAAACTACATTTAATGCTATATCCAAATATTCAGCATTTCTAGCCGTCTTCGCTGCTTCTCTCATAAATGCAGGTGCACTATCAGATAGCATCAAACTACTAAAATGACCTTTTGTTCTGTATTGGATGTAAGATAAGTCTGTTCCCACTTTGGACCTTATCTTATTTTGCTCCAATGCGAAATTAAGCGATATATCAGCATAATGATTTAATGTTTCATTTATTCCATTAGTTAAATCAGCAAAGCCTGTTTGTGCTAAGTCATTATATACTTTCAACCTAGTCTTATCACTAACGCTTCCCCCCATTACATCAAGAGAAGATTGGAACGTCAAAATTGTATCAGTATTGACATCACCATAAGCAATCACCATCGGTAACTGCCCTCCACCAATTTTTAGAATTTTTGCATAGGCTTGTTCCAGCGTACTTTGGCTGTAAACTTGTACTCTAGGTTGATTTGGTGATGCTCCACTTAATACATTTTCTTTGCCAAGTAACTTTATTAAATACTCTGTACGATGCTCAGTCATTCCCAAGCCTGTATTATGCTTAGGGTCAGTTGCACCTGCCTTAATTCTATTGATATCCTCAGCAGGAATATAATTTCCATATGTATCATATGCTATTTCTTTAGCATCAAGTACATCTCTTACAGTAGTTGAACCTCCTCCTTGGGTTTCACCAATCTCTTCATCTAAATCAGATAACGCTCTTACATCATTGACTTGCTCAGCATTATTTAGAGAGTTGTTTTCAGTAGTCGTTGTATTTTCCGATAAACTAGCGGGTGGTGATCCAAACTGTTGACCTACCGTATTTGCGATCGCTGCCATCGACACATTCAGATAGTCTGGTTTTGCCCCACCAAACCATTTATCTTCCATTGTTGCTGCTGCATTCGCTCCTACTAAAGAATAAGCATATTTACTCGCTGTCTTTAAACCATCAAACACTCCGCTTGCACCTAGACCTGAAGCTGCCATTGATGCTGCTACTGAAGAACCTAATGCTGTCCAACTGAAACTCTGCTTGTTTCCAAAAATCTGATTCGCAACATAGTTTGATCCATAGTTAATCACACCATACGCTGCTCCTGTTGCCGCCCAGCCTGCATCTTTGATCGCTGTGGCTGCTGTACGCACCCAACTACTTTGGCTAGCTGCTTGTGTGGCAGTACCAACCGATGAAAATACTCCACCAACACCAGCAGTTACTCCTGCCGTTAAAGCTGAAACTCCAACTTGAGACCAAGAGAAATGGTCAACCACTCCCATGGCTTTACCAGCAAGTTGAGATACTGCACTACCTACGGCTGCTCCCACCATAGCAGCACCAATTGCAACTCCTGTTGACATGAGAGCACCGCCACCTAGTAAGGCAGCACTTCCTAATGTAAATGCCGAACCACTCGCTAAAGCTGCACCTGCCGCTGTTGCAGCTGCTCCGACAGTTCCTCCACCAGCTAAAACACCAAATGCTGCTGCGCCAGCCCCTGCAGTATAAATTGTCACCACCACCGCCACAATAATCATGACGATCTGACCAATCCCCCCACACTTCTTCTTCGGTTTCGGTGGTGGCGGTGGACTTGGTACTGTTGGTTGGGTATCCCCAATCGCTTCACCCGGACTGTATGGTCTAAAAGTCTCACTATTGTTGTGAATGTTGGTCACTTTGTTCGGGATCGTAAGTATCTGACCCGCTGTCAACTTATCTGATGTGTTCAAACCATTCAGGTCTGCAATCATGTACCACATCGAAGCATCACCCCATACCGACATAGCAATGCTCTGTAGGGTGTCTCCATTGTTGACTACATAACTAGTCGCTGCACTCGATGGGTATTGTGCATTGATCGGCTCAAAGTTCTGATCGAAATCTGCCGATGAAATCGGTTTGAAGTCTTTAGCTTGGGTTGGCGCTGCCCGACTGTTTTGGATATTTTGAACGTAGTCTTCTCGTGATGGACCATCGTTACTCACATCACCAATGCGTTGTCCATTGATGTAGTAGAAGTTACGGTAACGGTTCATTGAACCATTAATCAACTCATTGCGTTGTAACACCATCCCTTGTGAGTTGTTGATATACACGGC
>Ga0224722_1000478_pt1 | contig 23132 bp, 22 predicted proteins | sample Balambano_FR1_Me_FD_161646 | JGI IMG/M metagenome (GOLD analysis project Ga0224722, IMG submission 161646) | Freshwater sediment microbial communities from Lake Towuti, South Sulawesi, Indonesia - Balambano_FR1_MetaG | ecosystem: Environmental > Aquatic > Freshwater > Lake > Sediment | place... | reverse complement strand
ATCTGGTACGTGGTTATCCCCTGTTTGTAATCGGTATCGGTGCTGCTGCATTTTTGAGCGCAATTCTGGCGCGTCCAGTGGATCGCCGCCTGTTTGCGCCGTCCATTCTGCTGATTCTGGCGGGGCTGCTCGGTTTGGTCGTCACCAGCGGCGTATTCCCGCCCAGCGCCTTAACGACGGCGGCTGCGTTCGCGCCCATTCTTGCTATCATCATGATCATCCTGTGGGTGCTGCCCTTGGTTGTGCGCCGTCGGAATTAAGTCCTTGCGCCTTGCGATTGATGCCAGCCGCACCACCGTTGCGCGGATCACAGGGACGGAACGTTACGCGCTGGAAATGATCCGTGTGCTGATTCGCCTGAATACGCGGCTTGACATCACCTTGTATTTTCGGGATGCGCCACCACCCGAACACTTTCCATCGTCGCCTCATGTGCAACATAAAGTGATACCGTTTCGGCGGGCATGGACGCATGTTCGCTTCTCGGCAGCGCTGTGGGCAGATCGCCCGGATGTGACGTGGATTCCCGCCCACACCCTGCCGTTTGTCATGCTTGGAACCGCCGCCGTCACTGTTCACGATCTTGGCTATCGTTATTTTCCACAGACGCATCCCACCAATCAGCGGCGTTATCTGGATTGGACAACACGGCACAGCGCCCGCCGCGCTCAACTCGTGTTGGCGGACAGCCGGGCGACGGCGGATGATCTGCACACGTTTTATGGAACGGCAGCACGCAAAATAGCGGTCATCTATCCGGGCGTGGATGCGCCATTCATCGGGGATACTGAAGTAATACGCCAAAAATATGGGCTGCCGCAGCGATATTTCATCTTCATCGGGACGTTGCAACCGCGCAAGAATATCGCCCGCCTGGTACATGCTTATGCCCGTTATCGCGCCGCGAAGCCGCATAACCCCGCCGCGCTGGTGCTGGCAGGGGCGCAGGGCTGGCTGTACGATCCATCATGGATAGACGGCGTGGACGGGATTCATGTGACTGGTTTTGTTGAAGATGCTGATAAGGGTGCGCTATACGCGGGAGCGCTGGCGCTGGTGTTTCCCTCGCTGTATGAGGGATTTGGTTTTCCCGTGTTAGAGGCGATGCATTGCCATACACCGGTGCTGTGTAGCCGTACTTCCAGCCTGCCGGAATTGGCGGGCGACGCGGCACTGCTGGTTGATCCATTAAACATAGATGAGATTGCTGAGGGCATGGCGCGTCTTGACGCAGATTCTCGCCTTCGAGAGGCGTTGCGACGAAAAGGGGCGGAACAGGTTAAGGCGTTTACGTGGGAACGGGCGGCAGCGCAGGCATTGACGGCATTTGAGGCGCTTGAGTCATGAGCGTTCGCCGTCTGCTGGTTGTTCAGCTTGCTGATATTGGCGACCTGGTGCTGTCCACACCGGCGTTGATGGCGCTGCGCGAGGCGCTGCCAGAGGCGCATATCACACTGTTGACGACTCCGCACAGCGCCCCGATAGTGCGTGATTCGGGCTGGGTGGATGACATTATCACTGCGGATCGGCGTTTATTCGGGCTTGGTTCGCCCCTGAAGGCGGCGGCTGACTTCGTTAGGTTGCTGGCACGACTGCGGCGCGGCGCGTTTGATGCCATTCTGTATTTTCATCATTTCACGACTCGCGTAGGGGCATTGAAGTATGCCTTGCTTGCCTATGCCACCACCAGCCCGCGCCGAATCGGGCTGGAAAATGGCAAAGGCTTCTTTTTGACGGAACGGCTGCCCGATGGCGGCTTTGGCGCAAACCATCAGGCGCAATACTGGCTCGATCTGGCGGTGCTGCTCGGCGCGGATCCCAAACCCCGTTCATCTGCGGTGGCGGTGAGCCAAGCAGATCGGACATGGGCAGCGACTCATTTGCCCCCGGTTGGACAGGGTAAGCCCCGCGTTGTCATTCACGCGGGCAGTGGCGGAGATAGCTATGCACGGCGTTGGTCACCCGAAGGTTTCGCCGCTGTAGCCGATAGGTTATCTCAAGAACGCGGCGCAGAAATTGTGCTGGTGGGCGGCGGCAAGGATGATACAGGTGCGGTCAAGGCGCTGCTCCATACGCCTGCGATTGATCTCAGCGGCAAAACGACGCTGAATCAACTAGCGGCGGTATTGAGGACGGCGGATTGTTTCATCGGTGCGGACAGCGGCGTGATGCACATGGCGTGTGCTGCTCAAGTGCCTGTAGTGGCGATCTTTGGTCCGAGCAATCATGAGGCGTGGGGTGCATGGACGCCGGAGTCGCCTTCCATAATCCTGCGAAGTGCGCCGGAATGTAGCCCATGCAGCTACATTGACCACACGACGGGACAGCGCGAAGGCTGTGCAGCGCGAACGTGTATGACGATGATAACAGCGAATCAAGTCTATACGGCGGCGGCAAAGCTGCTGGATAAAGAAATTTCCATTGGGCAACCCCGTGTGGTAGGGGCGAGGCAAGCCTCGCCCGCAAAAATCCTTCAACGGCACAAGTATGTCTCTATTCTCGGCTTGCCCGTCAGCGCGATTACCTACGAGGGATGGCTTGATCTGATCGAGCAGTGGATTACCCATGAACCTGAGCGCGTCCACCATGTCTGCACAATCAATCCCGAATTTGCCATGATCGCGCAGAACGATGTGAATTTCGCTAACATTCTCAGGCGGGCGAATTTGACGGTACCGGATGGCGTCGGCATGGTATGGGCGGCGCGGCGACTTGGCAAAATGTTACCTGAACGGGTGACAGGTTCAGATGGAGTGCCGAAGATAGCCGAACGAGCCGCGCAAAAGGGCTGGAAATTGTTCTTTCTCGGCGCAGTGGAAGGTGTGGCACAACAGGCGGCGGATGTGCTTCAAAATCGCTATCCCGGAGTGCAGATTGTCGGGGTATACAGCGGCAGCCCTTCGCCGCAAGAGGAAGCCGCAATCGTTGAGCGCGTGAACGCCAGCGGCGCGGATATTCTGTTGGTCGCTTACGGCGCACCGGAACAGGATAAATGGATCGCCCGAAATACGCCGTGCCTGCGCGTAACGATGGCGATGGGCGTTGGCGGCTCGTTTGACTTTATTGCGGGTGTGATCCCTCGTGCGCCTGCTGCTATGCAACGGATGGGGTTAGAATGGCTGTATCGCCTGTACTTGCAACCGTGGCGAATCAAGCGGATGATGCGGCTGCCACGATTTGTCATCGCCGTCTTGCTGCGCGGAGAGCAGTAACCATGAATCCAGAGAACACAGCCTTACATGACCTGATCAGGCGTTTCAGCCAGCAAAAGATCATCGTGATTGGCGACGTTATCCTTGATGAATACCTTACTGGTAACGCGGTGCGGCTGAGCCGCGAAGCGCCAATCCCTGTGCTGGAGTATATGTCACGGCAGGCAATTCCCGGCGGCGCGGCAAATCCATCCGTCAATATCGCGGTGTTGGGGGCAAAAACCGTCCAGATTGGCGTGATCGGCGCGGATGCCGAAGGTGAAAATCTGCGTGAAGCGCTCAGTCAGCGCGGTGTAGATATATCCGGCATTGTTGTGGATGAGTTGCGCCCGACAACGGTGAAAACCCGCTTGATGGCACACATGGGGTTGCGCTTCCCGCAGCAGGTGGCGCGGCTAGATAAATTTTCGCGTAAAGGGCTGACAGTACATATTGAGGGACAGTTGGAACACGCACTCAAGTATCATATTGCCGGGGTAGGCGCGATACTATTCTCGGATTATCACATCTGCCTGAATTCCCTGTCGCTAATCGAGGTGGCGCGGCGGCTCGCAGGGAAGACGGTTTTATTGAGCGCGGATGCACAGGGAGATTTTGAGAAGTATGCAGGGTTTGATGTCATGAAGTGTAATGCAGATGAGGCACAGACTTTTCTGCGTCGCTCGCTGGTGACCGATGATGACTTTGCGCGTGCCTCAATTGAGTTACTCAGTGAGCTTCGGCTGCGGCGCTGTATGGTGATCACACGAGGGGCGGATGGTGCGACAGCGGCGGATGTGAACGGCTCAGTTCACGTTCCGACGCCCACGACGACGGAAGTTTATGACACGGTGGGGGCTGGCGATACCGCCGTCGCTGTTATAACGCTGGCATTAGCAGCAGGCGCTACGATGCCTGAAGCGGTGACACTGGCAAATTACGCAGGCGGTCTTGTCGTGCGTCGTGTCGGAAATTATGCGCCGAGCGCAGCGGAACTTATCGAGGTGATAGGGATTTGAACTATTTCTTCTGTAAAATCCGATACGCATTGACGTCGCCTGAAAAGCCATCGGCGCGGTACGCTGAAATTTCGCATAGTCCACCAGATTCTACCAAAAGTGCTGTTTCGACATCATCGGCATAGTGGCAGTAGCGAAGCGCGTTGACGCCACGCCGCCAATCAAGCAGATAATCACCCGCTTCAACATCCGCCTGAATGTCAGAGGGAAATGGCACGATTCGACTGCGAAAGCGTTCATATTCGTAAAAGCGCCAGCAGGCGAATGCTAGCAGCCCGCCAGTTTTCACCCGACCCGCGCAAGCCTTTACCAGCGCGATTCGGCGTTCCAGACTCGGCACATGATGAAGGACGCCAAACAGTGCTACCAGATCATACTCACTGCTATCCGGCGGGTTTTCCACAACATCCTGTTCTTCAAGCTGCGCTGTGACGTGCGTAAATGTGGACAATGCGGACTGCGCCCGCGCCAGCAATAACGGGCTGCTATCCATCCCCTGGTATTGAATTTGACCTTCAAGCGACTTCGCCAGAAAAACGCCGAGTCGTCCGTTGCCGCAGCCGACATCCAGCACTTTCAATGGGGTCGTTAGCATATCGCGCACTGGATACCAGCCGCGCCATGCTTCGCCGCGAGTCGCATCAAAATCGTCGCCTGCGATCTGGTAGAATGTGCGATTTAGCGCGTTGAGATACGATACAGTAGATGGTTTCATTCAGTGATGAGTAATGAGTGACGAGTGATGAGTAATGAGTAATGAGTAAAATCTCTTGTGAGTACCTGAAGACTCATCACTCATTACTCGTTACTCATCACTCTTTTTAAGGATACTTATGCAGCTTGCGATTAATTATTCGCCTCAGGCGGCGGAATTGCAACAGGCGGGAACGATTCATGTGGATCGTTTCAAATGCCCGAACTGGGAATGGCTGATTGATCAGGCGCGAGTATACAGCCCGGTCTATGTCCATTTTGAACTGACGGCGGGCAACAATAGCCTCGCGTCGAAGGATTGGGAGTCGATCAGGCGATTGATGGCTGAAACCCAAACGCCGTGCCTCAACCTGCATCTCGCGCCAACACTGACCGACTTTGGATTTGAGCGCGAACCTTTGTCATCACGCCAGCAGCGACAGGTAATGGACCGCATGATCCGCGATGTAGCGATGGCGGCGCAGCGAATTGGCGCGGAGCGCGTGATTGTCGAGAATATTCCCTATCGCGGGCGGGGCGCGAATGATAGTGGAAAAGCCTTCCTACGTCCTTCAATAGAGCCAGACGCTATCACGCACATTTTGCAGGCGACCGGAACAGGCTTTCTGTTTGATCTGTCTCACGCCCGAATTACCGCAGGAACACTCGGAATGGATGAAAAAATCTACATTGAGGCGCTACCGTTGTCGCGCATCCGCGAAGTGCATGTAACGGGTATTCGGATGGTAGATGGTGAACAGCGCGATCATTTTGAACTGCTGCCCGAAGACTGGAAAATGTTCGAGTGGTTTGTGAGCAAAATTCAATCGGGCGCGGCGGCTGAACCCGAAATGGTGGCATTTGAATATGGTGGCGTTGGCGACAAGTTCGCCTATCGCAGTGATACGGGTATCATTGCCGCGCAAGTGCCGAAGTTACGGGAAATCATCGAGAAGAAAGATTAAGTTGCTTATATTCATTTATCGCGTGTCAGGGCAAAACCGCTGAGGAAGCGCTTTTGCAGGACGAGGAAGACAACCAGCGGCGGGATGCTGGCGATGACTGCGCCAAGCATGAGCGGACCATAACTGGTGCCAATGTCACCTCCACTCAGGGAGGTCAAGCCGACCTGCACGACCTGTTTTTCCTGCCCCTGAATGATCAGCACGGGCCACAGATACATATTCCAGACATAGATGAATTGTATGACGGCGAGCGCGGCAATCGTGTTCCAACTCATGGGCACCAGGACGCGCCATAAAAATTGAAACGGATTCGCCCCATCCAACTGCGCCGCTTCGGACAATTCAGCCGGGATATTCATGAAGTGCTGCCGGAACAGGAAAACGCCTGTCGCGCTGGCCAGGAAGGGCAGGATTAGCGCGGCATAGGTGTTTGCCAAGCCGATGTCACTGACAAAGCGAAACAGCGCGATGACGAGAATTTCCGTTGGCATCATCAGTGTTAGCAACACAAAGCCAAAAACGATCCATTTACCGGGAAAGCGAAAGTAGACGAACGCCAGACCTGCGAGGAGCGACAAGACGACTTTACCGAACGTGACCGCCAGTGAGACAAACACGCTGTTGAGCATGTAACTGCCAAGGTTGCTGATGTTCATGACGATGTTCCAGTTTTGCGCCAGCGATCCACCAGGCGTGAACTGGTAGGAATAGACCTGAGCATTGGTTTGGGTGCTGACCAGCACGGCATAATACAAGGGGAAGCCGACAATGAGGAAGACGACCCATAGGAAAAGATGAACATACCAGCGCTCCGGCAGCCAGCGAAATCGGCTGCGTGGCTCAGTAACGGAGGCTGTGGTGGAGACCTCTACCTGTGCGATGGACATTTCTTTCCGCCTTCTTTGCTTACGCGCCGTAGCTGACGCGCCGTCCAGCGGTGCGGAACTGTAACACCGTCAAGCCGATCACGAGAATGAATAGCACAATGGACTGCGCCGCCGCCTTGCCGAGATCATTATTCTGAATGCCGACCTCGTAGACGGAATACATCATCGTTGTCGTTGAGCCAAGCGGACCGCCGCTGGTCAACGCGTTAATCGTGCCGAACGTGTCAAAAAAGGCATAGGTAGTATTGGTGATAATGAGAAAAAACGTAATTGGTGAGAGCATGGGCAGTGTGATTCGCCAGAAACGCTGAAAGATGTTCGCGCCATCAATGCCCGCCGCTTCCAGTAAATCCTTGGGAACGTTTTGTAAACCGGCGATATAAAACAGAATATTGAACCCTAGCGACTTCCACACGCTGGCAATAATAACTGCCCAGGGCGCGAAGGTCGGACTGTTCAGCCAGGGGATGCGTATTCCAAAGAGTTCATTGAGGAACTGGTTGATGATGCCCCCGGTGGGGTTAAACAAGAGCAGAAATATGAGACCGGTGACGACAGGGGAGATCGCGTAGGGCCAGATGAGGAGGGTGCGATAGTAGCGGGCGCCCTTAATGGGCTGATAGGCGGCAAGTGCTATCAGCAGCGCGAGCGACATACTGAACAGGACAATGGCGACAGCAAGAACGATGGTGAAAAAGATAACCTGATAATATTCAGGATTGTTGAACAGGCGGGTGAAGTTATCTACGCAAACAAAGGCGGTGCGGGGGATGCCGAGCCGCGTGAGCAGGGTGGACAGGCGAAAGGTGTCCAGAAACGGATAGTACAGAAACAGCACAAGGATGATCAGCGTCGGCGCGAGGAAAAGGATCGCCATCCACGATTGTTTGAAGCTGCCGGGCGCGTGATCAGGCGCGAACAGGGGAATGCGGCGCAAAACCCGATTCAGAATCTGGATGACAATCAGAACCGCTGCGATGATGCCGACTGCAATGAGGAACATGCCAAAGTAGGCGTCAATGGCATCGCTTTCTGCGCTGAACATGCAAAAATTCAGCGGCAGCATGAAGAACATCGCCCCGCCTAATCCCGCCAGCGCACCGATCCCACCACCAATCGTCACGCCATTGGGCATTTTTCGCAGGAACCAGGCGCACAGACTTGCGCCAATGACGACGCCAGCAAGGGCGGTCAAAATGGGGATGTAGGGAACGAGTTCAACGGGCATAGCTTTGATTCCGTAGGAATTTGTAGGGGCGAGGTTTGCCTCGCCCGCGAAGATTGCTCCATGCGGGAGGGGCGAGCCCCTCCCCTACATCGTTGCGCTGGCTGTGGTTTTTACTGAGCGACGAGCATGTTGTACTCTTCGATCAGGGCGTTGGCTTCTTCAGCCGCCGCGTTCAGCACGTCCTGCGCCGGTTGATCGGTCAGGAGTACTGTGTCCACCGCTGATGTGATGATGCTGCGGATGGCATTAATGTCGCCGAGCAGCACGCCAGCGGTCGCCGGAGTGGACGTGCTTTGTGCAAGTTGACTCGCCGGGACGAGGAAATTCGGGTTCGCGTCATACCAGCCCTGCTCCGTCAGCAGATCAACGCCGCTGTTGCGCACAGGAATATAACCCGTCGCCTGGCTCCAGTCAGCCGTGTTTTCAGTGTCGGACAACCAGAGCAGGAAGGTCAAGGCACCATCTTCAGCATCTGTGGCCAGATCATTCACCAGCCACAGGCTGGCACCGCCGATCAGGTTGCCCGTCCAGCCCGTTTCGTCATTGTAGGGCAGGAACGAGGCGACAACATCGAAACCGTTGTCCACGCCGGTTTGCGTATAGAACGCGGTATCGCTGCTGCTGTAAATCGCCATGGCGACCTGCTGGCTGCCGAATGCCTGATCCACAGTTTCCCACGAACCGCCATCCTTGGCGCCACTGTAGTACAGGTTGCCGTTGTTGTACTGCTCATCGAGCCATTCGAGGATGGCGACGCCTTCGGCACCATTGAAGGTCACTTCGGTGGCACGATCAGCACGTCCATTTTCATTGTTGGCATATTCGGCGTTCTGCTGCGCCAGCCACTGCTCAAAGAACCAGCCGTGATTGGGCCACGTAAAGCAGTATTCCGGCGCATTGCCGAGCGCCATCACCGCCGCGCACGTCGCCTCAACTTCTGCCCAGGTGGCAGGCGGCGTATCAATGCCGGCGGCGGTCAGATAGTTCATGTTCGAGAACATGACGGACGAGGAGGTGTTCCAGGGCATCGAATTGAATTCGCCATCGAGCGTGTAATAGGCGGCGACAGGTCCGATGATGTCATCGAAGTTGGCGGGAATGCCGTTGACTTCGGTACGATCGCCCAGCGCACTCGCAATTGAGCGGTAATAGCCGCTGTCGCGGGCGATCTGTGAGGACACTTCATTCCACTGCACAATCGCGGGCAGGGCATCGTTCTCGGCGGCGAGAGCGGTCTGCGTGAAAAGCTCCTCGTAATTCGGGTAGCCCGTGATGGTCACATTATACTGCGGGAACATTTCGTTAAATTCCGCCGCCCGATCGTTCGCCCAACCGAGACGATTTTCATCGGTAAACGCGATCCAAACGGGGATTTCAATCGGTTCCTGCGCCAGCGCCGGCATGACCGCCAGCAGAATGCCGACAAACAGGCACAACGCCAAGACCAAAGATTTACGCTGCATGTCTTATCTCCTCTACAAACGATTAGCGTGCAGAGTGTAAAGAATGGCGTTTAATCTTTGCCTATGCCTTGTTTAACTTTCATGAGTGTGCGTACTGAATGAATTTAACGTGCGGTGTTAAGCCTTAATAGTGAAAGCGGATGACTGCCTTAAGCCAGCCCATATTTGAGCGGTGGGTTATCTTCGCGTTCGACCTCATCCAGATTGCACACGGCAAGCTGACCGTGTTCATACAGATATTCAACGTGTGCGCCAGCCTCTTCCAGTGCCAGCAGCACTTCATAGCCATGCTTGTCCGGGTACATATGCCTGGATATATCGTTGATCGTCACTGGTTCGCCGGCTTCTCGTATCGCATCCAATACACGTCCTAATTTGCGCTCATGACTGGCACGAATTTCGCCAATGCGGGTATAGACATCATGAATTGGTTCTTCATGTCCGCCAAGTGTGAGGCGAATATCCGGTATCTGAGCGATATGGTGCAGCGCGTCAAGATAATGCCCTAACCCGGTGAAGTGAGTAATACTTTCTGGTGCCTGGTGCGGCGTAGTGCGGGCGAGGATATGATCCGCGCTCAACAGTACATCACCAATCTGGATGCACACTTGACCGGGGCAGTGACCCGGTGCGTGATAAAAGCGCATTCCATCGAGTTCCAGACCTTCTTCCAATGAAATATCTACTGGCAGCGAACGGAACTGCTTTTTGGCGATCCCGTACATTTCAATCAGTGTTTGACGAAGCGATTCTTTCACCCCGGCGCGTTCCAGATAGACGCGCAGGTCTTTGGTCGCAATCGCCACACGCTCCTCATAGGCGATCAGGATTCGCCGATCCAGCGGGTGAATTCCGATATGCCTGGCGCCTGTTTTCTCCTGCATGAAGCCCGCGCCGCCAAAATGATCAATATGCCCGTGCGTGATGAGGATGCGGTGTATGTCACTCAGGCTGAGCGACTCGCCAAAATCAGTTTGCAGCGTGTTGATTCCTTTGACCAGATCGTCGTTACTGTTAGCAAAGCCTGAGCCGCTGTCAATGAGGGTTGGTTCGCCCGCATTCAGCAGGATATAGCAGAAGGCGATGAAATTGCCGGGAAAGGCTTCGACGGGGATGCGATAAATGCGAACGCCGTTGCTGCTTTCAAATCGTTCTATCGAGGGCAGGTCAGCCATGAGCCTTAACTTTCCGTTGAAGGTAAGCGGCATGATTAGACCAGTAACGCCGCGGCACTTCAATAATCCGCATGGACTTACAGGGTATTCACTTGGATAGGCGATCCCGGATCAACCGCGGGGATTTCAATCGTTGTCGTTACCTCGTTCAGAACCAGTGTCGCTGTTTGCAACCGCAAGATCAGGTGAACATGATAGGGTATAGTTAGGGTGAACGTCGCACGCGCCAACCCGCCAACGACCTGGCGACGCAGCGCGACAAAGTAAACGCCTGCCTTATCCTGCTCACTGGCAACACGCCAGCCGAATGGCGTTTGCAATGCTGCATGTATATCCACATTATCGCCCGCTTCGCGGTGGATGGTCACTCTGGCATGGGCGATATGAGCATAACACGTCAACACTTGTGCGGCGCTGACGGGCGTATAATAGCGAAAGGTTTGTGATTTACGGGTAACATCGCTGACGACATCATTGACGGTGGATGCGGCGCTGACCACCTGCTGCAAACGGGTAAGCTGCTGCATGGCTAACCCCTTTTGACCGATAGAGACGACACAGTATAGCAAGTCCTTTGCATATTGACGCTCATTTGTTTCTCAGGCACACTTTCGCCGTTTTTGATCACGACAGGATAGAGCAACACCTATGACCGCAACACAGGCTACCACCACTTCTGTTCAATTTCAGGATACCGACAAACCACTGTCTGAAACCCTGACTGACATTGCCGCTTCCCTACCGGAAGGCAGTATCACCGTTCGTCAGTTGCTTGCCCTCGTTGGCGAGCAGGCGATCCTGCTGTTCTGCATTATTATGACGATCCCGTTTCTGACGCCGATTCCGCTGCCGGGTATCAGCACCGTTTTTGGCTTGCTGATTATGCTCGTCAGCGTCGGCGTGATCTTCAACCGTTTACCTTGGCTGCCGTCGGCGCTGCTCAATCGTCCGGTTGCCAGCGGGCAGCTTGCCGCCGTTCTCAATCGCGGTGCAGATTTATTCCGAAAAATCGAGCGGTTTCTGCGTCCACGGATGCTCGCCCTCACCCATGACAGCACGACGAATCGTCTCAATGGCGTGATGCTGTTTGTGGGTGGTTTTCTGTTGATCCTGCCACTGCCGGTGCTGCCGCTGTCGAATTTCCTGCCGGGCTGGGCGGTGCTGTTCCTTTCCGCAGGGATGCTCTCCAGAGATGGGGTATTCGTACTTCTCGGCTATTTGTTCAACATCATCACGATCATTTACTTCGCCGCCGTAGCGATTGCGATCCTCGCGGCGGGGCAGAGCATTTCGTCGCTGTTTCAGGAACCCGCGATGCTGCTGCCGATTTTGAGGTAAAGCTGTAGTAAATGCGGGAGGGGCAAGCCCCTCCCCTACGAATCATCCATCGTCCTCTGCCTTCGAGATCTTCTGATTCAAAATTCGGGCGTCGCTGCTCAGGCTGACGAGCCACTCGCTAAGGGCGCGGGTCGCCAGATGAATCCCCGCCGTTGCGCGGGTATGCCCCAGTGTAGTCATTTGCAACGTGAATTCGCCCACCGCATTATTCATGTGCGGCGTTAATAGCAGCGCCGTGTGCTGATCAATCGTCGGCTCATGCGCGTAAATCTCAAAGAGCAGGGCATTACGTCCGCGATAGACCTCGTTAAACCCGATAACAATATCACCATCATGGGCGTCGAACGGCTGAAACTTGCTTCGCATGTCGTCAATGCTGAGGGGCGTGTACAGAACGACGTGAGGCATGGTCAACTCTTTCAACACAGGAATGTTTGGCGCGGGCGTCGAATTACGCTGGTAGGCAAAATAGTAACAGGGGCGTCCTTCGCGCTGGGCTTTCGCCTCGTATTTGGTCGTAATACGCCCCGGTAGTTTGTTCCCCCAGCGCGTCGAAAGCTGATTGTCCAACTGTGGGGTATGCTCCAGCAGGTCGGCGGCAAGTTCGGCGTAATCGAGAATGTCCGTCGCCAGATACAGCGCACCGCCCGTTGCCAGGCGGCTGACGAGTGCATCTACCGTATCGTGCTGCATCAAGCGGCGGCGGTGATGGCTCGTCTTAAACCATGGATCAGGAAAATTGATGTAGAACTGTTCTACGCTGCCTGGCTCGAACAGGTGATGTAGCGCAGTTTCCGCCCGTGCATGAACGACGCGAACATGCGTGAAGCCTTCACGCTGGATCATTTTTTCCGCTTTTGCAAGACACTGGTTGGAGATTTCCAGCCCGATGAGATTGTGCTCAGGGTACTTTTTCGCCAAAAACTGGAGAAATGTCCCCGTCCCAAAACCAATCTCGACGATCAGTGGTCGGGTGTTTCCAAAAATCTGTGTCCAGTCCGTAGACCATGGCAGGGTCAGGGCGCTGTGTTGAGGTATCCTGGCGGTCATATCGTCATTGTACGGGGGGAGGGCGATTGCGGGAATGGCAAATCTATTGAGCGGGGCGCATTCTGAAAGCGCCCCGTTGTGTTATGTGAGACTATGCAGATACCGCGACTGGCTCTTTGACTGAGACGGTTCCTGAGGTATCCCGATTGTAGAACCCGATTTGATCCTTGATGAACTCGTAGCCTGCCTTGGGATTGCGGTAGACCCAGCCAATATTGGTTGCCCGCCCTGATTCAGCTTCCAGATCGATCCAGAAGCACTGTCCCTTGTAAGGACAGGTGTAGATTCGTTCGGTGACGCGCAAATGATCCATATTCACAGCGTCGGGCGCGAAATACAGGTTGCCTTCAAACAGGCGCACGTTCTGATTTTCAACGCCCTGCGCGATGATGCTGCCGCTGCTGCGCTCCTTAACGGTGTACTTCATGCTCAACGGTCTCCTCGTAAGTATCAAACGTACTGTCCGTACTTTGCCCAGAGAAGAGCGCTGTCAAATATCTTTCTTTAGCTCTCGTTTTCCTTCATCATTTCTAATGTTTGCTGCTCCAGTTCCCATAAATCCATTGACTCGCGCAGTTTCATCAACTGGTTCAGGCGCGGGTAGTTGGCATTTGCTTCTTTTGACCATTCCTGAGCGAAGCGCCCACCGCGAATTTCCTCCAGCGTCAAATCCATCAGCCGCTCCAGCTTCAGATCGTTGAAGCGATCCAGACGACTGAGGGTGCCAAACTGGGCGATATACGAATTGAGTTTCAGGGCATTCACGATGCCCAACTGTGCTGCCTGCCACAGGTAATCGGAGGTTTCGCCGGACAGATAAAGTTCAGTAAAGACAGCCTCCGCTGGATAGCCCGCTTCGATCAGCAGCCGTGCCGCCAGAATAACGGAATGATGGAAGATTGGCAGGATCGCCTGCTGAACGAACAGATCAAGTTCTGTTTCCTGTTCAAAGCGAATTTCGACAGCGCCGCCGCGTAGTGCCCCCATTGCTTTCGCAATAGCAAGCACCGTTCTCCAGGTACTGCGGCTGGCGTCCTGTGCGACGGCAACGAAACTCGCAAAGCCGTCTCCGCTGATGAAACGTTCCCGCACGGCGGGTCCTAAGGTCTTGGCGGAAACCAGCCCGACATCCACAAATGGGGGTGCTTCGATAAAGCCAAAGGCGATATTATACGAACTGCTGAAAACAAGCGTTTGCCCACGCTGCAAATGGGGCGATACCTCTTCGATATATGTCTTGGGCATGTCTTCGTCACGTAGCAGCGGCATAATTACATCGGCAAGCTGGGCGGCGGCGGCGATAGGGACAGGAGTAAAACCTTCGGATGCGGCAAGCGCCTGTTTTTCAGGGCGGGGTTCGCTGACAAGGACCTGTACGCCGCTGTCGCGTAGGTTCAGCGCAATTGGGCGACCCATATTGCCGTAGCCCAGCACATTGACTCGTTTTCCTGTGAGCGCAGTGATGTCGCCATCCTGATCATGATAAATGACGGTCATTCGCCAATCCCTTGTTACAATTCAATTTTCTGAGGGAGAAATAAATCATGCGTAAACGTTACCTAGTCCTCGCGCTTCTGGCAACGATTCTGCTGCTAAATGCTTGCTCCGCGCTGAGTCCGGCAGCGCCAACAGCGACCACCGTTCCATTTAACCTGTATACCGGTCAGGATGTTATTGATGCGTTTTCACAAGCCGGGCTGCCGATCACCAGTATGGTACGCGATACCATTGTCGGGCGGGATGCGCCGCTGACGTTCAATGACCGTTATGTGTTCACAATTGATCGAATCGCGCCGAATGGCGGGCAAATTCTGGTGTTTCAATCGGCGGAGTCGATGCAGGCGTGGACGGAATATATCGATCAACTTCGCGCTGACTCAAATACGCGGCGGGATGTCGTATATGTATTCACCAACGGCAATATCATGGTGCAGGTCAATGCCGGGTTGACCCCACAGGAAGCGAACGAGTATCGTGATGCGCTGGCAACGCTGATACCCTGAGCGAACGCCTTACAGGTCAATCATCCACACGGGTAGGTCATATCCATTGAGGCGAAAGCCAAAACGCTGATAAACGTGTTTGGAAACGATATTACTTGTCTGCGTGTTCACGGTCATAGTGTAGACGCCGCGCCGTGCAAAATAGCGGAGCGCTTCGCCGACCAGCGCTCGCCCGATGCCGCGCCCCTGTGCAATTGGCGCGACAGCGAGGCGGGCGAGATGCGAGCCATCAAAATACAGCGTACTCAATTGATAACCGATTATCGTATTGGTTTGCTGATCAAGAGCCACAGTGGCATAGGCTGAGGAGCGCTCTGCCTGGCGAATATCACTGCGCCCCATCTGCCACGGCGGTTCAAACGCTGCCTGATCAATGGCGAACAATGAGGGCAGGTCTTCCGGGCGGGCATGGCGAATGATGATCTTCTCTGGAATAAATTCTTCCGGTGGCGTACTGCTGGCATAGCGCAGGGTGACAATTTCCTCCGCGTAATGAAAATCAAGCTCACGGACGAACGGAATCGCCCAATCGCGGATCATGAGCATTGCAACCGTGCGAACGTCCGACTGTTGAAGTTCATTCCCCAGATCAAGCCAAAGTGCTTTCATCACCCCCTGCATATCGGCTTGATCCAGCAACGCGGCGAGGCGTATCCAGCAGGTGTTATTTAAGGGGACGCTGGTGGCAAGCAACCCGACCAGATTGCCTCGCACCCATGCCAGTCGAATCGGGGCATTTTCGCTCTCCATCCAGTGGTCGGAATCCTGCCAGTCGAGATGGACGTGCGAGTAGTAATTCTGCCCCAGTAAGTCGCGCACCATATGGCGATTGCGCTTCTGGTAGCGGGTAATCGTGAGTGTGGGCGATGGGTTGTTAAACAGGTTCATTTACGCAGGCGGTTCACATACGGCGGCGCGGTGATGGCAAACAGACGACAGAGGCGGCGATCCAGCAGACGCGCCCGAATACGTCCGTCAAGGTCTTCAATCTGTTTGGAAGTCGTGAATACAGTTGGCAGTTTGGTCAGGTAGCGATGATTGATGATCTGGAACAATTTTTCCTTCGCCCATGCACTGGCGCTTTCAGTGCCAAGATCATCCAGCACCAGCAGCGGGGCATTTTTTACTTCCTGAAAGCGGTGGTCAAAACTGATATTTGAACCGGGGCTGAAGGTCAGACGCAGATGATCGAGTAAATCGGGCGTGGTGACGAAAATTGCGTTGATCCCGCGTAGCTGGCAGGCATTGGCAATCGCAGCGGCAAGGTGCGTTTTGCCCGTGCCGGGGTCGCCCATCAGAAATATCCAACCCATCGGCTCAATCGCAAATTCAACTGCGCCCTGTACCACACGCTCCAGATTTTGACGGTATTCCGGCGAAAGCCCGCTAACGACATCAAAGGCTTCAAAGGTCATATCACGGTAGAGCGAAAAATCCGCCATCGGGTTGCTGACGCTGTGTGCGGGGGAACGGTAATCAGGCGCTTTGATTTTGATGTGACGAATGACGCTGAGATCGCGCAGGCGGCTTGAAATACGCGGATCGAGCATATCCAGATCGGCATTGGTCGTGATGACGGTACTCAGGCGGCGGCTGTAGCGATAGTTGAGTAGTTGAAACAGCTTTTCCTGCGCCCAGCCACTCGGATTTTCCACGCCGAGATCATCCAGAATGAGCAGCGGGGCATTTTTCACTCGTTCAAACATTTCCTCATAGCCCGCTTCGGACGAGTCGCCATAGGTATGACGCAGATAGTCAAGCAGATCGGGCGAGGTGATGAACAGGACATTTTCTTCATACTCCAGCCGCGCATTACCCACCGCCGCTGCTAAGTGAGTTTTGCCACAGCCGTATGATCCTTCCAGCAGCAGCCAACCCTGCGGGTCAAGCGCATACTGTCGGGAAGCATTGAGCGCTCCTTGCAGCGAAGCCTGTTGGATCGGCGATAGTTCTGGCGAGTCGGTTTTGAAGGTGTCGAACGTTTTGTCCCGAAAGACTTCGAGGTTGCCAATTTTGCGAAGTTTTTCTCGCCGTTCTGAATTGGCGAACTGATAATTGGGACAGCGAAACAGCTTGCCGAAGGCGGGATCGCCCACCGGCACGTCATATCGAACATAGCCGATGCCGCCGCACTGGTTCTGCTGCTGGCACAGTGGGCAGATCGGGTCGGTTGAAGGGTTAGTATTCGATGAAATCGGCGTACTGACCGTTGACGAATCGTCGTCCGCCGCGTTCAGCAGGCTCTTGAGCGACTTCATGCGTTTTCCCTTCCTGTTTCCAACGTTCCAGGACTGCCTGAATGAATTTCCAGCTACGGGCATTATTTTCGACGGCAAGGCGGATCGCGTCTTCAATCCAGCGTGTCGAATATTCTAATTCGGCGTCTTTCAACGTATCGGCGATCATTGGCGTCAGCGGGCCAATATTTTCCTCGTACAGGCGATAGATTGTCGGGCGTTCGGGCATAATCTCGACAGGTTTTGCGCCGTCGCCAATAGACCATTCGCCCCGTGCAATCTGTTCGACAGCGGAACGTCCCGGCGCGGCGTTGATGAAATACAGCGTTTCGCGCTCCATAATCAGGTCAAGCGACTCAACCGTTGCCCGTAGAATTGATCCCCGTTCACAGGCGGCGTTCAGTGCTGTTTCCAGTATCTGTTCCGCCGGAACGTCTGGCGCGGCAGCTTGCAGCGCCTGCATCAACGGATCGCTGCCGAGAAAGTCTTCATAGCGCAAATAGCGAAAACGACCTTCTCGCTGCTGAATGCCGTAAAAGCAAAAGAGTGTGACTTGGAGTTCGGCGAGGTCATCTATCTGCGGCAGCAGTTCGGTGATGAACGCAGCAGGCAGCGAGAACAGGCGGTGTTTGCCCTGTGGAAAGCCAGCAAAGCTCATAAGTTCCTCAAGTCTACCGTCTGTGTGTGGGCGTCAATGAACTTGGTCAGCGAGCGCTCGAAATGGAGCGAAATCGTATCGGTGGGACCGTTGCGATGTTTGGCGACGATGACATCAGCGCGGTTGGGGTTCTCAGTCGCCTCGTTATAGACAACATCGCGGTATAGAAAAGCGACAATATCCGCGTCCTGCTCCAGGGACCCAGATTCTCGTAAGTCACTCAATACAGGTCGCTTGTCCTGGCGCTGCTCAACGGCGCGCGAAAGCTGTGCGGCGGAAAAGACTGGCACGTCCAGTTCACGCGCCATCTCTTTCAGACTGCGGCTGATGAAGCTGATTTCCTGCACACGGTTGTTTTCATACGCGCCAGCGCTCATCAGTTGCAGATAATCCACGATCACCAGATCTAAGCCCTGTTCGTGCATCATGCGCCGGCATTTCGTCCGCATTTCAATCGGGTTCATGGCTGGTGTATCGTCAATGAAGACGCGCAGATTGCTTAACCGTCCGACAGCCTGCACAAAGCGTGACCATTCCTGCTGGGAAAGCTGCCCGCTGCGAAGCAACTGGCTGTTGATTCCCGTCTCCATAGACATAAAGCGTTGAACGATCTGATCTGTCCCCATTTCCATCGTGAATATAGCGATTCGAGCGCCCAACTTAGCGGCATTCATGGCGATGGAGAGCAAGAAGCTCGTCTTCCCCATACCAGGGCGCCCCGCAAAAATCAGCAGATCGGAGCGCTGCAAGCCGCCGAGCAGCTTATCCAGATCGCGGAAGCCCGTTGGCAGACCCAGCGGCGCATCCGGATTCTGCATCAGGTATTCGATACGCTCAAAATAATCGTCAATCGCCTCACGCATTGGCGTCAAATCATGCCGTGTGCTGCGTTCCGTGACGTTGAACAGGCGCGTTTCAACATCACTGATGACCTTTTCAATGGCAAGGTCTTCCTGTAGTGCCAGCGCCTTGATCTCATCAGCGGCATGAAGCAGGCGGCGGCGGATCGCAGCGCGTTCGACGAGACGCCCGTAAATCTCGATATGCTGTGAGGTCGGCGTGTTATTGATAAGACCGAGTAGATAGCCCGCGCCGCCGATGTCGTTCAGGCGGCTCATCGTGCGAAGCTCTTCCTGCACCGTCACGAAGTCAGCGCGTTCATTACGCTCGCTGATGCGTTGCAACGCCTCCCAAATGTACTGGTGACGCAGCACGTAAAAGTCGTCCGGTTGCAGGAATGCAGCAACGCTCAGGAAGGTGTCCGGGTCAATCAGGACACTACCCAAAACAGCTTCTTCAGCCTCCTGGCTGAAGGGCATTTGACCGGGGAGCAGCAGTTGAGGAGCGTTCATCACACGTTCAAAACTTCGCTAAGAGAAAAAAACGGCGTTTCGCAGTCACGCCGCGCCGCCGTTTATTCCTGTTCAAAGTGCTGCCAAGCAGCACGAAACACTATTCTTCTTCGTCGTCCAGTTCATCCAGATCAAGGCTGTTGACGAAATCCTTGAACGCGCTGAGTTTGTCTTCCGCCACTTCCTCAGCGCCCAGCGGTGCGGTGCTTTCCACGTCTTCTTCTGGCTCAATACCCGCCCGATCCATCACGCTTTCGGCGATAAAAATGGGCGATTTGACGCGCACGGCAAGGGCAAGCGCATCACTGGGGCGAGAATCAATTTCGATTTCGCGCCCGTTCAACTCTACAACGACCCGCGCATAGTAAACGTCGCTCCGAAGATCGCTGATCAGAATATGCACGACGCGCCCGCCCATCTCCCGAATTGTGGATTTGAGTAAATCATGCGTCAGCGGGCGCTGAGGCGGCATTTCGTTCAGTTCTACCGTAATTGCGTCCGCTTCACAGGGTCCTATCCAGATGGGCAGATAGCGATCACTGGTCGTATCTTTCAGGATGACCACGCGATATTGTGACATTAAACTCATGCGAATACTGTCAATGACAACTTCTATCATAGTATTTTCTGAATCTTCTACTGCCGCAGCACTGGACGATAACGGGCAATACTGCGATTATACACAACGGCACAAAGACGGCAACGAGTTTCTCATAGTTTACCCCAAATCTGCCGACTCTGTTGCAAAAATGTTCTGATAAATCAGACTGTTTCATCAAGCGAGGATTTACTTTGCATTTCAGCAAATTTAGTTGGTTCATGGGCTTGCTGCTGCTGGCGGCATGCCAATCCTCACCGTCCGAGCGTGTGACGCTTGGGGAAACATTGGCGCAGGTGGATTTCAGCGAAATCTACCAGTGGGAAAATTACGCCAATGACGACCAGCATGTGAATTTTCGGATCGAGGACGGCGCATATCGGGCGCAGGCATGGGATGAGGGATTCGTGTGGGTGCTTAACGCCCAGCAGCATACCGATGTCTCGATACAGGTAGACACGGTGCAGAATTCAGACTATGCCAACAATGCTTATGGATTGATGTGCCGCGCCGCGCCGACGAACAATGGCGATGGCTACTACTTTCTCATCAGCGGTGATGGGAATTATACGATTCGGCGGGGCGCGACGGATTCCATCGCCCCATTAATCCGCTGGACACCTTCAGGCGCCATTCAGCAAGGAAGAGCGATCAATCGTATTCGGATTGTGTGTGTTGAAGATTATCTGGCGCTGTATGTGAACGGGCAGTTCGTCGCCGAGATACGCGATGACTTTTACCAACGCGGCTTCGCAGGGTTGGCAGCGGGCGTCGTTGAAGACGGGAATGTGGATATTACGTTCGACAATCTCGAAATCGTGACAGCGACGCTTAACGATAGCGATTAGCTATCCGCTTAGTTCACTACATTTCCAGATAATCGCGCAGTTGGCGGCTGCGGGTGGGATGGCGCAGTTTTCGCAGCGCCTTGGCTTCGATCTGGCGGATGCGCTCACGGGTGACGCCGAAGTGCTTGCCGACTTCCTCAAGCGTGTGATCCTGCCCGTCTACCAAACCGAAGCGCATTTCCAGCACTTCGCGTTCGCGCTCGCTCAGAACACCCAATGCGGACTTGATCTGCTCCTTAAGAAGCTGTTTGCTGGCAGCGTCCACGGGTCCTGGCACTTTGTCGTCTTCGATGAAATCCCCAAGCAGGCTGTTATCTTCCTGACCGATTGGCATTTCAAGGCTCATCGGTTCCTGACTGAGCCGCTGGATACGGCGAACTTTCTGGGCGGCGCGGCGAAGTTTACGCTGCAAACCGGGATCCATGCGTTCCCCATTGCGGCGAATGAGCTTGATCGCTTCGGTTTCGTCCGCGGTCAGGAATTCCATTTCGAGTGCAATCTGCTCGGCGGTTGGTTCTGCGCCCAATTCCTGCGTCAACTGGCGCTGGACACGGGTGAGGCGGTTGATTGTCTCGACCATGTGAACGGGGATGCGAATGGTACGCGCCTGATCCGCAATTGCACGGCTGATCGCCTGACGAATCCACCACGTCGCATAGGTGCTGAATTTGAAACCCTTGGTATGGTCAAATTTTGCGTCGGCGCGAAGCAAGCCGATATTGCCTTCCTGAATGAGATCAAGGAAGCTGATCCCGCGCCCCATGTAGCGTTTCGCTACGCTGACGACGAGGCGTAAGTTTGCCCGCGTCAGGTCTTCAATCGCGTCGTTGCCGCGCTGCTCAATCGTCTCATAGAGTTCTGGCAGTGACTCGATGCTGTCAGGGTTAGATGTTAACCAGTCATGGAACTGTGCTTCTGTCGGCAGTTCGCCGTTGTGAGACATGAAGTAACGGCGAATTTTGATCTGCTCCGCGAAAGGAATCAGGCAGAGCGCGTGAAATACATCAAACAGGGCGCGTGCCAGTTCGTTCCATGCTTCGTCACGCCCCCAGTCCCGCTGGCGCAGATATTCGCGCATGTAGGAATGACCGGTGGTGTTCCAGTTTTCATTGACAAACTGAACTTCATCAATGATCGCCGCAAGGTCGGGTGGGGCAACCTTGAACAGCGGCAACTTCTCAAGGACTTCGTTCCAGCTTTTAATGACACGACGACAGGCAGCTTCGGCAATCTGACTGGGGTGGGGCAGACCATTCTCCTGAACATTAGCAGGGTCGCTCAGCTCATCGGTCAGTTCCTCATACAGATGTTCAGCGGCGATCTGCGTACTCAACCACGTCTCGCGGTTGGTATCCAGCAGCGGTACCTGTCCGATCTCCTTGAGGTACATCCGCACAGGATCGTCCGCCAGTGCTTCCCGATCCATGCGGGCGGCGCTTAACATCTCATCCAGATCGTCCAGTTCTTCTTCCTCGCCAAAGGACGAATCAATCAGGTCATCGTCCTTGAGCGAGAGTGTGCCGTAGCTGCTGTCATCATCATCGCCGAAATCGTCGTCGCCATCATCAAGATCGAGTTCCGCGCCTTCCATTTCTTCGGCATCGTCATTGACAGGCTTATTCAGTTCGGCTTTTGCGCCCGTAGGCTCGGCTTTTGTGCGTTTTTTCGTCATTCGTCGTCCCGCTGTTTAGCCCGGTAAGGCGTGTAGAATGTGCTGCTTCCGTAACTCCATGTCAATCAAACGCTTTGCGTGAATAGAGGCGATTGCCTGATTCTCAAAATGTGCCATATTCCCAATGTCCAGCGAGTCGCCCTGTTCGATTTGCAGGTAGATAATTTCCTGCCGTTCCCGCAGTAAGCGCCGTTCTCGCAAACGCAGGGCTTTGAGGACGAGCGACTCGAATTGATCATTGACGACAGCCTTATCATACTGGCGACGGATAACGACGAGATCCGCCGCGCCGCCATGTGTGAGGCGCGGGGAGAGAATATCCCATTCATCCTCCATCACGCGATCCAGTTCGGCAAGCAGATCATTATCGAGTTCACGGCGCAGGAACTCGACAAATTCAAGTTCGTCCTGCGAAATCGCTCCTTCAAACGCTGCCATCAGCCGGCGATAACTGGTGCGGGTGAAATCCTCGGCGCAAAAATCACCTAAAACCCCATTCACCAACTCAGGGTTGCTATTGGCGAGTTCGCGCAGTTTGCGATTGATTGCATAAAAGCCATCCGGGTTGATGAACAGAGCACGCAGACATGTCGCTTCGATGCGGGCTTCCTGCGCTGCACTCATTGGCACAATTGGGGCGGCATTGGCATCGTTTTCAGTGTCCCCAAAAGGCGGTGGCTCTTCCATCGTAGCCGACGAACGGGCAGCGCGTGACGACGAAGCCGCCCGCGCCTTTTTCTGCTGTTCATTCGCCC
>Ga0224722_1000477_pt1 | contig 23143 bp, 17 predicted proteins | sample Balambano_FR1_Me_FD_161646 | JGI IMG/M metagenome (GOLD analysis project Ga0224722, IMG submission 161646) | Freshwater sediment microbial communities from Lake Towuti, South Sulawesi, Indonesia - Balambano_FR1_MetaG | ecosystem: Environmental > Aquatic > Freshwater > Lake > Sediment | place... | reverse complement strand
CATCCAGACGCCCGATATCATAATCGATTTTGATGACTTCCGGATGTTTCGTTAGCAATCGCTCCGTCTGCTCCACCAATTCTGTCGCATCGACATCCTCATGCACGAGCACCGTCAAATCGAGATCTGATTGTCCAGCAACAGCCGTCCCGCGACCGATACTTCCATAAAGGTATATGCTGTGTAGCTGTTCATCGAATGCTTCTTTCACCAATTCGATTGCTTTGAAAAGGACACTTTCAAACTCAGGCTGCACATGACGGATGGACGTCTGATTGACAACATATCCCGCCTCGTCCGTACCAAGTCGGGTCGGCCGTTTCATAGATACGTGCCGACTTGTTGAAATGTAGTAAATATCATGATGTATCGAACTCCTTTTTTAGCTATGCATGTTTGATTTGGAATGCCACGGTTCCCCTATCAACCTGGTTAGATTTGGAAGTATACTAAGGTATACGGATAGAAGGAGGAAGTTCTAGTGAATCTTATCATCAGTTCATTATTTGCAAGCCTTGCATTTTTCTTACCGATTATCGCAATTGTGTTCGGAATTGTATGGCTTGTCAAAGTGGTCAATCAATTTGAAAAGCGTGAAACGGAGAAGCTTGAATTGGAGCGCCAAAACGTTGAACAGTTTCGGGAATTAATCGAACGTCTCGACCAAATCGAACAACAATTAGATTCGAACACAAAACGCAGCTGACTTAGGTTAGCTGCGTTTCGTCTTATTACGCTTTCCATTTGAACGGCTTAGATTGAATGAGTCCGAGCTTATGCCCGATTCGCCATCCCATCCCTCTCACTCGGTCTAATAACCTATCGCCTCGACCGACAAATGGCATGACCGCTCGCACTTGAGTTAAATCAATTCGGTGGGTGACATGTTGATATACCAATTCGACATTTGGTTGGTCCGCGACAGACGCTTCGCACCATGCTTTGTCAAAGATACGTTCCCACGATTGACGCACGAACCGTTCGTCCGGTTCGTCTTCTCGGTCATACTCTTCTAACGTCTCATACAATGGAAAGTTACTAAGCACATGATGCCAATATGAAAACTCGGATGCCAATACTTCTTCATCGGGTATCTCAACAGTCAAGACGACACCTCGGTTCCCCTCACCAATATGTCCACCCCGTCCCAAATCGGGAAACTCGTCCCAACACCAGATCGGATAGTTCCCATTCAATGAGATGCCGGTACGTTTCTCGTATTGTTCGACCATCCAATCATAGGCAGGCTTGAACTCTTCCAACCCGTCTTCACTGAACAACGCATATTCTCCACTCGCTTCAAGATATCCTTTCCTCAAAGCTTGTCGCCATGCTTCTTCTCGTTGATGTGTGTAGTAGATACCCATACCTTTCAATCCTTTCATCGTTCCTCTTCGGCTAGTTTAAAAGATTTCAGCAAAAGAACTACGATAAAAAAATAACCCGGTCATATTATATGATGGGTCTGAATGATACAGGAGAAGATAGATTTATCAAAGATGAGGGTCGACCGTATTCCATCGACTCATCGATGAACGTCTCTAACGTGCGTACGTTCTCCGTTACTATTTTGACGAGGTAACTATACTGCCCGGCTAGACGATGACATTCAATCACGGACGGCTGTTGACGACAAAATTCACGGAACGCCTCACACCGATGTGTGTCATAAAGAATAAAGGCAGTCACGTGTTTTTCCATCTTTTCGTGATTGATGACGGCCCGATAGCCTGTGATGACTCCACGTTCTTCAAGTCGCTTCACCCGCTCGGTCGCAGCAGGCGTGGACAATCCAATCCGTCGCCCTAATTCGGTCATCGAGATTCGGGCATATTGTTGCATCACTTCAAGAATATGACGATCAATTTCATCCATTTTGCATTCACCTTTCAAAAATAAAGTGTAACGGTACATAATCCGTTCTTTCTTAAGTCATTCGCTGAAACTTCCGTCAAACCTCTATGTATCTGTATTCCTCCGTTGCATACACTTGAAGTAACCAATTCAAGGGGGAATCAACATGCAAACAACAGTCGTTCCATTACTCATCATCGATGTCCAACAAGCCTTCCATGATCCAAGCTGGGGAAACCGCAACAATCCACAATGTGAAGAGAATATCGCGCGATTGATTGAAGCGTGGGAAACTCAAAATCAACCCATCATCTACGTCCAACATGTCACGAACGTTCCAACCTCACTCTTCTATTTCAAAAAAGACGGTCATTTGTTCCAAGACTTCATTCAACCCCGTGAACAAGATGTCATCCTGACGAAACAGGTGAATAGCGCCTTCATCGGAACAGACTTACAGGAACGACTCGAATCACTTGGTGCGACACAGATGGTCATCACCGGATTGATCACGAACCATTGTGTCGAGACGACCGCACGGATGGCGGGAAACTTAGGATTTAATCCAATCGTCGTCTCCGACGCGACGGCAACCTTCGACCGTCAATCCATCAGTGGGGCATGGATTCCCGCAACGGTCATCCATGATGTGTCACTCGCTAGTTTGAATGAAGAATTTGCATTGATTCAAACGACAAATGAGGTCATGAAAGTTGTGTTACAAAAAGAAGTACAGTCCTGATGGATTGTACTTCTTTCTATTCATAACCTGACGTCGAAGTATATAGACGCCACTCATCTCTTTCGTACTGCCCTTATTCATCAACAGTCTCTGTATATCCACTAATCAAAAATGGAATCTTTAAGTTCGCAAGTTTCATCAAGAAATCTGGTTCAAATTCCAACTTCACATCTAAGTGAGAGACCACACCCAAATCGATCCAGATATCATCAGCTCCACAAGAGCGAAGGACATCAATATGTTCTGTCAAAGTGTCAATCATCCAAAAAAGTCCGATATATGGATTTTCCATTTGCTGAAATTCAAGTGGTGGTTCAAACGACGCATGCCCTGCCTTAGCAATTGTTTTACGTTTTCCTATACGCTCCATTTCCCCAACTTCCGCTTGCTTATAAAATTGAATACCTGTTTTCTCTGATGCAGCACGAGGAGAAAAATTGCCCCCCATTAAATGACAAGGAATCATAAATCGATCAGATGGAATGTTCATATAGAGCTCCTTGGTCATTTTTGCGGACTCGGATACTTCACTGCATTTTTCACAAGCTTGTCTTCAATTGCTTTCGAAACATCGATTCCAGCAGCGTGAGCGAACGTCAACGCGTAAATCAACACGTCAGCAAGTTCCTCTTCCATCTCCGTCTTTTTCGTCTCAAGCGCTTCTTCACTCGACACCCATTGGAATACTTCAAGGAGCTCACTCGCCTCAAGCGATAACGATAACGCCAAATCTTTCGGATTGTGATGGAACGCCCAGTCGCGTTCATCTCGGAATTTAATGACCTCGTCCATTAATCGTTGTACTTCGTTCATATTTATACCCTCTTTCTTTGTAGCTTCAATAATTTTCGTCGTAGCGATTCATCAGACGCATATAGATAGAGGCCTTTGACGCCACGCTTCATCAATATGTTAATCGAGTTCAAGACAATCTGTTCTTTTGCCGAATCAACATTCTCAACACCTTCGATTCCAGCATAGGCTCCCGTATCTTTGTATAAATTCGGGTCAATCATTAGACACTCCTGCTCCTCATCATAAGATACGGATGGGCCTAAAACGACACCAACATAGTTCAAATCAAATCCTTGAATCGTATAGATCGAGCCGGCTTCGGCGATGGTTTCTGCTTTTTCAGCCCACGTCGTTTTTCCACCGGTTGTATTCCATGGCATTTTATAATCTCCGTTCGACTCATACACATAATAGGTGTCTCCGTCCTTTTTGTGTAAAAAGTCAAAAGTCGAAACAACACGGCTCAACCCGTATCTTCGATTTTGCTCGATGATGGTACGGTGCATCTCTTCTAACGTTTCAAATATTCGTAAATCATATTGCTTCGATTTCGGTAATGGATTGATTCGTTTTTCTTTAAATGCGTTAACCCAGTTCATCATATCTTCATCTGCTTGCATTCGGAATTGACTGGTTAGTTTGTAAGTCTCTACTGTCCTTGCTTTCTTTTTATAATCATCCAACTTGAGTGAATTCCAGTGACTCTTCAGTTTCAATACTTGATGTTGATCAAAAATAGCGATGACAATTTTGGCTTTCTTCAGCAACTCTTCGAGATGATTGTTTTGCCGGAAGTTGTTATAAGGATCTGATTTCGTCAGCAACAAGTGAGCTTCGTCCACAAAGATAATGTCGGCTTTCTCATCTTTCAGTTTATTCAATAACGGCGTCGGTTTTGTGAAGTCCCCTGCTTTAAGATGTTTCACTTGCTTCGCGATTCCTTTATAGGTCTTCAACATCTCTTCATGATTCACAACCAAATAATTTTTAGTCTGATGAAGTGTTGAATTAGTGTCTTTTGTTAGAGCTTGGATTGTATTAAAGATTGAGCTCAAGACAACACTCTTCCCTACACCGGCTTCTCCTTCAATCACATATAGATCTCCGTATGTTTCATTTGGGTCCACTTTCGACATTTGCGTCTCACAAAAATCAAGAACCTGCTCTTTTAAATCTAATTGCTCGACAGACAATTCTTTAAATGGAGACAGTTTAAAGATATCTTTATTTTCAATGGCATGAAGCTCATTTTGAACAAGTCCCTTCCGATGTAATTCATTCCAAAGTTCGGGAAACAATTCGTTGTCGTAGTAAGTTTTATTATAGTAATTGTGTGTAAAGTCGTTTGCAGTTTTACTTTTATTCTGAAGAGTATATTTCTCATCTCCTAAGAAATAATTGATGAGCTTTGTTTCGAGATGAAATGTTGCTGAACGGTTGAACTTATCATGATTGACGAGATGAATTTGACTCAGTTGTTTCCGTTCCGTTTGTTTAAGCTTTAGATGTTGTTTCATTCGCTTTTTGAAATGAACCGTTTCCCCAATGTATGCCTCTTTCTCTCCGTTCAAAATATAAATGACCGGGTAGTTCACGTAAGTTTCTGTACTATCAATCATATGTAAACTACTTTCTTCGAATGTGAATGGAATGACTTTAACCATACAACAGACCTACTCTCTTCTGATTTCAAATTATATCCATTTTATCATACAATCCCTTTTTTGAATGATTACGCACTACTTGCCGAGTCCTAAATCAGATAATGGTATAATTCCACTAAAAAGGGAGGGATTCGGTGCTTACTTTTCAAAACGTCTCGGTGCGCCAACAAGACACACTCATTCTCGAAAACATTTCATTTACGATCCAACCAGGTGAGTTGGCAGCTATCCACTGTGGCGTCATTTCCCGAGAAATCATCTTCGGTCTCATCAGTCAGGAAATCATGACATTTACCGGGAACATTGACCATGCTTCAACGCTGTCCCTCTTCTCCATCCGGGACGGTTTATACGACCGGCTCACCATCGAGGAGTATTTGCGATTCACCAAGCGCCTGTATGATTCATCCGAATCAGTCGACTCGGTGATGCAGCAACTCCAACTCACGACTTACCGCAAGCACCGCCTCCACCGTCTTAATCGCTCCCTTGTCAGACGCACGCAGTACGCCGCGCTGCTTCTCCAGGATCGTGACCTGTATGTGTTTGAAGAACCCGACCAAGACGTGGACCAAGAGACACGCCACCTTTTACGCGATACATTACAAACATTGACGTCGAGACAAAAAGCCGTCCTCGTGTTGACGAGCAACATGGAGAGTGCGCTCTTCATGACATCGACCGTTTATCGGATTGATCATCGTCACTTGCGCCTGTTAGATGTGGAACCGGAAGATGCAGGTGATTCGGAAATTTCATCTGAGGTCATCCACGTCCGTTTCGAGAAGATTCCAACGAAAGTGAACGAAAAAATCATCTTACTCGATCCTCCTGAAATCGACTTCATCGAAAGTCAGGACGGACAGTCGATTTTACATAGTCAATCGGATCAGTTCCCGAGCGTCTTCACGATGAACGAGCTCGAGACACGTTTGACTCCGTACGGTTTCTTCCGCTGCCATCGGTCATATCTCGTAAACTTACAACGTGTCCGTGAGGTCATCACCTATACGAAAAATAGCTTCAGTCTCGTCTTGGATGATTCAGAGAAGACGACGATTCCGTTATCTAAGACAAAAATGGCAGAATTGAAGACGATGATGGGGCTCAAATAGTCTCCATTCACAGCTCCTAACGCTTCGTTCACCTCATGATAAGCGCCGTTTGTCGCCATTTGAGTGCGGCCTTCCCCCGTTCCTTATACGATAGAGGCAAGCAAGACGACATCGACAAGGAGGAACGGGAATGGAACCAATCATTCAAGTGAATGGGTTAAAGAAATTGTTTGGGAACGAGGAAGCGTTACATGATGTGACGTTTACAGTTGGAAAAGGAGAAGTGTTCGGCTTCTTGGGACCGAGTGGCTCAGGAAAGACGACAACGATTAAAATTTTGACATCACAACTCGCACAGACAGCTGGCGATGCCACTGTCTTCGGTGTGCCGGTCGCTGACTTGAAACAAGAACAGTACCGTAAACGCATCGGCGTATTGACGGACAATAGTGGTCTTTATACACGACTTTCTATAGAAGAGAACCTGAGCTTATATTGTGACCTTTATGATGAACCAAAGACTCGGATCGATGAGGTATTGAACATGGTCAACCTCAGCGGGGAACGGAAGAAGCGCATCGACAAACTCTCTAGAGGGATGTTGCAACGGGTGACACTCGCACGCGCCCTTCTTCATGAGCCAGAGTTACTGTTTCTAGATGAACCGACATCGGCTCTCGATCCGGTCAACTCTCGACATATCTATAAAGGAATTGAACGGTTGAAGGCTAACGGGACTACCATCTTTCTGACGACACATGATATGCAGGAAGCCGAAGAGCTGTGTGACCGTGTCGCTTTCTTACATCAAGGGTCGATTCAACTGCTCGATGCTCCGAACGTATTGCGCAGGAAATATGCGACAGGATCGATGCGAGTCGAATTGAACAACGGTCAGACGCATGAAGTGACACAAACCGACGAAGGCGCGGACTGGCTCCATAAACAGATGCGTGCTAAAAATATCGCATCGATCCATTCCAACGAGCCGACACTCGGCGATATCTTTATCGAAGTGACAGGGAGGAAATTATCATGACTTTTTCAATGAAACGTGCACTCGCTATTTTCCAGAAAGACTACAAGGATTTGTCTCGAAACTTGTTCGTCTCGTCGACCTTGATCATGCCGCTCTTCTTCGCCGTCTTCTATTCACGAATCGGTGACGGCGGCGTCGATATCACGTACTTCGTCATCAACATCACATTCAGCCTCGTGGCGATCTTCGTACAGTGTGCATTGATTGCCGAAGAAAAGGAGAAAAACACGCTTCGCGGGCTCATGTTGTCCCCGGCGAGTACGCTCGACATCTTGCTCGGAAAGAGTGCTCTCACATTCGTGACGACGATGATCCTCATCGTAGCCTCGTCATTTTTGATGGATTATGCCCCGCAAAATCTGGCTGTGATCGCCCTCGCGCTCATCGTTTCGACATTCTTTTATATCGGGATCGGCACGATGTTCGGCTTGATGACGAAGACGGTCATGGAAGCTTCACTGATTGTCATGTTACCGTTCTTTTTCTTCTCGTTCTCACCGATGTTGTTGCCACTACAGAACCGTTTCGCCATCATCGGATTGCTCGAGTATTTACCGAACGTGCTCTTGATTGATGTAGCTCATCAAGTGGAAGATGGTGCGAACTTCGGTGCTGTCGGGCTAGAGCTTGGGTTGCTCACTGTGTGGGCGTTCGCCGCATTCGTCGGTAGCGTCGTGATGTATAACCGGAAACAGACGGATTGAACAAAGACGGAGCGACGAATAGAATCGTCGCTCCGTCCTTTCAAATATACTTCGTACACCAATCAGACTTACGACGCTCAGTCTTTTTTCGTCAGCAAATTAGTCAGTGTTTTTCTCACTTCTGGATTTTTTGCTAATACCAATGCGGCACCACTGACTCCTGCTACAATCGATGCCCCCATCCATTTCTTGAACTCCGAATCTTTTTGAAATGACTTATCTACCATGCGTTCAATACGATCATTGAGTTTGTCTCTAGTTTCATCCGATAGGTTGTCTTCTTTAAGTTGCTCGGCAAAGAGCTCAATCGCTTTATCAATTGTACCGTACACTTTATCTTGCGATTTTGAACCGACTCCCCCCATGTTGCTAACGGCATTTATGACGTCTGGGGTATGCTTTAACATCATTTCGTATTGTTTAAAAGGGATGTCATTCATATCCTGTTCATCTCCCATAAGCTGTTTTGCAGATTGAACAATTTCTCCTTTTTCACTCATCACTCTACCTCCTAGTATGATCTCAATTCAAAGTTACGGTACGCATCGGTCTCACTATTCGACAAGTCGCGATACTGAAAAAAACGGTATGGTACCTTTCAATTTTACATGTTATACAAACGGCAATGCCTCTTCATGTTCTGTATTCGCATTGAGCAAGCCACGGTTATGGAACGTCGAACTTAAATCTGCATAATGCGTCGTGATTGGCAGTCTTGTTTTCAATAGCGAGTGGACGTGCATGAACGATAAGCGATAGACATCCGTCAAAATGGCTTCAAACGGCAAGGTAGTTGTTTGTTGTACGACTTTGAGTGGTTTTGCCATCCCGACACGCGCATGAGGATTCGTCGAGAGGAGATAGCCCATGCGCTCTTTTGTATAACTGAGTCCCTGTGAAGTTTTCCACTCATCTTCATGAATCGCCATCCGTCGATTGATATTCTTCAAAATTTCCACGTAGTCGAATTGAATTTCACGCGGAGATAGAATTGAATCAATAAGAGTCAAATCTTCACGCCCAAATCCATCTCGATGGAACGTGATATGCTTAGGGGCATGTCCGTACTGTTCTTCAAACGCATGAAGTGTATCATAGACAATTTCCCGCATCGTCTCAGAACTGATTTTCTCCCCCGCTTCACTCGTCGAGAGTGCTTTCTGCTTAATCATCGCCCCGTCTTTCCCAATGATTTGAATGATGCCTGCTGCATGTTTACCATTCTCATGACTTACGTCTAATCCGACAAAACAATCCGAATGGAGTGGCTCACCAAGAATCCAGGTTTGTAGACCTGCCTTCACGTAAATCCCCAGTAGAATGTTGTATAGCGTGTCCTCAGAATTCAATACACGGTCATGTAGCTCAACGCATTGCGTCACCACATCCTGTTTCCCGCCAAATTGCCTTTTGATGGCTTGATATGAATGTTGGAGCGATGCTTCTTCGGCAATAACAACGACGACACCCTCAAAGTGTTGAGGGATACTCTTCAGTTGGTATAGAACATCTTCTGTCTGCAACAAATCTGGAGAAAGCGTTTGGCTCAGTCCTTTCGGTTTGTTCGAAACGTTGAGTGTCACACCGAAACGTTCAGACGTAGTCTGGAGCTTTTTAATAAATTCGAGGACTTGCCCTAGCTTTTGGCGATCTCGTAATTTCGGGTCGACAAAGAAACTGACGGTTGCCTCTCCTGTTTCATATACACCACCTTGCTTCAATCCAGTTTTTGCATAATTCGTGGTCTTCCCTTTACCGAATCGGAGACGTGGCGAAGGCAACGTTTGAATTGAGTAACCAAGACGAGCTGCTCGTACATCTTGTCGCTCAAACTGAAGCATTGGGAGAAGACCAATTAACGCAAGCGCTTCCGGCATGAGTTTCGACATCCGCTCGTCAGGTGACAATTTGATGATGCGACTGACTGCACCGAGATGTCTAGCTGGAATCGTTTCAAAGGAACAACTCTGTTTCAGTTGCTCGGGTAAGTATGGAAGGATCTGATTGTTTCGATCTTTGACGTGTACAACGAGCGCGTCGGGTGCTATGACTCGTTTCGGGTCTTTCTTTGCGAAATAATCAATGATCGAACATTTCATAATCGGGCTCACTTCATTCGCTCGGTATGGTGCGACCTCTACAAATTCGTACTCATACGATTTCGGGTGAGTCGAATCGATGACGCGCATCCCTGCAGATACGGATTTCGGATCACGCTTAATCTGCTGCAATAAGTTTTCACGGTATTCAAATTGATGAGTCAAATCGAATCCGAATACAATTTCAGCCGTCTCAGATACATTCACATTGAGATCTAATGCCGGATAAATGAGCAGCCCACTTGTAGACTTTGGATGCGCCTGTTTCGAGCGGAACTTTCCACGGTTCATCATGTAATTTGGATGAGCCAATCGCTCCAATTGTTTTTTCAACAGACGTTCAAGTAATGTTCGCTCGACATTCCGTGATGGACTGATCGGACGCGCCTCATATTGAAGAAACGTCTCGTCTCCCCATTGTTTGATTTCCTCAAATGAAGCAATGTACTGATCGAAAAACACCATCGGTTGAAAATTGTTCAATTTATTCAAGTGAAAAATCAACTTCCCACCTTGCGTATTTCGTGATGATGGATCTTTGAGCGGTACGGTATAGAGATGGAGTGTCACTTCCGTTGCTGTCGTTAACGCTCGCCATTCTGTTAAATAATATTGGTTCATCTTTAGCTCATCCTTCCCCGTTGTTCAATTCTTGCATCCACTATAACGGATTTCCTAATATTAGGTAGATAAAATAACGAATAGGGTTCAAATGAGAAGTTTACTTATGAGACAAAAAGAACCCCATCAATCCGATGGGGTTCCCATAATCAATTCGCTTCATAGCTTTTCTCGATGTAAGGCTTCGCTTTTTCAAAATCTTCGTAAGAATATAAGACAATCTCTAAATCTCCAGTTCCATAGTGACCAATCCCTCGCATATCTCTCGTAAAGCCAGGTTCGAGTGCTACGGTATCTGGGTCTACTTTCACATACATCAAAATTTTTTGGGTGCTTGGGTGAAACTCCACACATGCGAAGTTTTTAATACGCTTATATGCAATATAGTGCTTCGTCACATTTTCCTGCACGTCATCACCTAGTGCTATAAGATATGAAACGAGACCATCAAATAAGTCTCTTGATTCTTCCGTTGCTTGTTTCAAGTAGTCGCTGACCGTCTTACTTGTCACAGAGAACTCCGTTGAAGTCGTGATAGGCTTTGCTGTCGTTGCGTTGACGAGATCAAGTAACAACAGATCATTCTCATAGTATTTGTATTGATACAATTCGATATTGCGATTAATTTGTTTAACAGCGTGCTCATCATACTTCGTGAAGCCACCGGCGATACAGACGAGACGTGGATTACTCCAATCAATTGTGTCGGACACGGCTTTCCCGTACTGCTTCAAAATTGACAACTCGAACTCCGCTTGGTGGTCGAGTAACCAGTCCAAATAGAACAATCCTTGATTAATCACATTTTCGTTTGTCGACCGCTTGTATTCAATAATAACAGGTGAGTTGTTCTCATCTAAACCCAGCGTATCAATCCGGCCACCGTGTGTACGACCCGTGCTGTACTCAGAAGCAACAAAACGAATACCAAGCAACTGCTCTAAATTTTTTTCAAACAATTGTTGTAGCGATTTCTCAATGGTCATCGACTGGCCATATAATTCTTTCGTACCCTGTTCGCTTATTTGAAATAGTTTAAGGTCCCCCATTTTTATTCTCCTTTCACACTTCCAACAGCTGATCAGCTAACAAAAGTGAGTATTCATTTGTAGTATGAAGAACTACTTCATGTAACGCCCTCGTTAGAGAAACATATAACTGTCGAGCTTCCTGAGGCGTATCAAAGTAGTTCATTTCATCCACGTCCATCATCAATACTGCATCGAATTCCATTCCCCGCAAGTAATCGATTGTCGAGATGACAATCTCGTCACTGACTTTTGTAGTTTCCGATTGAATGAGTTGCGTCGGCAACTGTAACTTTGAATGCAAGAAAGACGCACGCTCCATCGTTGGTGTGATGATACAAATCGAATATTCTTCTTTACCCCATCGAGATAGCAACTCTTTTAATTCACGACTCTTTTTTGATCTTAATAGTTCAATTGGCTTCCCGTCTCTTTCAAATGGATCGATCCAACTCGTATCATGTCCAGTATCAGCCAATACCCCTTTAGCTAAATCAACAATAGGTTTAGAAGTACGGAATGTTTTTGTTAAGTACTCAATCTTCCAATTTGATTGTCCGTGCTCTTTAATCGGTTTCCAAGAAATCATTTCGAGCGAACGATAGCTTTGGAGTGTGTCACCAAATATCGTCATACCGTGACACAACTTCTCGAGTACGAAAATGTCTAGCGGTCGAAGCGTCTGTCCCTCATCGACAAACAGATGACTCCATTTATCTGGATACCCATTTGTTTCATAGTGCAGATACATCCAAAAGAAACGATCAAGTTGTGTTGGTCGCTTTAATTTATGCCACATCTCTAACAATTCTTCTGCCTGGGTTTTCTTGAGATAAACAAGACGACCTGGTTGCTTCATGATCGACCAAACCGTCGCAGCCTCTAGCTTGGTCGTCTTCTTCCAAAAGTCGATTAATTGAAGATACTCTCGCTTTTCACGTGCCAATTGACGCTTCATATTTTCTTGCATAATCTGATCAAGCGTACGAGTTTTCGTCGAATCTAAATCTCCGCTCCATCTCTGCATATCCGTAATTAACTCATTCTTATACTTCTCTTTATTCAAGATAGCTGTTCGTTCAGACTCACTGCGCAGCATCTGTAAAATTTGCTCTGTTTGAGCAGGACCTGGCCGTTCTTGTCCAAACCAAATGGCTAACGCACGCTCATGTAAATCTTCTAGCGTCTTAATCGGCTCATACCGTCGAAGCAACACAGCAACGTCGTCATACCACTCCCCAATTGCCGCATCAGCCCACTCGAATAAGTCGTGTCCTTGATATAACGGAAGAAGTTCCTGAACGATACTTGCGGAGAAGTCTTTAGACGATACAGTTTTTAACCATTCATCAAAGGCCATTGTAGAAACCGATTGAATTTGTAAATGCTCCGCATCCTTCAACAGTTGATGAATCGTCGCTTCGTTCGGAGCTAAATAAAGCATCTTTCGGCGTTCATCTTGATACTGCAAATAAGACATACGATGTAGCGCCGTTAACGATTTCCCAGTTCCCGCCGCCCCTTGGACAATCATATATGTATTCACGGGTGCCTGGATAATGTGGTTTTGTTCGGCTTGCCGTGTTGCAATGAATCCATCAATAGAACGATCTTTTTGCTTCTTCGTCAACTCTTTTTCCATAAAACTCTCTTGTGGAACGTCAGGTACCGTCGACGGCTTTTTAAATGTCGATTTGATTTGCTCGGTAAATCGTTTTGTCAGTGAGCTCGGTTTCCGTTTTGGAGCACGACGATGATTTGCCTGAATGACACGTCGCTGTCTTCGATCAAGCTCGAGCTGTGTCATCCCGATGATGTCACCACCTTGCGTCTCAATCGCCTCCCCGTTAAACATAGACGCACGCATCGCCATCTCACTCCGCCAATCTAAGACGAGCGGGATCTCAGGTGAACGAGGGTGCGCCACGCCGAACTTCCCGACCGGATAAATCTCTTCTTCACCTTCGTCCTCAATTACGAATGTGAACGAATACAGTTCTTTCAGGGCATCCTCATACTTTTGCCGTTCCTGTGCGCTTTCCGATTGACGTGAATGTCCTCGCATGTCAATCATTTCATAGTCGCTTGATTCAAGACCTGGTTTTTCCCCTGCTGTCTTCCCATTTAGATGAGACTCAATCACCATACAAAAGTTATCAAGTCGTTGCTGCTCATTTTCTATAATCCCCTTCATAATCTGCACTCCTACATGATTTTATATCCTCATTTTACCAAATGTTACAGGCAGAAAATTACGTTTTTTATTTAAAGGGGTAAATTCTTTAATTGAAGTTAGAAACATATAGCACCCATTATAATTTTTATCTCCCTTTCTTTTAAAACGAACGTTATAATGTTAGTTGATTCCTAAATTAAGGAGAAACATTCCCTTTGTTTGGAATGAGACGAATGTTACATCATCGTTTTAAGAAAGAAGGACTACATCATGAATCCAACAACTCAACAAAAAACAGCTGACTTATTTAAATTTTTAGCCGCTGTTAAACGGATGGATATCCGTACTGAAACCGATACGAAAGGCTATGAACTTCTTTTATCTCCAGAAGCGTTAGCCTATCCAAACGTTCACGTCACCCGAGATGAAGAACTCTCCATCGAAGTGCATTTTCTCTCGCCATTCGCAGAGAAACGACCGAGTTTACCGCGAGAACTCTATGCATATGTCCTCCAAGAAGGCGAAACATATAAACGTACGGAATTATTCCCTGAAAAGCTAGATAAGACCTTCAATGATTTTTTAGCTTCAATTGAAAATTGGGAACAAAAGAAAACAGCACACGAGTCTGCTCGGAAACTATACGATACGATGTATCGGACGATGCAACTTTTATCAACCGAGAGCGATACATACGAACTCGTCTACTCCTTCGGAATGCTGCACTGGCCGAATGACAAAGTCGAGCGTCCACTATTTACAAGAGCTGCCGTACTTGAATTTGTTCAAGAGAAGAGTCTGTTCCGCATTGAAGCGTCAGCCATACCGACAAAACTTGAACTCGATATGCTCGACCGTGACCACGTTTGGATGTCATCTGAACTATCCCGATATGAAGTCGATTTCAAAGAAGAACTTACTTTTGACTTTAAACCGTGGATTGAGACAGAACTAAAGGATCAGTCCGAACGCGTACTAAAACTGTTACACGACGATCACGCTTTTGGAGAAGTCGCGACCGTCTATGCGATGCCAGGCATGCGTTTATACGTTCGCAAAAAATCCGCCCATGCTTGGGTCGAAGAACATGAGAATTTGGCCACGTTGATTGAAGAGGGATTATCTCCCTCTCCTGCCCTGCAGCAATTCCTAACATCAAACGATGAAGAAATTCATGCACTTGATGCGCTCGATCGTGACGCGTGGAAACCTGTCGGGGAAGAAATTCTGTTTCCACTCCCTTACAACGAGGAACAAAAACGAATTTTAAGTCAACTCAGTAATCATGCTGGCGTGGTTGTACAAGGTCCTCCTGGAACGGGGAAAAGTCACACAATTTCTAACTTAATCTCACATTTGCTTGCTCACGGAAAACGCGTCCTCGTCACTAGTGAAAAGGAACATGCGTTAAACGTCTTGCGCGATAAACTCCCTGTCCAAATTCGACAGCTCGCGGTATCCGTCCTCGGGTCCGATTCAAAGACGACGAAGCAAACAGAGAGTTCACTCCAAGAAATCGCCTCGTACTTAAGCCGTACGACTGCATTAGAGTTAGAGAGTGAGGGGAAACAGAAGCAGCAAAAATTGTATGAGACACGAGAAGAAATTTCTCGTCTACGCCGAAAGATGATCGAGCAAGCTGCTAGTGAACACACAGAGATCCTATATCTTGACGAGACTCGTTCCCCTACCGATTGGGCTAAATGGACAAGCGAACAAAAAGTGACGATGCAACTTCCACTCCCCGTACTGACAGATACTTGTCCGATGACGGCTGATGAGTTGGCTTACTTTTATCAACTTATGGCAGAACGAGAAACGCTTAATCAAGGACCGAATGTGACGACTTATCCAGCAACTACAACACTTCCTACCGTTGAAACATTCTTAGCTCAAAGTGGTCGTTACGAAGAACTTGTCGCTCTCGAACAGACACAGGTCGCCGCGTCGTGGTTACAGGAAAAATCGACGTCACTTCGTCAACAGACGCGAGACCATATTCAGACGTTGCTCGAGTCGATTGATCGACAACCCGAGTGGCTACGTGAACGATACAGCTACTGGACCACCCATCGTAGCGATGAAGTGCAATGTGAAGAGGATTGTCAGACGTTTGAACGTGATATCAAAGCACTCGAGTCGTTGGAGCGTAAACTCGCTGTCCATGACATCGAATTGCCTGCTACCTTGCCAAATGATGTCTGGACACTCGCTGACGAACTTGGCCCTATTTTAGACTCAGGAAAAACCGATGGCTTTTTCTTTAAGCTGACGAAACGTAAAAAATATGCTGTCTTACTTGATGAAACTAAAATTGACGGCAAGGCTCCGCAATCGAGTGCCGACCTTCAACTGTTGAAACAATTTGAGGAACTGAAGTCATCTTTGACGACATTGTCACGTCGTTTCAAATATGCGTGTGAGCATTTTGAGCTCGAGTTAGAGACGCCTGAATTTTCGTCTTATCGGACGGCGCTTCATGCACTCCGTGAATGGAAATCTATCTTTGTGACGTACAACGAATCAATGGTTCCGATTTTCCGTCTGTACAACGAACGATTCCATTATGAGAAAGATTGGTTGATGCACGCGAAACAAGAGCTAGATGCCTCACTGGCGCTCGACGAAATGAAGGAGCTACAGACAATTCAGACATCCTATTTATCACTCATCCATGACACGCACATCCATCCAGCGGCGTTACGTATCAAACAAGCGATGCAAACTTGGGATGCCGCACGTTACACGCAGTCCATTGAAAAGTTGGCATTACTCGAACAACAAAATATGAAAGCGACACGCCTAAAAGAACTGACAGAGCGTATCAAACAAGTTGCACCGGGTTGGTTGAACGCATTTTATGACGAAACTGCCCCGACACTTCAACTTCAAACGTTCGAACTCGATTGGAAAGTAGCACGTATCTTGACGCTACTCGAAGCACTTAGTGATGATGATTATCGAGAGAAAATGAAACAGTTGGAGAAAGAGGAAGGAAGAGCGACAGCGGACTTGTGTGCGACATATGCTTGGAAAGAACAATTGACGCGGATGACGCCGTCGAAACAAGAACGCTTGAACAGTTGGGCGAAGTTGATTCGCCAAATCGGGAAAGGCACTGGGAAACATGCGGCCCGTCACAAGCGGGAAGCCGCCCGTCAAATGGCTGCGGCTCAAGACGCGATCCCAGTTTGGATCATGCCGGTGAACCGCGTACTCGAATCGTTCAAAGAAATCGATGAACTGTTTGACGTCATCATCTTCGACGAAAGCTCACAAAGCACGATGGATGCGATTTCGCTCCTGTCGCGTGCTCGAAAAGCCATCATTGTCGGGGATGACCGTCAAATCAGTCCGACGACGTTCCAAGACCAAAACGCGATCCAAGAGAAGAAAAAGACATACTTTGGTAACGATACGACGATGACGTTATTCGATGGCTCATCAAGTCTATACGACCTTGCATCCGTCAAGTTCAGTGCGACGGTTGGCCTCCGTGAACACTTCCGTTGCGTACCAGAGATTATCGGGTTTAGTAATGCTCATGTGTACGAAGGTCGAATCGTACCGCTCCGACTACCGCAACGCGCCGAACGATTGACTCCAGCGGTCCAGAACGTCTTTGTCGAAGATGGGAACGTTGCTGAAACAACGAAAGACAAGTTCAACATCCCGGAAGCGAAAGCGCTCGTCAATCATTTGAAACAGTTGATCGATGATCCACGCTACGCGAAGCGGACGTTCGGAGTTATTTCGCTCCTTGGGAAAGCCCAAACGGACCAAATCGAGCGAATGGCGACTGACTTGATTGGTATTGATAAGCTGATTGAGCACAACGTCCGATTCGGTGACGCCTATACGTTCCAGGGTGATGAGCGTGACGTCATGTTGCTGTCACTCGTCGTTGCACCGAACCGCCGTTTTGCCGCACTCACGAAAGAGACCGACAGCCAGCGCTTCAACGTCGCGGCAAGCCGGGCTCGAGATCAGATGATTTTGTTCCACTCTGTGACGCTACAAGACATCGGAAATCAGAATTGTATGCGCTATAAACTCGTCAATTACTGTCAGAATCCGCTCGGTGATCAAGAGTCGTTCGAAGCGGTCCAACACTTGTTTGACTCTCCGTTTGAAGAGGAAGTGTATAAGCGTTTGACGAACCGCGGTTATCTCGTCCGCCCACAAGTTCAAGTGAACGGGTATCGCATCGATCTCGTCGTCGAAGGCGAATCGAACCGCCTTGCTGTCGAATGTGATGGGGAGCGTTGGCATGGACCAGATGTTTACGAACAAGACATGTTCCGGCAAAAAGTGCTCGAACGAGCCGGTTGGACGTTCTGGCGTGTTCGGGGCCGTCATTTCTACCGCGATGCGGATCAAGCAATGGAGCCGTTATGGGCGTTGCTCGATGAGATGGGGATTGAGCCGATTTTATCGAACCATCCACGAACCAACAAATAATTATAATTAAGTTCTTAAAAGCTCTTTCTAGCGAAGATAATATCTTCATTAGAAAGAGCTTCTTTTATTAACTATCCTCTTTTACAATTTCCTCATTTTCCAACTTTTATATATCAGTCCTTCACTAAATTAAATCCCTATATTATCCATTTTCTCCCGACGGAGTTCTGCTAGCGTTTTCTTTTCCTTTGTGAGAACTGCAAAGTCATAGATGCAGATTGTGGACCATCCTGTGACCCGACGTCCCCACTCATTAAAACGGAGAGTCTCCCCTTTATACAAGACCTCTTTCTCGTTATGCACAGTAACCGAGGAAGCATCATATCCTTTAATATAGAGTTCATCCCCGACCGATAGAACACCCCACTCAATTAGTTTGTCCATTCGCGGAAGTACCCGTTTCGAACGTTTGCCTACCTCCGTACTCATAGCCACATACTTTGCCTTCGTACTCCGCTCTGCAATTTCCACGTAGAAGTTCTCGATTTGTTCGAGTGGCAGCACCTTTTCAATATTAATAAACATCATGTGTTCTGTCTTTAGTGGATTGAGTCGGAAAACGCTCATGTCTACCCCGCTATTAACGAGCCAAGCAGCAGCCGAAAGAGTCTGTTTATCATAGTCCGAGGCAAAGAGCATGATTCTCTGACGCTCGTTGAAGGTTCGCAACGAGTTATTTTGTTTTAGGAAGTTCAACAGTTCCCTTAAGGCATACTCATGAGAATTTAGGTTACCCATCTCGAACTCTGCTGGATGCTTCTCGACGTAAGGGGCGAATACTTTCTCGACAAGTTCATCTGGGGTCTTAATTTTAGCAAAACTAGCTGCATATCGGATGCTTTGTAACTCTAATGGTTCCTTTCTTCCCTTCATATCCTCTATATCACGCTTAATCTCCAATAGAACTATGCTACCGGTCTCGTCAATCGCCACAAGGTCATTACGTCCATTGTCTTGGTTGCGTACCTGTTGTCCGATAATCAGTAACGTTTCCTCCTCGAGAATTGCACCTACATTTTTCCGTATGTACTCCTCGACATCTGACTCCTTAAGGCCTAGCGACGCGAAGGTAACTTCATTAATTTCCGTGTCTAAAGATTGAATACCTGTTGATAAACTGATTGGCAATAACATCTACATCTTTCCCTTCTATTTTTAGTTGAACCACCATTTTCTCTATTAACGCTTCTTGATATCCTGCTCTTCCTCGTTTTTTCATCTCTTCCACCACGGCTTGTAACTCCATATCTGTGACTCGTCCTAGCTTTACCAATCGTTCTTCAGCCAACATGACACTCGGTTCAGACGCCACATAACTCTCCAAGTCCATGCACCAATAGTCGAGCTTGTCGCCATATCGTTCTTTCAACCGCGCCGCCATTTGTAGTCCTTCCGGGTCAAAATCTCCTGCATACTTCAATCGACATCCAGATGCGACTAACATGTCCAACAAGCGATAAGCCGCGAGCTTAAACTGACCGTGCGTGCAAACGATCGGTGCATCTGACACGTCATCGAGTAAACTCGAGAACACCCCAGAATTCTCCACAATCCATACGGTATCTCCTCGATTCGGTCTCACTCGATTCACGCGCAATAGTTCTCGCATCGGGACGTTCAATACACTGTGAGTCTCCATCGCCCCTTGCCACATCGGATGCCTCGTATCATCTTGTTCTGCCACGAGGTTCGCGCACGTCACGAAGTTCGTAATGTCATCACGAAGCAATTTGAATTCGAGGAATAATTCATTCACACGTTCTGTATCGCTCGGTGGCGGTCCTCCTTGTCCACGTTTGACATGAAGGACGTGAATCCATAACCTGCCTAAATCAGTCGTTCGATCAAACGCATGTGGATTGCCGAGGATACGTTGCCCAAACATCGGGAGGCGTTCGTAATCTAAGGGGAGTCCTTCTAGCGCTTGTGTGAGTTGAGCACAGAACAGATGAAAGTTATCCGTCTCAACTATTCGATTGATCCAGTGCGTATCCGCCGTACGCCGCTCTAAATAAGTGAACCAAAACGTAAGGCTTGGATACATCAATGCGAGTTCTCGAAACCGTTCCGCTCGCTCCTTCTCCATTTGAGCAAGTACTTCTTGTTTCGTCACGAGTGACTCTCCAAAATAGGTCTCAAGCAACTCGACCAACGTCACCCCTTCAAACTTGGTCGTCTGCAGTTTCTTTTCAAATGCACGCAGTGTGATCGTCTTTTTTAACCGGATGGTGGAAACGTCTTCTCCAAAAAAGCGCGCGATTGCCTCGAGCTCTGCTTGTTTAAACGATTGAATCGAAACCGACCCACCGACTTTACCGAGCGAGGCATACTTCTTCCGGAACTGTTCAAACAGACGGGAAAATCCTGCCGATGCTTTAAAATATTGTACGGCTTCATCAACGGGCTGCTTCATTGAATCGACTCTTCTTTCGCATATCGTTTTTCCCCATCCCACACGTAGTGTAAGACCGTGACGAAGTCCGCATTCTTCGGTCGCAACAACTCACAAACGGAAAGAGATGAAATCGTATCATAGTCTCCCCACAAAATTTGCGAGTTCATGATGTAGTCGAAGCCAAGTTGCTCGACAATTTCAAACATCTCACGGATGTTGTTCTCATCGACCCCGGCGAACGCCTCATCGAGCGAGATGATATATGGTGCCGTATCCGCTGCTTCTTTATACCGCGAATAACAGGCAGCGAAGAGAGGGATATACATCGCCATCGCTTTTTCTCCACCGCTGAATTTAAAAAAGTGGTTGTTCGATAAATCACGCTTCGGTTCATTCGTTCGTTCAAAGTATAGGATGAACGAGAACCATTTCCGATAATCGAGCACTTCTCTTAGCACCTGTAAGAGTGTTTGTCCGTCTCCACTCTCTTTGATCATCTGTTTCGCCTTATTCAATTTTGAACGGAAGTGACGCGTGATTCGCTCAAAGTCTTCGTCTTTCAGAAGCTTGGCATCTTGTTTCAAAATATGGACCAAGTCTTTCGTATCGAGTTCTTCCTCACTCTGCGCCGTACGTGGTTTCCATTTGATTGAAAATGTTAATCCTGACGATGTATTGCGACTCTCCATCAGCTTATTCATTTCTCCAGTCCATTCTTCCGCACGACGAATGCGAGAACGGAGTTTTGTTCCGACCGATTTGAAAAGGATTTCTTCGTATAACTGTTGATCACTCTCGTTCAAAATGCTCTCTTGGCGTTCGAACTCTTCTTCAACCGTTCGTTTGACAGCATGAGGACTCGCCTGTTGACCACGCAAGTCGAGCGAGATGATACGTCGTGCCGTTTTTTGTTGCCACGTTTCGACCTCTCGTCTGAATTGGTCATCGACGTCATTCATCCACTCTTCAAGTACTGGCTCTTCAGTAAAGTTTCGCATACGATATTCCATCAAGTCGTTCTGTTGCTCGATGAACGCTTTCGATAACAATTCGTCCGCTTTTGAGGCACTACTTATGAGTCGCTTCTCGTACGCTACTTCAATCTTCCGAGCCAGCGTGATTGGGTCGTCATTCTCCGCTTCTAAAGAAACAATCCCTCGTTTCCATTCTGCTTTTAACGCCATTTCCCAAGCTTCTCTCATCTGTACTGACAAGATGTGGCGGTTTTGCTTTTCATCTAACTTGGCTGTACCCGCCTTGAATTGTTCTTGTCGAATCGAGACCAGCTGTAACGATTCTTTAGATGCTTGTTCGATGCGCACCAAATCTGCTTGAACGGACTGAATCTGGCGACGGATGTCGTCAGCGCCTTCTCTCGCCAACTGTTCTTCGATTATCGCAATGTTCTTTTGAATCCGTTCCATCTTATCTTCGAGTTCATTTAGTTCACCCATCAATTCGATGAGATCTTCTTCTAATTCTTCAATGTTCTTTTCTCTCATAGCGAGTTGTTTCTGCGATACCATCGCTTTTCCATGTTGCAATTCCACATCACGCAATACATCCTTATAAAGCATCATCGACCGCTTCGCATGTTCGAACGCCACTTGGTTTTTTTCCAAATTGAATGGTTCGGCCAACGTATACACTTCACGCTTCAACACGCTGAATCGTTCACTCGTCTGCTTTAATCGTTCTTCGATTTGCCGGCATTGACGCTCCTTACTCTTAACCTCGAATTCGACATTCTGAATCTGTTGATAACCTGTCCGCAAATCGCGGTCTGACGGAAACATCGCCCATGCCGCATCCGCTAATTCAATGTGTTGGCGCAACTCCGCTTGTTCTCCGCGCAACGTCATGCGCTCGATTTGAAGTTGTTTAATCTCAGACTGCAACTGCTCAATTTTTTCTTCGCGATATCGCTGTCGAGCAGCTTGTCCAAGGAATCGAACGCGCTCGACAGGTACCGCATGTCCTTTCAATTGCCCGAGTCGATACGTTCCGTCCTCTCCAATTGATGTCTCCCCATCATCCATGAGGATGCTTCGGAGTACGTCGTCAATCCGGTCTGAAGTGATTCCTGTTTCTCCTGGGCTAGGTTTTAAATAATCCGCTAACGTGTGTACCAGCATTTGTGGTGCTGGTAATAAGACTCGATCATATGTGACATTCACATCGGTGATGAGGGCATCCAACATCCCACTGTCAATCAATGCTGCCTCAATCCGTTTTTGAATGTCTTCCTCTACTTCGTCTTTAAATTCAACGAGCGCATAGAATGGTGCAAAGATGACACCATCATCCCGCATTCGTTCCCGAGATTCCTTTGTCGCCGGATGAGTATCGGGTTCAGGATCCGTTTTTTCTTTCCATTCAGATAACATCGTCTCAACGTTTTGAATGTCCTTCTGAATCGCCTCTTCAGATGCTTTTTTGGCTGCGGCTTTTTCACGCAACCGGTTTTGATAATGGACCACGGACGGTTGAACGAGTCGCGATACCTCCTC
>Ga0224722_1000476_pt1 | contig 23189 bp, 21 predicted proteins | sample Balambano_FR1_Me_FD_161646 | JGI IMG/M metagenome (GOLD analysis project Ga0224722, IMG submission 161646) | Freshwater sediment microbial communities from Lake Towuti, South Sulawesi, Indonesia - Balambano_FR1_MetaG | ecosystem: Environmental > Aquatic > Freshwater > Lake > Sediment | place... | reverse complement strand
TATGATTTGGATCAAGCCGTTCTGGCACGGGTACTGTTTCCCTTAGGCGGTTTAACCAAAGCAGAAACGCGCCAAATTGCGGCTCAGTATGGTTTGCACACAGCAGAAAAACCAGAGAGCCAGGATTTATGTCTAGTGGAGGCCAATGGCTCTATGCGAGCCTTTTTGGATAAGTACATTGCACCGCAGCAGGGCGAGATTGTAGATCGCTTGGGACGGGTGCTGGGCTATCACGACGGCGTGCATCACTACACGATCGGTCAACGCAAAGGCTTAGGCATTGCTCACAGTGAACCGCTGTATGTTGTGGCGTTGGATGTGGCGCGTAATCGAGTTGTGGTGGGCGATCGCACTGACACACTAGCAACAGGATGCACAGTACAGCGCATTAACTGGGTTTCGATCGCCTGCCCTACAGCGCCTACGGCCGTAACTGTGCAAATTCGTTATCGTTCTCCTGCGGTGCCAGCCACGCTGATTCCTCTAGAGGGCGATCGAGCTCGGATCGTGTTTGCTGAGCCGCAATCTAGCGTGACGCCTGGTCAGGCAGCCGTGTGGTATTCGGACGATGTGCTGTTAGGCGGAGGCATTATCGAACGGGCTATGGATGATGACCACACAGCGTCGCAAACGCCCAAGTCAGAATCAATGGCAGAAGCAACACCCAACCTGTAACTTCTCAGCGATCGGGTGCATAGGTGTTATTCGGCAGTATTCTGCTGATACAACAATGGCTTCAACCTAAACACGAGCGGATCTGAGCTGCTACATTATCTAGATGCTCCCGTGGCATCCTCTGGCCAAATATATTGACCATACTGGTTGCAAAGCGTGCGAGGACTTGCAACTTGTCGCCCTTTGTGCGTGGAACAATATGAAGGTGAACATGCGGGATATGCTGATTGGCGGCTGTGCCATCATTCACAAGCAGATTTGCGCCATCCCAAGCTATTTCGCAGTTTCGTTGAGCTTCAAGAATTAGGTATGCAAGGCGGAAGAGATGCTCGCGCTCCTCATCAGTTAGTTCGTTAAGATACGTTGCATGTCTTTTGGGAATCAATAGGACATGACCAAGTTTGATAGGAGCAATGTCCATAAATGCCATGCAGAGGTCGTCCTGATACACAATACTAGCGGGACTAAGTGATTGTGCTATGGCACAGAAAATGCAGTCTCTCATGACCTGATTGACACCTTTATCTCTAGGAACGCCTGACACTCAACCTAGCCCAGCATAACGAATGCGTTTTTTGCTGCCGAGCTAACTCAATCTACTGTGCCGAACTCCATAACAGAGCCACAGGCAGAGAGGCGATCGAGATCTTTCATCACGTTGGCGGCTACAACACGAGCAGTCCGACTACTGCGCCAGTATTGCGTGTGGTCAGCGGCCATACCCAGCGCCATGGTCACATCGCCAATATTCTTTTTGATGAAATTGCTCTCGCCCAGGTAGTGATCCTGAAAAAACAGCGCCTCATCCATCAAATCCAGACTGGCGCGCATAGGATAGGCAAAGATATCCGAGGCGTTGATGATGTTGACCCAGCGCAACGGGTCACGTGCTGAATAGTGGTTGGTAAAGTCTTTTAACCTCTGGAGGTCAATATCTAGCACGCGGTTAAGAAACAGCAATGGCGATCCCATTGTTGTGAGGCTGCGCAGAGTAACTTTGCGGCCATCGGGTTTAGCGGTAAGTCCGTTGATAACACTGCGAAAGTAGAAGGCTGGGTCAGACTCGTCGTAGCGATCGGAAAACATCATGTCCCACAGGATGACGCAACTGAGGGAATGCGCCACGATGTGCAGTTCTTCTTCAAAGGGGTCACTGCTGAGGGCGTCCAGCAACTGGCGGGCGATCGTGCGGCGCACTTCCTTGCCCTGCTTGGGATTGAGATAGTTGAAAATATCGTTAAAGAAGCCAGAGATCAACTGTTCTCGACGCAAGCGATAGTGAAACATATCCTCTAGGTCAAACTGAGGCTGCTCCCACTTCAGGTGTTCCAAATCTTGCTGGACAAAATCCCACAGGTTGCTATTGCCCATAATGTCGCCCCAGTAGCAGGTGTAGAACTCGGGAATAGCTAACCCGCGATCGGTAAAGGCTTCAATCAGGCGATACCGCATTGGGTCAGGGTATTGAATGTTGCGCACAGAGGCACCATGCATAAACCAAATCAACATCTCGTGGCTACTCTCCCAGGTATAGCAATTGCCCATTCAAGACCATGGTTACTCAAACTGTAACGGTTTAGCGCTCAGAGAGAAAAACAAGTCATACTGACTGCCAACCTAATTGTTGAGAATCATCGTGATTCAGGACGCTCGTCTATACCAAATCCTGTTTCTAGCACTGTTTTTAGCGTTGGGCATTGGCACAAGAGATTGGACATTGCACCCAGAGGTTGTGCTAGTGGCGATCGCTACCTGCCTGCTGACCCAGGCCGTTGCGCTGCATTGGCTGGCCAAGATAACTCCCCAGTTTGCTCTATCAGAGTCTGTATGGATTACCTATCGATCGCCCTTGATTACGGCACTGGGTTTGAGTTTGCTATTGCGCACTGAGCATCCCGGCATCATGGCGATCGCCGCAGTTGCCGCCATTGCCAGCAAGTTCCTGCTCCGCATTCACCAGAAGCATGTTTTCAACCCAGCCAACTTCGGCATTGTTACCGTACTGTTGCTGACGGGGCAGAGTTGGGTATCGCCCGGGCAGTGGGGCGAAGAAAGCTGGTACGTACTGCTGTTTCTAGGGGCGGGTGGACTCGTTCTCGGCAAGGTAGGCCGCTGGGATACTAGCGTTGCCTTTCTAGGCAGTTATGCCCTGTTAGAAGCAGCGCGAAATCTTTACCTGGGCTGGACGTGGGATGTTTGGCTGCATCGGCTGACTAGCGGTTCGCTGCTGCTGTTTGCCCTATTTATGATTACCGATCCACGCACTATTCCCAATGCCCGTGGAGCACGCATTTTCTGGGCCGGAGCGATCGCCCTGCTAACCTTCATCCTGCGCAACAGCTTTTTCCTATCAACCGGAGTGTTTTGGGCATTGTTTGTCCTAGCTCCCCTAACGCCATTGCTGGACTACCTGTGGCAAGCCCCTCGATTTAGCTGGCTTATTACACCCGCTGAACCGAAACCGTCTCCGCATCTGCCCTCTGTCTCCCTTGTTCCCACTAACGATTAGAGACTTCCCATTATGAAAGCACTCCGCACGTTTGTTTTAACTGGGTTACTGGTGATGGCCAGTTTTGCCGTGGCGGCCAAAGCCTGGGCTTTTTGTGGCTTTTACGTCGCAAAGGCGGACGCCAAACTCTATAATCAAGCCTCCCAAGTCGCGATCGCCCATCACGACAAGCGCACTGTAATTACGATGGCCAATGACTTTCAGGGAGATGTCAAAGACTTTGCTGTCGTTGTGCCAGTGCCCGTCGTCTTGAAAAAAGAACAAGTTCGCGTAGCTGAGGCCAAAATCATCGATCGCCTCGATGCCTTCAGTGCCCCTCGCCTAGTGGAATACTTTGATGAAGATCCCTGTGATCCAGCTTATGACAGAAACGTAATGCCAGCACCAACTTCTCCGTCTGCTGGAGCAGCCAGAGAATCGTCACCCAGGAGGTCTAACATGGGCGTTACCGTCGAGGCCAAATTTACCGTCGGGGAATACGACATCCTCATCCTCAGTGCCAAAGAGTCCGATGGTTTGGAAACCTGGCTGATCCAGAACGGCTACAAAATTCCGCGCGGTGCTCGTGACCTGCTTCGTCCTTACATTCGCCAAAACCTCAAGTTTTTTGTTGCCAAAGTCAACCTGAAAGAATTTGACAAAGCAGGATTTGCTAACCTGCGTCCACTACAAATTAGCTACGAGTCACCACGATTTATGCTGCCCATTCGACTAGGCATGGTCAATGCTAAAGCAGCGCAGGACTTGATTGTGTACTTGCTAACGCCTAACGGCCAAGCCGAAGTTACGAACTACCGCACGGTCAAGGTGCCCTCCAACACGGAAATTCCTACCTTTGTCAAGGCCGAGTTTAGCGACTTCTACAAGTCCATGTTCCAAACTTCCTACACCCGCGAAGGCCGCAATGTTGCTTTCTTGGAATATGCCTGGAATATGGCCAACTGCGACCCCTGCTCGGCAGATCCCCTCAACCCAGAGGAATTGAAGCAAGCGGGCGTTTTTTGGCTGCCTGACCCGCAGGCTGATGCTATCTCGCCTCAACCTGGGCCTGTCTTCCGTCGCCGTCCAGTACGATCGGGCGTGTTCATTACCCGGCTACACGTGCGCTACACCCGTGACAAATTTCCAGAAGACCTAGTGTTTCAGGAAACGAACAATCAAGAGCAGTTCCAGGGGCGTTATGTGATGCGCCACCCCTTTCTAGAAAAGCCTACCTGTGCCCGTGGAGAAAACTATCGTCGATCGCTCCCTCGTCGATTTGAACAAGAAGCCCAAACGCTGGCTCGCTTGACCAACTGGAATATTCAGGACATTCGCAAAAAACTTCCTCAAATGGAGCTAAGCAGACGTTCCTGGTGGCCATCTTGGCTGGGGTGGGGCGATTACTAAAGCACAAATCACATAACGTTCAAGATTTTAGTTTTGGGGTACTGCCTCCTGCCACCAGCGGGAGGCTTTTTGTTGTCTGTTCCTTTATCCCTCTTTAATCACTCTTCTTTAATCACTCTGAGGAGAAGAATTGAGAATGGGGATAGAGAGTTTCAGATCGCGGGTTCAGTTCATACCAAAGCCCACGCCAACAGAACTCATCTCTTCTACTTAGCTAGTTATAAAACTTGGCAAAACGCTAGATAAGTCTGCAAAAGATGGAGCAGTCGCGCCGTAAACCAGCGTGATAGAGTGAATCAGACATTTCCCAAAATCTATCATGCCTACTTCAAGAGCCAGCGGCATTTTGCTCCACCCAACGTCGTTGCCAGGTCGATTTGGCATTGGAGAACTAGGGCTAGAAGCCTTGCAGTTCGTCGATTTCCTCGTCGCTGCTGGTCAACAATATTGGCAGGTGTTGCCCCTTTGCCCAACTGGATTTGGCAACTCGCCCTACATGGGCTACTCTGCCATGGCTGGCAATCCACTGATGATTAGTTTGGCGTTGTTGCAAGAGCAAGGACTGCTGACCGAAGCAGACTTGGCTGAGATACCGGAATTTGCGATCGATCGCGTCGAGTTCGATCGCGTCATCGTCTACAAACTGCCACTTTTGCAAAAAGCCTGCGATGAGTTTCGCCAAAATGCCGGAGATATTCAAAAAACTCGGTTTCTGGGCTTTTGTGAAAGCAAAGCCTACTGGCTTAATGACTACGCTCTCTTTATGGCGCTGAAAGAGTTTTACAAAGGAGCCAGTTGGCACACTTGGGAACTATCCCTGCGGCATCGCGAGGAAACTGCATTGGCGCAGTGGGCTCAGGAACACGAAGCCGAAATCTTTTACCACAAGTTTTTGCAGTTCCAGTTTTTTCAGCAATGGTCTGATCTGAAGCGCTATGCCAACGATCGCAGCATCAGCCTAATTGGCGACATTCCCATCTATGTGGCTCATGATAGTGCCGACGTTTGGGCCAATCCACAAAACTTTTGCTTAGATAAAGACACCCAAGAACCTGCCCTCATGGCCGGGGTACCCCCTGACTACTTCAGTGCCACTGGGCAACTCTGGGGCAACCCAGTTTATGATTGGGAACATTTGCAACAAAACGGCTTCAAGTGGTGGTTGCAACGGTTTGAAGCACTGCTAGATTATGTTGATTTAATTCGCCTTGATCACTTTCGTGGATTTGAAGCCTTTTGGGCAGTGCCCCTCGACAAATCTATCCCGCCAGAAGAGCAAACGGCTGAGGCGGGTGAGTGGGTCAAGGCACCCGGTGAGGAATTCTTTGAACGACTCAAGGAAAAACTGGGTCGGCTACCCATTTTGGCGGAAGATTTGGGCGTGATTACTCCAGAGGTAGAAGAACTGCGCGATCGCTTCGAGTTCCCCGGCATGAAGGTGTTGCACTTTGCCTTCGGTTCCGACACTACCAATCCCTTTTTGCCCTACAACTTTCGCAGGCGTAGCATTGTCTACACTGGCACCCACGATAACGACACCACCGTAGGTTGGTTTACTAGCCGAGAAGACGACGAAAAAGCTGCCATCATTCGCTACCTCGGCTATCTCAGCCCAGACGGCATTCACTGGGATTTGATTCGCCTTGCCCTTAGTTCAGTCGCCAATCTTGCCATCATCCCAGCCCAAGACCTACTGGGGCTGGACACTCAAGCACGCATGAACTATCCAGGCAACCCTGAAGGTAATTGGGAATGGCGCTGTCCTAGTGGCATGCTGTCGCCAGATTTGGCCATCTGTTTGCAAAGCCTAACCACCACCTACGGACGTGCCCCCGTTAAGAAAGAGCCCTAACCAGTTAGATAACGAGTAGAGGCACAATAACCATCAGCCACTTAGCCTGCACAGTGGAGATAGCCAGCAAAGAGCATTTCAATATCTGATGCGGTGGCTGGTTTAGAGAAGAGATAGCCCTGTCCATACTGGCAATTCAGCGATTGCAGGTAGTGGAGTTGGTCAGAGGCTTCAATGCCTTCTGCAATCACTTCTAAGCCCAGACCTTGAGCCAAGGTGATGATTGTCTGAATAATCTCTAGATGCCGCCCACCTACACTAGTTTGGTTTACAAAGGAGCGATCGACTTTGAGCACGTCTACAGGAAATGAATGCAACAAGCTCAACGACGAGTAACCAGTACCAAAGTCATCAATCCCCAACTGGATTTTTCGCGATTTTAACTGAGCCAAGATATTCAGTACCCAGCTTGGATTCTTCATGGCCGTGGATTCAGTGATTTCCAGCTTCAGGTGGCGAGGATGCAGTTCTGTTTCTAGCAAAATGCGATCGATCACCTCTAGCAAATCCGGTTGGGCAAGCTGAATTGCCGATAAGTTAACACTGACAAACTCTGGCGCGTTTTGGCCAAACTGGCGTTGCCAGGAAACAAACTGAAGACAGGCTTGTTGCAGCACCCATGTACCCAAAGGCACAATTAGACCCGTTTCCTCAGCCAAGGGAATAAACTCTCCCGGCGAAATTGTTCCTCGGTTGGGATGCTGCCAGCGCACTAGGGCTTCCACCCCAACCACATGTAGCGTTTGCAAGTTGACGATCGGCTGATAGTGTACTTGCAATTCTTGCTGGTTCAGTGCTCGCCGCAAATCGGTATCCAATTGGATTCGTTGCACCGCCTCAACCTGCATAGCGTGATCAAAAATGACTGTGCTGGTAGCGTCAGTCATTTGGGCACGATGCATGGCCGTGTCAGCCGCCTGTAAAAAGTCTTTGCCTTGCATATAGTCGATCGAACTCAAGGCAATCCCAATATTAACTGAGATGAAAACATCTTGTAGGTAAAGCCTGTAGGGAGCCTGAAGTACCTGTTCTAGCTGCGAGGCCAATCTTAACGCAGCCTCTGGCTGATTCAGATTAGGGACAAGCATGGCAAACTCGCTCGCTTCCAACCTGGCTAGCACCGAACCCATTGGCAGAAACTCGGCTAACCGTTGTGCTGCAGAAATCAAAAGTTGTTCAGCAAAGCTGTGGCCAAAACTATATTTCACAGCCTTAAACCGTTCCAGTGACAAGCAAAACACTGCAAAGTCTGTCACATTCCCAGGCTGAATCAGTTGCTCCAAATGTTCCAGAAATAACGTGTAGTTAGGCAAATTGGTTAAGGGATCGTAGTAGGCATAGCGGCGTAGTTTTGCCTCAGCCCGATCGCGCGCTTGCATCATCTCTTGGCGATCGGTCACATCCCGCACCAAAGCCACTATCAACGTGGTACCAGCTAAATTAATTGCACTTAAGCGCACTTCAACAGGAAATGTAGTGCCATCTTTGCGGCGATTGTCACCATTAATCGTCACAGGCTTGCCCGGAACCAAATCTTTCCAGACCGGATTTCGCACAAAATCTACCTCAAAATCCTGCACCCGCATCTGTAGCAATTCCTGGCGGCTGTAGCCCAAACTAATACAGGCTTGTTGATTGATATCGATTACCTGACCTTCCAAATCATGCAGGAAGAAGGCATCCCCAGCTCCCTCTACTAAGCAACGAAAACGCTCTTCACTCTCCCTAAGGGCAGATTCCACCAGCGTACGTTCGCTCATATCCCGCAAGATTATGCAGGCATAGGCTTCTCCCTGAAATTCAAGGAACGTAGCGGTAATTTCCGATGGCAATTGGTAGCTATTTTTGGTGCGGTGCCAGCCCTCTATGGTAAGCGAAGTACGGCGTTGCAGCGTTTGCCAAAAGTCATCCCATCCCTCAGAAGACAGATTTACTGTAATGTCATAGGCCGTCATTGCCAGTAGTTCTGGGGCAGAATAGCCTAATAGGCAGCATGCGGCTTCGTTAGCGTACCGAATCTGTGCTTCTTGTGTCACCCAGAGAATTGCATCCGCAGCGCGATCGATAAATAAAGCAGTCATTTGGAGCGCCGCCTGAGGTGACATTTGGCCGACCCCAAGCTTGGACTGAAACGAAATTTTTTCCGTATCTGACATTAGGGAAAAGTATTGTTATGGGGCAAGTATTGATCAATTGGTACAAGTAGGAAGGTACACAAAAGGCTCTGAAGTAGGGACATAAGCTTAAAGTCTTTGAAGCAAACAACCGAGATACTTATCAATATGGTCTAAAATAGTGTTCCCATGTATCTAAAGGTTCCTACACCCACCGTTAAAGGTTCCTGATAGGTATATCCAAGTTAATCAGCTCCTTGCAGGTAGCTGATGTTGTGGAGAGCTTAACTAACCAGATGAAGCCAGTTCTCTATTAACACGACTGATAGTTGCCGCCAAATTGGAGGAACAATGAAAGTCTCTCGATCGCCCCGCAAACCCCGATCCAAACAGTATGCCACTCTAGGTACGTATGCGTGCACCCTTATCAAGGAGCAAGTGCATTACATCACTAACCACGAGATAGGGGTTGTAGCAGACACTAACCCAGAGCATTTACATCAGATGCGTGTAGGCATTCGTCGCTTGCGAACCGCTTTGCAAGTATTTAAAAGCATCATCACATTGCCCAAAGCAGCCAACGAAAAGGTTCTCCGCTCCGTGGCAAAGGTGTTGGGAACTCTGCGTGATTTAGACGTGCAAATTGCAGAACTGCGGGACTATCGCCTCAAAGTTACCGCCAGCGAGCATCTGTTGTTGGATAAAGTAATCGTTAAATTGCAAAAACGAAGAAAACAAGCTCTTGCTGCCGTTCGAGAAACGCTAGGGCAGCCATCATATCTGCGACTTAAGCAGGCTTACCAAGATTGGCTTAAAGCCCCCAGCTACACATTGTTAGGCCAACTACCCCTTCAGTTGCTTCTGCCCGATCTGCTCAGTCCTCTTTTATCAAATCTGTTGCTTCATCCTGGCTGGCTGATTGCAGCCAATGAAACTGCTAGCCGCTCAGATCACTTATTGCATGACCTTCGTAAAGCCTGCAAACAAGCACGCTACCAAGCAGAATTTTTCCTACCGTTTTACAACGAAACCTTTCGCCAATGGATTGATGACATCAAGGACATTCAAGAGCGCTTAGGCAAACTACAGGATAGCTACGTACTCAGGCAGTTGCTAATGCAGCACTTGCCATCTAGAGCTGAGCTGCCTCAGTTGGAGGCTTTTGTGCAGCAGACAGAACAAGTAGCGATGACCAACTGGGATAACACGCGGATGCGATACCTGGATGCGGCTTTCCGTTCCCAGCTGCATTACATGGTGCTCACCACTGTGCAGTAGCTATTCTGCTAGTCATCGTGTGATTGGGCAGAGACATCTACAGCGACTACATCGATCGTGCCAGGTGGTGCAAGCCGACTGATGCTTCCCTGCTCAATCTTGAGCAATTCGCCACAATTAGGACATGACAATTCAGCCTGATTCAGGCCAACAAGGTCAGTGCTACATACAGGGCATTTCCCCTGAACAAGATTGCGCTGCAACCACCACCGAAAGCCAACAAACCCAATGGCAGGGGTTAGAAGCAAAATCCCCAGTAGGATAAAGAAGGATTTGACCAGCCAGCCTAGCCCGATCGCGCTTAACAACAACAAAATGCCCAATGGCATGAGCAAGCGCCCAACTTCTGTAAAACTAATTTGAACACTTCTGAAGCTGTTTGGGTTCAAGTCAGCCTCCTCCAACACTTGGATGAATTGCTTCCATCGTAGCTGGCAATTAATTGCTTGAGCGGGCGGATACCTCCCTAGTTTGGCGGTGACTTCCCGAAAGCAAAACAATCAAGGTCAGAATGGTTCGATTGTAAAGCTAACGCATTATTCACGCCATTACTCTAGCTAAAATTCATATCCATAAGACAACACTCCCTCAGAGCAAACTACTGGCAAAAATCCAGAAATTCGTCCAAGAGAGTGTGCACTAGTACAGTTTAGAACAATTAGAACAGACCCAAAGTCAACGCTTTGTCGATCGGGAAAGTTGCACCAATTCCCAAGTACAGGGTAACCAGGGTACCAAACAAGAACACAGCCGTTGCAACCGGGCGACGGAAGGGGTTCTGAAATTTATTCACATTTTCAATGAAGGGAACCAAAATCAAGCCGAGGGGAACCGATGCCATCAAGACAACACCCAACAACTTATTGGGAACCAAACGCAGGATGTTGAACACAGGATACAGATACCACTCAGGCAAAATTTCCAGCGGAGTTGCAAAAGGATCAGCAGGCTCACCAGCCATTGCTGGGTCTAGAACCGCCAAGCCAACACAGAGAGCGATCGACCCCAGAATCACCACGGGGAATATGTACAAGAGGTCGTTAGGCCAAGCGGGCTCACCATAATAGTTATGCCCCATACCTTTGGCAAGCTTGGCACGCAATTGAGGATCAGTCAGATCAGGCTTTTTAACAGTTGCCATGGCTAAACAAACGCTCCTTAAGTTCGGAAGGTTAGCAGGTTTTGGATAAAGCAATGAGTTTGTCAAATGATTCTACCCTAGTCAATCTGCAACTCTGACAATAAGCAGCAGATTGGGATTCAGCTCCCATTAGAGAGGACCCGAAATACCTTGCTTCCGAATCATCAAGAAGTGAAGCAGCATGAATACTGCGATTAACCAGGGCAACACAAACGTGTGCGCACTGTAGTAACGAGTCAAGGTTGCTTGTCCTACACTGCTACCACCACGAAGCAAGTCGGCGATCGTCACGCCCACCACTGGAATTGCCTCAGGTACGCCAGACACAATCTTAACTGCCCAATATCCAACCTGATCCCAGGGAAGCGAGTAACCGGTCACACCAAAGGATACAGTGATGACAGCCAGCACTACACCAGTCACCCAAGTCAGTTCACGAGGCTTCTTGAAGCCACCAGTCAAATAAACGCGAAAAACATGAAGAATCATCATCAGCACCATCATGCTGGCAGACCAGCGGTGAATGGAGCGGATCAGCCAACCAAAGTTGACTTCATTCATGATGTACTGCACCGACTGAAACGCTTCGGCCACAGTGGGTCGGTAGTAAAATGTCATTGCAAATCCAGTAGCAAACTGGATTAGGAAACATGTCAGTGTAATTCCACCCAAGCAGTAAAAAATGTTGACGTGGGGAGGAACGTATTTACTGGAAATATCATCGGCAATTTCCTGAACTTCCAAGCGCTCCTGGAACCACTGATATGCCTTTGAATCAGTAACCTGCTTAGTGAACATGAAGCAAGAATTCCTAAATATGTATTGCTGTTCATAAAGAATGTAACACAGACCCAGGGGGGTTTTCACCCTTAGTCAAAAGGGAAATTTTGGCAGAGAGCTGAGTAGGAGCGCTACTATTATCTCTTATGGGTACTGAAAAGACTTGGATTCGACGTCTGCTTCTTCTTGCTGTAGCAATTGCCATTACATGCTTTTGGGTAGTGGCACCGCCAGCTTATGCGTTGACTGATGAACAGAAGCTAGTAGCTGAGGCTTGGCGACTGGTTGATCGTGCTTACTTAGATGACAGTTTTAACCATCAAAACTGGTGGCTAGTGCGGCAACGTGCCCTCAAGCAACCGATGGCCGATCGCCAAGAAGCCTATAGCGCTATTCAAGCAATGCTGGCGAGCTTGGATGATCCTTTTACACGTTTGCTTAAACCAGAGCAGTACCGCAGCTTGCAAACCAGTACTTCTGGAGAGCTAACTGGTGTGGGCTTGCAGATTGCCTTGGATGATGTAACTAGCCAACTGAAGGTAATTGCCCCTATTGCAGGTTCTCCAGCAGAACGAGCGGGTGTTCGCCCCGGTGATTTGATTCTGAAGATTGATGGCATCTCTACCTCTGGGGTGTCGCTGGATGAAGCAGCTGAGCGCATGCGTGGGGCTGCAGGTAGTCGGGTGGGGTTGACTATCCGACGGGAGAGTGGCCAAGTTAGCGAACTGGAGGTGATTCGCGATCGCATCGCTTTGAACCCAGTGGTGTCGGCTTTTCGTACCGTAACCAATGAATTAACGAAAGCTACACGCAAGGTTGGCTACATCCGCCTCAGTCAGTTCAATGCCAACGCCACGATGGAAGTGGCAAGTGCGATTAATCAATTGGAAAAGCAAGGCGCAGATGCCTACATTTTGGATCTACGCAGTAATCCTGGAGGCTTGCTTCAGGCTGGTATTGAAGTAGCAAGGTTGTGGTTACCAGAAGGGACGATCGTCTATACAGTCAATCGTCAGGGAATTGAAGGTAGCTTTGAGGCGACTGGGCAAGCATTGACCCAAGATCCCCTTGTGGTTCTGGTAAATCAGGGAACTGCCAGTGCCAGTGAAATTTTGGCGGGTGCCTTGAAGGATAATGGACGCGCTACGATTATTGGAGAACGAACCTTTGGTAAAGGATTAATTCAATCCCTGTTTGACTTGTCTGATGGCTCTGGACTGGCTGTTACGGTTGCAAGGTACGAAACCCCTTCCCATCGAGACATTAACAAGCAAGGGATTACGCCGGATGTAAGGGTGCCTCTAGATCCGATCTCGATGAGTGAGGTTGGAACTGCTGCTGATCGCCAGTACCAGGCTGCGTTGGATCTACTCACCCACCATGATGTGATTGCTGGTGCCTCCTAATCCCGAGCGAACTTATCACGACCCTTTGCATGGCTCGATCGTCCTTGACAGTCAGGATCCGGTTGAGGCGCTTTTAATTAAGCTGATTGATACCCCTGCCTTTCAGCGGTTACGGCGAATCCGCCAATTAGGCCCTGCTAGTCTGACCTTTCATGGGGCAGAAGCTTCACGGTTTACCCATTCGATCGGGGTAATGGTGGTGACTCGTCGTGCCTTTGATCGCATTGCCAAATCCTATCCCCAGCTAAAGCCTTACCGAGCCGTTGTTCTTTGTGCAGCCCTTTTGCATGACATTGGGCATGGCCCCTTTAGCCACACGGCTGAAGAAATTTTTGGGAGTCAGCATGAACAGTGGACTGAGCGCATTTTGCAGGAATCGGAGCCTATACGCCAGTTGCTAACTGGCTACCACCCAAATCTGATTCAGGAAATGGTTCAGGTTTACCATAAGCAGCATCCTGTACCGCTGGTGTGGCAGTTGGTTTCTAGTCAGTTAGATTGCGATCGCCTCGATTACTTGATGCGCGACAGCTACTTTACCGGAGCATCCTACGGCAAGATTGACCTCGATCGCATTTTGACTGCTATGGGTTACGACCCAGTCACCCAGCAACTGGTGGTTGCCCGCAAAGGAATGGCTGCTGTTGAGCACTATCTGATTGTGCGCTACTTCATGTACGCCCAGGTTTACAACCACCCCAAAAACATTGCAGCAACTTGGATTTTGGATCATGCCTTTGCCCGCGCTCGTGAGCAATTGCAAGCAGGCAAGTTAGAAGCTGACCCGGTTGTTACAGCATGGCTAGGTGGCCGCTGGAGCGAAACTTATTCCTTAGATGTGCATTTGCCCTTAGCCGATTACCTGGCCGCGGACGATGGCGTATTCACTTATCATCTGCAACGATGGCAAGCCAATCCAGACCCGGTGCTGTCAGATTTGTGTCGTCGCTATCTCGATCGTGACCTGTTCAAGGCGCTAGACATTTCCCACCTAAACGACGAGCAGCGGCAAGAATTGTTGACTAAAGTCCACTTTTGGCTAGAAGAATTAGGTTTTCAGGCTCCTTACTACGCTGGCATTCGCGTATCCTTTAGCAGCGGCTACACTCTTTATCAGCGAGGCATCAAACTGCAAACTCCCTCTGGCTTGGTAGAAATCAGTCAGCTTTCTGCGCTGGTGCGTACCCTTACAGAGCCCTATAAGCGAGCGTGGCTCATTTATCCCAGAGAAATTGAAACAGCTTTGGTAGGGCTTAGTTCCTTAGGATAGGCCGATTAAATCGCGGTAAATTATTTACTTGCCGCCGTAGTAAAAGGCAATTTCCTTGTCCTTAAGTGGAGCAAAACCCGCGGTTTCCAGCATTTGGTTGAGTTCCGCTTGGGGAATATGCTTGGCTCCAATACGGACAATACGCGATCGCATCGTATTGGATACACCACTCCGCTGCCGCCCTGCTTCCAGTGCCATAACGTTGTGATAGAGCTCTAGCTTTGCCGATGGTATGGGTGTACCATCAAAGTCGATGCCACTGGCGATCGCAGTATCGACAGCATCAGCACCCAGGGTTGTAGCACTCGTTGAAGTTGGTTCAGAGGACATAGCCGATCGCCTAAGAAGAGATGTCCGTTATTTTATCAAGGGATGTTGACAGATTCTTTCTCACCTACTCCCAATTTCCCAAGCATCCGTAGACTACAGCTACTTAATTTCCTACAACCAAGCCTATGTCCCGCTTTCTCCACCTTGCAGATATTCACCTGGGCTTTGATGCATACGATAACCCAGAACGTGGCCGCGATTTTTTCTGGGCGCTTCAGGATGCCTTACAACGCTATGCCATTACTCCGGCTGTTGATTTTGTGGTGATTGCAGGCGATTTATTTGAATATCGCCACCTGAATCCCCCGGTGCTAAATCAGGCGCAGCTTTGCTTGCAGATGTTAAAGCAAGCGCAGATTCCAGTCATTGCGATCGAAGGGAATCACGACAGCCGTGCCTACGGCACCAAAACCAGTTGGCTACGGTACTTGGCAGAGTGGGACGGGCTGATCTTGCTGGAGCCTGGGGATGTGAGTAAAGGGGAGCCGTTGCTTTCTCTCTGGAATGCAGACACGAAGCGGGGTGGATACATTGACTTGCCTTGTGGGGTGCGAGTAATTGGATCACAGTGGTATGGAGCTTCGGCAACCCAAGCGATCGCCCAGTTAGCTGAGGCTATTCATTGCCTGCCGCCACCGCCCGCCCACACGGTCATGTTGTTCCACCATGGCTTGGATGGGCAAATCTCTCGTTACCAGGGGGCACTAAGCTACGAGGCACTGTTACCATTGCGACAGGCTGGGGTGAATTACCTGGCGATGGGGCATATTCACAAAAACTATGAATTTGAAAATTGGATTTTTAACCCAGGATCCCTGGAAGCAAATAACGTTGAGGAAGGTAGCCAGAAACGTGGCGTTTATCTAGTGGAGTTGTCGCTAGAGGGTATCCAGGCCACGCTCAAGCAGGAATACTACCAACGTCCTATTCAACGGCTGCGGTTAACGGCACGTGGTCATGAATCGGTAGAGGATCTAGAGAACCAGGCGATTCAAGCAGTGCAGGCGATTCCCGCTCCAGAGGATGGAACTGCACCGATCGTGGAGTTAAAAATTGATGGCCAAGTCGGTTTCGATCGCCTCAATTTGGACACCCGCAAATTGCAGCAAACCCTTCAAGAACTCAGCGGTGCTTTGGTATTTCTGTTGCGCTACAACGTGACTAGCGTCGAGTATGCCTCACCCATTCCCGAAAACGCTAGCCGCTTCAGCATTGAGCAGGGTGTATTCACCGACTTAGTAGCTGCCAACAACACGTACAAGCCACAGGCCAGTGCCCTAGCGCAAAGCTTGATTGACCTCAAGGATCTGCAAGCCGAACACCACTCGATCGAGCACCTATATCAGTTTGTTGAGAGAGCTTTGCAAGCACTAGAGCCTACCAATTTAGGTTTAATTGGGGCAAATAATGCAGAAACCTTGCAAGACTAACTCACGGCCAAGCTATGTACTTCCAAAATGGGAACAAGTTTGAGGCCATAGGTGAGCTCAAAGGCTTCTTTCTTTTGGTCTAAGCTCCACAATTCTAGGTCGCAAGGGTCGCCAAGCTGAGAGGGATGTAGCAATAGCCGGAATTCGCCCGATTCTGGGTAATAGTGGCCAAGTACGCTCTGAATTGCACCAATCTGCCGTCGATCGAGGGCTACTGCCAGTCGCAATAGAGGACTGAGTTGTTCCACCATCCGTCGCAGAGATTTACTGGTCAGGTTGCGATAGCTTTCGTGCTTTTTCTTGGGGTTGCTCTTGCGGTGATAGCGCGCCAGGTTAGCGATCGCCTCAATTTCGGCTTCGGTATAGCCCAACAACTCCCCATAGCGAATAAGGTAGTAGGAATGCTTGTGGTGGGCATCGTGGCTGACAAAGTGGCCGCAGTTATGCAAGATGGCGGCTGCCCACAACAGCTCTCGCTCAACCTCGCCCCAGTCGTGCAACACTCGACTTGTCTGGTCAAACAAACTCAAGGCAAAGTTGGCAACACGTTCGCTGTGGCGTAAATCGACCCGATATTTTTGAGCAATTTTCAGGACGCTACGCTGACGCACTGAACTTTGATAGCGCATCCGATCTTCAATTAGCCCGTGAGTCAACATCCAGTCCACGACTACTCCTTCCCGCAGCGATCGCTCGCAAATGGTGATACTTTCCATACCAAGTAGGGTCATGGCCTCTTGCAGAATCAATGCCCCCACGACAATGATCTCCGCACGACGTTCGTTTAATCCGGGAAGTTGCGCGCGATCGGCACAGCTCATTCGCCGTAGGCGAATAACCATATCTCGCAAGTCAGTCAGCCTAAAGGAGTAGCCTTGCAGTGGGCTGGGCGAAAATCCGAGCTGGTTCCGTGCATGCAACAGGGCTAAGGTTTCGATCGTGCCGGATGTACCAATCATCCGAGGCACCTCGCCAGGGCGTAAATGCGCCCTCAGATCATCCACTGCCCGCTCTAACATGCCACGAATATAAGCTTGGAGAGTGTGGAACTCCATGTCACTAATCGGATCAGTTGAAACATACTGATCAGTCAGCCGCACAGCCCCGATCTTGGTACTGCTGAGCGTACGGGGATCTTGGCCATCGCCCAGAATTAATTCTGTTGAACCACCACCGATGTCAATAATGATGTGAGGCTTTTGGTTGAACTCTATGCCAGACAGCACCCCCAGATAAATGCGGCGAGCTTCTTCTTGCCCAGAGATCAGATTTACCCACAGCCCCAACTCTGCTTCAACCCGTTGCAAAAACTCTCGCCCGTTGGGGGCTTCACGCACTGCACTAGTTGCCACAGCAATAATCTGTTCTGTATTGAGACTAGTAGCGATGTCCTGGCAGCGCTTCAATGCATTCAAGGCGCGTTTCATGGCGGCTTCGGTTAGGCATCCTGTGAGTGGATCCCGTTCTCCTAGCCTGACCGTATCTTTCTCTCTTGCAATAACCGTAAAGGCTGGAAGGGAGGGAAGAATGCGGGCAACTACCATATGGATAGAGTTGGTGCCTACATCGATCGCTGCCAAAATCCGTTCATGTTCTGCCACCATCATCATCAGGGTTGCTCACTTCTCTCTGATTTTAAGGAAACGGTGTAGCACCTTAGTGGGCTTAAGAATGCCGCTGCCAAGTTAGGTACTCTCACTCTTTACATCACACCATTAATCAGGTCAGGACGACCTACGCAAGACATAATCAACTACTCACGGTACGGCTGGACGTTGCTGCGATACATTTAACTATCTCTTTAGAAACCTTAGCCGCCTACATTAGGACTCTTCACATTACCCTGAGCATTAGCTCAGTTGTTTCCCTAAGAACATCCCCTAGCCAATTCATCTCAATGAAATGTAAAATAGTGTAAACATTTGTAACTATAAGTCGCATGACTGACTCAGTGTATTCTGCTGGTAGAATGGCATCCGATTCTTCATCCATAACTGATGAAAGGCAAACGTTGGCGCAGGTGCAAGAGTCTTTCGCGATCAACCAGGCTTTACAGGGTCAAATTAACGCTCAATCTCAGTTGATGCGCCTCCTGACGCACCAGTTAGGAACTCCGCTAACCGCCTTAACAGGCTTTATTGATCTGCTTGCTGAAAGTGAATTAACTCCATCTGAGCGGCAAGAATTTTTGGCTGTGGCTAAGCAGCAGATTCACCGCATGCAAATATTGCTCTACGATTTGGTGGCCATGCGCACGCTGGAAACTGGCAGATTGGCTGCGCAGCAGGCTGGATTTGCCCTGCCTACGCTGGTAGATGATGTGTTAGTCGATTTTGTTCCTCACCCAGTTCACTGCCTGTGGCCAGAAGAAATGCCGTGGGTGTGGGCCGATCGCTGGCAAGTATCCCAGGTGCTAGTTAACCTGATTTCTAATGCAATTAAATATTCTCCTAATGGCACACCTGTGGAAATTGGCGCAAAGCCAGACGAATTGGGGCAAATGCAAGTCTGGGTGCGGGATTATGGCTTGGGCATTCCCGATGCAGATAAACCATACCTATTTGAACAGTTCTATCGGGTACACCATCGCGATCGCCAGCATATTCCTGGTACTGGGCTGGGGCTGTTCATCTGCAAATCACTGATTGAAAATCAGGGTGGGCAGCTTTGGGTTGAGTCGGTGCACGGCGAAGGTAGTTGCTTCTACTTCACCTTGCCATTAGCCAGTTCAATTGGGTCTTAGCCTTTCTTGGGGACGGTTAACCGCACCTCCTGCCTACACATTTCTAAGCATCCCTCCAGCAAACACTTGCTAGGATCGATATGATCCAAGAATATGTAGTAACTAGGTTTAGGACGTTTAACTTTGGACATGGCATACGCATCCTCAACCGCTAGAGCCGAAATGAGTGAGTTACGGCGGCTGCGGGCTTTACTCCCTCCAGAACTGCAAAGTTGGGTTTCTGTTGAGGTGACGACAGCCGTCAATCCTACGTTGATTACCTGTGAAGAAATCGGCAAGGATGAAGTGGAGATTCTAATTGACATGCCCCGCTGGGAGCAACTTGCGATCGACCAGCGAAATCTACTCTTCTGGCACGAAGTAGGGCGCATCCAAAATGACACTATTCCCAAAGATGGCTGGGAGATGGCTGCACTGGCAATCGGTCTTGGTGGTGCGGTTGGCGAACTTTGGGTACAGGATGGTCTGCTGCTTTTGTTAGCGCTGTCATTGTGTGGGATCTCTGGTTGGCGCTTGTGGGTCAAGAACAATGACGACAAAGTCATGAAAGAAATGTACGATGCCGATGAGCGGGCGATCGCCCTAGCCACTCGGTTTGGTTACACCTTGCCCAATGCCTACAAAAGTCTTGGTAGCGCGCTCAAAACCCTAATTGAACAATCGCCCAAAAAGCGCCTCCGCTCCCGTTACGAATCACGGTTGGATGCGTTGAAAAAAAGTGCTGCTAAAGCAAAAGCGCGCATGAAAGCTCAGGGAGAACCAGAAGAAGCTTACTAGCCAGTTCTTGAATGCAACTGAGTTAGTTCAACTGACCCCAAGCTATGGTTCCTGCCTTGTTAAAGGGGAGTTCATGTATGGTCAGTGATCAGCCTTGTGTTATCCCTGAACCGCGATTAATGAGAGGAGCCCGTGGCTCCTCTTTTTGCTGGCTCTAGTAGCGAATCTGGAGGGTTACGGAGGTTTCTACTCGTTGATCTCCGCCGACTACAGGAGTTTGAGCCTTGGCGGTTCCCTGCCCAGCAAAGCTATCTGCAGGCACAGGGCGCGGGGGCGGAGTCGATGCATTGTTGATTTGGATGCCAATAATTTCCTGACGACTAAGGTTAAGGGCAGCCAATACTGCATCTGCCTGACGCTGGGCGTCTTGAGTTGCCTTGCGAAGGGCGATCGTCTGGACTGAGGCGATCGCACTATCTGTCGCTACAAAACTGAGGCTATCAATCCGGGTTGCCCCTGCCTTCACGGCATCATCCAGTAGGGCTCCGGCAGTTTGGTTAGGCACTCGAAAACTAACCAAGTTGCTGGCCGTGTAGCCAACCAGAGTTTGCTTACCATCGTCGTAACGATAATTGGGAGATAGGGTGATGCCAGTAGTTTCCAAGCGTTCGACTTGGCGCGATCGCAGCAAATCCACCACAGCATTAGCGCGTTGGGCAGCCTCTTGTTGAGCAGCGGCAGCAGTTTTGGCCTGCACTTCTACACCCAGGCGGACTTGAGCCAGTGTAGTTTCCACAAACTCGACACCTTGCCCAGTCACCGTAAGTGTGCGAATTAATCGCTCTTGTGCCCATGCCGGAAGCACCCAGCCTAGACTGATTACGCCTGCACTGGCCACGGCAAGCCATTGGCGCGATCGGGTTAACGTGTTCATGTTGAATCTCCTCACTACCTTAAAATAAACGGTGCGGACTATTTCTACTGTCGCGGGCGATCGCCGCAGTAATCCGTTGGTTACTAGTCTGGTAACCACTGTAATCTGCACTATTATTCCTGCCCTACAAACCTGTCATGGTCGAGTTCAACCCTGCCCCTGCTTATCCCTCATCCAACTCAGCATCCATTTTGACAGTCAATGGGCTAACACGTCGGTTTGGTGGACTGGTTGCCGTGAATCAAGTGTCATTTACCGTGCAACCGGGAGAAATCTTTGGCCTGATTGGGCCAAATGGGGCAGGCAAAACTACGTTATTCAATCTGCTAACTGGACTGATTCAACCCACCAGTGGGCAAATGCAATACCAAAATCGGGATATTTCGCGGCTGCGCCCCCACCAAGTTGCTGCCCGCGGGATTGCCCGAACCTTCCAAAACATTCGGCTGTTTGGAGAACTATCAGTTTTAGAAAATGTCAAAATTGCTCAGCATATCCATACTCGCAGTGGGCTGTTGTCTGGCGTACTGGGGCTACCCCAAGCTACGGCTGAGGAGGCGATCGTGGAGCGGCAAGCGATGGAGTTACTGAAACTAGTCGGGTTAAATGCTGTTGCCCAAGAAAAAGCTCAAAATCTGGCCTATGGCAACCAGCGCCGCTTAGAAATTGCCCGAGCGTTGGCGTTGCGCCCTACCCTCCTGCTCCTCGATGAACCCGCTGCGGGTATGAACCCCAGTGAAAAGCAGCAATTGAGCGAATTTATTCGGCAAATTCGGGAGCAGTTCAACCTGACTGTGTTGTTAATCGAACATCATGTGCCATTGGTGATGGGCTTATGCGATCGCATTGCTGTGCTGGACTTTGGCCAGCTTATCGCCCTTGGCAACCCAGCCAATGTCAGAGAGGATCCCGCAGTCATTCAGGCCTATCTTGGCAACGGTTAACCCTGCTGCTTATGTTTCTGTTTATCATTCATCCGCCAATTCCGTTATGACTCATTCATACATTCGCATCACTGGTCTGACCCTATTGGGGATGACTAGTTGTCTGGCCTCGCCCTTGTCAACCCAAAGGCTTGCGGCTCAGCCCGCTAATCCGGCGCGTTGTCAGGCGTCGGTAGCAAGAGCCATTAACCGACTCAACAACGTTTCCAATGTTCAAGTGCAAGGACGACTTCAGCAGAGCAACCTCTCCCAGTATTATGAAGATGCTCCACCGCAGCGCCCCACGGGTTATTTTCTGTACGTTGCAGGCAATGGTGATGCCACAGTAATGCGATCGACTCAATTTCTGACTGCTATCAGTCAAGATATTTTGCGGCAATGTTCTGATGTGGGGTTAGTCACAATCAGTGTGTATCGCACTGATTGGTCTAGAGCCTTTGGAGTGCTCAAAGACGGGCAAGTGCAAGAATTTCGCTGCATTGAGCCGGGCATTAAACCAAAATCTAAGTGGGGTGAGGTGGTTTGCCCATGAGCCCTGAACCTTTGCTGCACCTTGATGGGGTGAGTGTGAACTATGGAGGCATCCAGGCGTTACAGGCGATCGACTTAGTGGTGCATCCCAGCGAAGTCGTGACTTTGATTGGAGCTAATGGTGCAGGCAAAACCACTACCTTGCGGGCAATATCTCGGGTTCTGGGGGTTCGTGCTGGACGAATTATCTATGCTGGTCAGGACATTACGCGGCGACGGGCTCATGAAGTGGTGAAACTGGGCATTGCCCACAGCCCCGAAGGACGGCGAATTCTGGCACGGCTGACAGTTATGGACAACCTGGAACTGGGTGCCTATACCCGCCGCGATCGCCTTGCAGTACGGGCTGACCTGGAACAGCAGTTTTTTACCTTTCCTCGTTTGGCAGAACGCAAATCGCAAATTGCTGGCACCCTAAGTGGGGGTGAGCAACAGATGCTGGCGATCGCCCGTGCGCTTATGAGCCGTCCGCAACTGTTGTTGTTGGATGAACCCAGTTTGGGGCTAGCACCAACGATCGTGCGAGAAATTTTTTCCATCATCAACACCCTTCGCACTACAGGGGTCACCATTTTACTGGTGGAGCAAAACGCAAATCTGGCATTGCAATGCGCCGATCGTGGCTATGTGTTGGAAGCAGGCCGGATTATTCTTTCTGGCAAGGCAAACGATTTGCTGAAGGACGATCGGGTGCAGCAGGCTTATTTGGGCTAGGGCGGTAGGGTAAATTGCTGCTCCCACAGTGAAATCTGGCTGTAACATGGCACCCAGGTTTCTACAACAGGGAGAAGTAACTATGAATGGGCTATGGAGACAGCAAACAGGCATAGCCGGGGCGATCGCTTTTCTACTTACCAGTGGGTATGTTGCACAGGCTCAGCAGGCATTGCCCCCGCCACCCGCCGTGCCAAATCCGACACCTTCTGTCTCGGTTCCTGACTTGGTGCCATTGCCCCAAGCCCCACCAGAAAATTTGGACTACTTGCAGCGGGGAGGTGCAGCCCCTAGTCCTACCAGTGCCCCTTCTTTCCCTAACCAGCCAACGACAGGCACATTTCCTCAGATACCCCCATCACCAGGGGTTGCGTATCAAGTCATCATTAATGGCGACAGTCCCTACCTGCTGCAACAGGTGCGTGCAGTTGA
>Ga0224722_1000475_pt1 | contig 23198 bp, 22 predicted proteins | sample Balambano_FR1_Me_FD_161646 | JGI IMG/M metagenome (GOLD analysis project Ga0224722, IMG submission 161646) | Freshwater sediment microbial communities from Lake Towuti, South Sulawesi, Indonesia - Balambano_FR1_MetaG | ecosystem: Environmental > Aquatic > Freshwater > Lake > Sediment | place... | reverse complement strand
GTGGAAGGGGATGAACGAAGAGGAGTTTAACTGGTGCATCGAGCAAACATTGTATGCGTTTGAAGACGGCAAGCCGCTGAATATGATTTTAGATGATGGGGGCGATTTGACGAACATGGTGCTGGATGAAAATCCGGAACTGGTGGCGGGTATTCGCGGCTTGAGCGAGGAGACCACCACGGGCGTACACCGTCTGTACGAGCGCGTGAAAAAAGGCACGCTGACCATGCCGGCAATCAACGTGAATGACTCGGTGACGAAGTCGAAATTTGACAATAAATACGGCTGTAAAGAATCAGCGGTGGATGCCATCCGGCGCGGTACGGACATCATGATGGCGGGTAAAGTGGCAGTGGTAGCGGGCTACGGCGATGTGGGCAAGGGCACGGCGGCTTCGTTGCAGGGCGCGGGTTGCCGGGTGATTGTGACGGAGATTGACCCGATTTGTGCGTTGCAAGCAGCGATGGACGGATTTGAAGTGAAAAAAATGTCGAACGCGATTCCGCGTGCCGACATCGTCATCACCGCGACGGGCAACTGCGACATCGTGACCGCTGAGCACTTCCGCTTGATGAAAGACAAAACGATTTTGTGTAATATCGGTCATTTTGACAATGAGATTGATATGGCGTGGCTGAACGAAAACTATGGTCACTCGAAAGTGGTCATCAAGCCGCAGGTGGATAAGTTTACGATTGACGGCAAGGACGTGATTGTGCTGGCAGAAGGGCGTTTGGTGAATTTGGGCGTGGGCACGGGGCACCCGTCGTTTGTGATGTCCAACTCGTTTACCAACCAAGTCCTCGCTCAAATTGAACTCTGGACGAATGCTGACAAATATGAAAATCAAGTCTATGTGTTGCCGAAGCATTTGGATGAAGAAGTGGCGCGTTTGCACCTCGCTAAAATCGGGGTGGAATTAGAGGAGTTGAACGAAAAGCAGGCGGCGTACATCGGCGTGGAGAAGGACGGACCGTTTAAGGCGGAGTATTATCGGTATTGATTTGTTGATGGGGTGATGGGTTGAAAGGTTGATGCGCTCAGGGCGTGTTCTACGACTTGGTCAACGTTGTGCGGGCATCAACCCTTCCACCTATCAACCTTTCAACCAAAAAAAGGCTCTTGTGGCGGGTGCTGCGGGAGCCTTTTTTTGGTTTAGGAATGAACTGAAAAGCGGATAACTTGTGTTTTTACTCAAAACAATTAATATGGTGGCTACGGAACGATTAGTTTTAACGGTAGAAAAGTCCAAATTGCAAGCATTTTTACAAATGCTGGAATTGTTGGATTTTGTAAAAGTGGAAAGTAATGACGCATTTTTTCGGCGGTTCATTCAAAATGTCCCGAAGGAAGTGCCGCTGAGTGAAGAAGAGATTGCGGCAGAAGTGATGGAAATGCGGTATGGTGATTTTTGAAGTGATAAAGGTAATTTTTATAAAAAATAAAAAAAATTAGTAAAAAAGAAGACAAGTTAAAGAAAACCAAGTGAAAATTAATTCTAACATAAAGAGGTTGTCGCTTCACGATTCGCATCTTGAGAAGGAAGAACGCAATGGAGAAAATATAGTTTTAATCTTTGATTGGGCATCATTGGACGATTTCAGTGAAAACGGAATAAAAGAATCAATAATTTTAGGTAAAACGAAAGTCACTATTCAAGGAGTAAGAAACGAAACGGTTAGAGCATATTATGATGGAACTAAATACAAGTTTATTGATATACCCGAAAATTTGGAAAACTTTTAGCAAGAAGTAGCAAATACAGAAATAGATGAGAGTATCAATAAAATTCAATTAGATGGAATGTTCAAAAAAGATAAAGAAATTTACTGGGTTGAATGGGAGTTTAATTACGATTGTTGTGAAGTTGAATGGAATAATCATGTAACATTATCAGAATGGCAAGCAGGTAAATTGCCAGATGATTAAAAAAGAAAACTAGCGTACGCATACGCAAGATTGTCCTGTAAAAAGCAAAAACAATCATCTTTGTGCATTTTATAGTATTCGCAGCAATCATCGGCGCGTTGGGCTACCTGTTGTTGAATGTACGTCGATATGTAAACGCTCATGCAGATGCACTACTAAGATGGATACGGGCACGCGCTTTCGCCAGCCCTATGAAAATATCCAAAGCCAGAAAGCGCTCTAACTCCACATTTTCTTCTACAGAAATCAGGTTTTCTTTTTTCTTGTTCACCAGTTCGCCTACCCGGGCGGTCATTGCTTTCTATGGCTTACACCCCAACCGCATAATCCGTCAGAGAACGTACCTCCTGTGGATGAATTGCCAGCACGATATCCGATTTTGGCACCCCTTTTTCTTCTAAAGCTTCGATAATATCAAAATCAGTGCTATTTTCCTGCAACCATATTTTATTATCTTTAATGTCGAGGTGCAGCATTGTAAAATAAACCCGGTTGCCTTTGTCCCAACCCACCGCCAGCACCTGATAATGATCTCGCTCGGTATCAAAAATCAGTTGCTCCTCAATGCCGCGCTGGTATTTTGATACAGGCTGGACAAAAGCGGTAAGCAATTCTTGAATCCATTGACGATAAGTGGCTAATCTATCCATGAAATAATTTCATTTTTTGCCTGATCAAACACGAGCAGTCGGATATTTTCTTCTTCAACAATTTCCTGAATGAGCGGACGCTGAAAAAAGTTTTAAAGGCAAATTCCGGTATGGCAAGGTATAAAAGACGGGTGGGGTCATTTTTGTAAATAATCCGTTTGTACAACATAAATTGACCGTAAGCGTCCTCAAAATCCGCGACGGGAGATCGGCTGAGAAAATTTTTGACCTCTACGGCAATCAAAACGCCCTCTTTTTCTGCTCCGATCATTTTTTCTGCTCCCAAATCTATTTCTACATTTACCTTTCCTGATTTATACCGTAAAGGATCATCTGTTATAATCCAATTATCCTTTTTCAGAGCCTGCACTACATTCGCATGAAATTTATCTCTTGCCATATTTATTGATGAACACGAGTGCTACGTTGCTAACAACTTCTGCAACGATCATTCGTAAAATTTTTATAAAAAAACAAAAATTGTAGAACATTTCCAAATAAAGTCGTTGAAAATACTCCTTTTCTCATCCTTTCCGCTTCTCAAAATGTTCCTAAAACATACTTTTACATTTTACATTTCGCGGTTTTACATTTTACATTGCTATGACATTCAACGGCTTATTAAAAAAACTTTTCATCCTGCCCATTCGCTTTTACCAATGGTTTATCTCACCGGTGCTGCGTCCGCAGTGCAATTTCGACCCCAGTTGTTCGCACTACATGGTGGATGCCATCAATGAATGGGGCGTGGCGAAGGGCCTGTGGCTGGGCTTGAAGCGCATTGGGCGGTGCCATCCCTGGGGCGGGCAGGGTTATGACCCGGTAGCGAAGAAACCGCAAAATGTAAAACACTAAATATAAAACCGCAAAAGGATGGCGTGTACTCTTACATTTTAGATTTGAAATTTTACATTTTGAGGTTTAAGAAATCTTTTAATTAAAGCAGAAATGAACATCACCCGACGACCGCGTCGCAATCGCACCTCCGCTGCCGTGCGCGGCATGGCGCAGGAAACACATTTAATGGTAGAACACTTGGTACAGCCGCTTTTTCTGGTGGATGGACAAGGGATTCAAAATGAAGTGCCGTCATTGCCGGGTACGTTTCGTTTTTCGCCGGATACGGTTTTGAATGAAGTGGAGGCATGTTTAAACTTAGGCATTACCAATTTTATAATGTTTCCCGCTGTTGCCAAAGATTTGAAAAATAAAGAAGCAACGTACAGTTACAATCCGCAGAATTTTTATTTAAAAACCGCCATGGAGATCAAAAAACGCTTCCCCGAAACCTGCCTCATCAGCGATGTGGCGATGGACCCCTACAACTCTGACGGGCACGACGGCTACGTGCGCGCGGGCAAAATTCAAAACGACGAAACCCTGCCAATCTTAGCAAAAATGGCGGTGGCGCAAGCCGAAGCGGGTTTTGATATTTTGGGACCTTCCGACATGATGGACGGGCGTGTGGGTGCGATACGAGTGGCTTTGGACGAGGCAGGTTTTACCGACACGGGCATTATGAGCTACACGGCGAAGTACGCCAGCGCGTTTTACGGTCCCTTTCGGCAGGCACTGGATTCGGCACCACGCGATTTAGAAAATGTACCCAAAGACAAAAAAACCTACCAAATGAATCCTGCCAACAAGCGCGAAGCCCTGATTGAAGCGGATTTAGACGTGCAGGAGGGTGCGGATTTCCTCATGGTGAAACCGGCGTTGCATTACCTCGATGTGATTCACTTATTGAAAGAAACGTATGAATTGCCCATTGCGGCGTATCATGTGAGTGGCGAGTGCGCTTTGTTATTAGCGGCGGCTAAAATGGGCTGGGTAGATTTTGACCGGGCGATGCCAGAGACTTTGTTGAGCATCCGAAGAGCGGGGGCGGATGTGATTATCACGTATTTTGCGAAGAGATTTGCTAAAGGGTTGAAAGGCTGATGCCCTTATAACGTTGACTAATAATTGAACACGCTGTGAGTGCATCAACCTATCAACCCATCCCCTTATCAACCTCTTTCATGCCCGCCGCTCCATGATCGCATACGTATCTTCATACAATTTTTGCAATTTCTTGCGCGCAAAGAAGATACGGCTTTTAATCGTACCCAGTGGCGAGCCGAGTTCCTCCGCAATTTCCTCGTATTTAAAGCCCTCGTATGCCATCATAAACGGCACCTTGAAGTCTTCCGGCAGCGTATCCACCAGTGCCATCAACTCATTGAAAGTCACATTTGTCTCGCCGGAATTATCCACCAGTTGGTCGCCGGAGTTCAGGTAATAATTGTTCGGCGTTTGGTCAATAATCAGGTTGCGGCGTACTTTTTTGCGATAGTTATTGATAAAAATATTGCGCATGATGGTCACCGCCCAGGCTTTAAAATTCGTACCCGGATTGTACTTGTCGGCATTTGTAATGATGCGCACGGCGGTATCCTGATACAAATCTTCTGCGTCGGAGTTGTTGCCGGTCAGCTTCAGCGAGAACGCGCGCAGCGAATTACTGATGCGGTGAAGCTGCTCAGACACTTGATTTTGATGAATCGCGTATAGCATAATCCGGTGATTTTATGGTGGTGAAAAGTTGTTGTCAGTCGGGTTGTAATTATTTTTTACAAAAATAGTACCAAATCCGCTTTTGTGCAAGTATATTCTTCTATTTGTACTTCTTTTTTCAACAATTTTGACTGTACTCGGACAATTTGCTGCCGGTTCTAAATAAAATGTTAAATTTTTTAACAAGGCTAAACCATTTAAAAACTTCGATTGTATAACGTTTAGACTTCCAAATACGGGAAAAGTCACATTTTTTGAGATACTAGATATTAGATCTTGGACGGTGTTTGAATTTTTCCGCTGGTTGTCTAACGTCTAATATCTAACATCTTTAAGAAAAGCGGATAATATGGAATCCATGACCAGAACGGTGGCGAGTGTACTGCCGCAAAACATCCGGCATTTGCGAAAGCGGCAGGAATTAAGCCAGGAAGAACTGGCACTTCGAATTGGCTTGAATCGCGGCAACATTGCCTCGTATGAAAATGGAACTGCGGAGCCTAAGATTTGTAATTTGTTAAAATTTGCGCAGATTTTTGGCATTTCCATTACCGATTTGACCCAGAAAGACCTTTCCATCCACAACTCCTACGAGGCAGCGCATCAGGCATACGAATCGAGTGATCGCCCGCTTTTTGAAGATACTACTGCCATTTTTGACGATTTTGTTGCCCGCTCCGAGGAGTTGCGCACGGTGATGGAGAGTTTGCACACCTGCCACCAGTTTAAAGTAAAATCTGCCGGCGAACTCAGCAAGGCAGCGCAGGTATTCAATACTAATTTTGAACAAATGTATGAACTGGCTTCGCAAGCCTTGTCTCAACAGCAGGAATTATTGGAATTTATCAAATGCCGCGTGAAGTGGTGAGTGAACCGTGATTCCGATTTGTAAAAAATATTTACAATTCTGCAAATCTGTCAGGCTGACAATACGTCTTGTAAAGTTGTCAGATGACTCCGTTAGTTGGTAAACCAAAACACCTGCTCTTTACAGTTCTTAATTTTGAAAAATCGTCTGACAAATTCTAACAACTATTACATTACTATGTTATGCCACCACCTGCACTTGTTCAATTGTTTCGCGACCTGGGCGGACTGAGGGACGCAGAAACGGTGCAAGTTCTTTCGATATGGAAACATACTTTTGTTTTGCAAAAAAACGAACACCTCTCCAGCGCTGACCGCCGCGATCATTACATTTATTTCGTTCTCTCCGGCACCCTGCGTATCTACTGTGTGGATCGGACAGGAGCAGAGGTATGCCTGGGCTTTTCTTACCCCGATTCACTTACCGGTTCTTATCCATCGCTCATTACCGGCAAACCGGCGGAAATTTATGTGCAGGCATTGAGTGACGGTGTGTTGTTAGGTGCCGTTTGGGAAGAATTTGTGACACTTGCCCACCAAATGCCGGCGTTAGAGCGTTTCCGGCGTATTTTGGCAGAAGAAACTTTGCTGGGTAGAATGCAGCGCGAAATAGAAATGCTCACCCTTACGCCCGCTCAACGGTACGCCCGATTTATGCAACGCAGTGCCCACCTGACGCAACTTATTCCGCAAAAACATATCGCTTCTTACCTGGGCATGACCCCCGAAACGTTGAGTAGAATTCGGAAGAGCGGAGGGGTGAATGCTGAGCGGTAAGTAAAGCGTGACAATAACACCCTAACACAACACCACCCTAACACAATTTCTTGATTCAAATCAATGCACAGCCACCGAAATGCCGGTTTCTTTGTCTTAAAATTCAAACATGACCACGAAAGCATATTTGCAGGAATTGACACAAACCGTAGAACGTGTGGTGAAAACCGTACAAGAAATCACCCGTACTTATCCGCACGAACAACTGGCGCAGTGCCCGGACGCAAACCGCTGGTCGGTGCTGGATTGTCTGGAACATTTGAATTTGTACAACGATTTTTACCTGCCGGTGTTGGAGCAAACCATTGCCAAAGGGGAAGCGCAAGGCTTAAAACCACGCGCACAGTACCGCTCCGGCTGGCTGGGTGCTTACCTCGTGAAATCTATGAAGCCGCAGGGCACGAAGATTCCGAATAAAATGAACACGTTCAAAGACAAAAATCCGGTTTTGCTACAAGTGCCGGAAAATGTGGTAGAACGCTTTTTTGCACAACACCGGCAATTATTACAAATGTTAAAACGTGCGGGCGGCACCGATATTCAAAAGTTGCGAATGCCAACCACGCTTGGGGCATTTCCAAAAATACGGCTGGGCGACGGCTTAGCCTTTGTGATTGGGCATGAAGAGCGGCATTTGTTGCAGATGCAAAATATTTTGTCGAAAGTGAAGTCGGCGAAGATGAATCTTTTAGAACGGGAGGGATAGGAGGATGTGTTTGTCCCATTTTCCTATCGTCCTCAAAAAACGACCGTTGCGTATTTTAACAGTCGCATTTGACACTTTTTATATAAATCAACGTTATATACATTGAGAGGCATCTGTAGTTCGCTGCAACGAACGGCAGATGCCATTTTTATTTTATTGTAATCCCATGCCGGTCCGGTCGTTGATAGTAGTTAGTTGACTGCCCACTGTGAACTGCCCACCGGCACCAATCCCATGAACATGAACCTGCAACTCCTCCCGTTGCTGCTGCTGCCGTATTGGGTAGTGGCAGCTGATGTGGCGTTTCTGACCGACCCTGCCCAGGCGCAGGCGCGGGCGCAGCGCGAAGAAAAACTTTACTTTGTGCATTTTACCGCTACCTGGTGCATCCCCTGTGAGTGGATGGAAGCCAACACATATGCAAACGACACGCTCGCCGATTTTGCAAATGAACACTACCTGGCTGTGAAACTGGATTTTGACGACCCGAATGCGCTGCTTTACAAACAACGATTTCAAGTGACGACCCTGCCTTCTATCCTGATTTTCGATGCGACTGGTAAATTGATAGATCGCTACAAAACCTCGCTCTCCACCGACGAATTGTTGCGCATTTTACAACAACACCCAGCCGCTCTCAAAATAACACCCGCCACAAAAGTGGCATACGCACCTCCGAGCCGCATCACGCGCCCGGCACTCCTCCCGGAGGAAGATACAAAAGCCAGCACGAAGCCAAGGTCAGAACCGCTTGTGCCTTCTGTCACTGCCGCTAAAACATCAGCGGACATCCCGCCCGTTGAAACCCCCGCCAGATTTGCCGTTCAGGTGGGCGTGTACAGCGACCTCACCAACGCCGAGCGTGCCTGCAGCCGCATGGAGCAACACTTTCAACAGCCGGTGGCGATTGTAGAAATATGTCAACCGAATAAAAAATTGTATAAAGTGATGGTTGGAAAATTTGAGCAGGAAGCCGATGCAAGGGATTTTTTGCAGGTTTTAAAAAAACAGGCGTTCGAGGGATTTGTAAAACCTTTTGAAAATCAATGAGTATAGGGTGGCGCATTTCAAAAAATTGCCCGGCAGCCGCAGCCGCCAGGCAAGCCATACTTACAGTGTGTTAAACATTTTATATACGGGGCAAACTACAGTTTTAGTTTGCCCTCAATACCGTCATCCATTGTTTTTCCTGTGACGAGCGAAGCCGCCATTTTCAGAAAAGCAATCATTTTATTGGTTTTGGTATCCCAATAATAGCCTTCCTCCGGCAGGAAGCGGATCAGGCTGATATTGGGATCGTCTTTGCCTTTTTGAAACCATATTTTGGCTTCCGGACTCCAGAGTTCTTCGATTTTCTGCCGGTCGTCCAAAATCTCGGCAGTACCGTACAGTGACAAAAAAGCAAACTGGTTTGGATGTGCGTAGATCAACTGCGCCCGACCGTCCTGTTCAATGTCGTGGTTATGATTGCTGTTTTTAACGCTGAGAAACCAGATTTGCCCGGCATCGTCCACCTCCTGCGTAGCCATCGGGCAGGTAGAAATCGGTGTATTGGAAAGATTGGTACAAAGCATGGCAATATTGATATCTTTTGCCAGGTCTCTGATTTTTTCAATGGCTTCTTTTGGGCGCTGATAATGCTTTACATCCCCCATTATTGGTTCATTTTTTTGGGTTAAAAATTACCTATACACCGTACAGCACGGTGGCATCCTAACTAAAAAGATGCTTGCAGGCGGATGTTCAAATAGAAAAAATGTATATGCCAAAAAGGCTATGCTAAGGTACAAAAACCACTGGATTAAAAAAGATGTAGATACAAATAATTTTGAAAAAAAGAAAATAAAATATTCAATCAACATTCATTTTGCATATAAAAGGGTACATTGGCGAGCGGGAAGTAGCGCACCGGTGATTATCAGGGTGAATTGACCGGGCTATTTCAATTTTCAAACTCAAAAATACCTTGCCAGCATATGAAAAACCCGCTTTATGCTTTTACGATATTGCTGATTGTTGCTTCCTGCGGGCAAAACCGCTCTGCTAACCCGCAATCCCCATCTGCTGCGAATGTCGCTGCGCCGCTGCCCGACGGCACCCACTGCTTCGAACACCGCGTGGGTAAAGATGTGACCACTGTACAACTCACCCTGAACGGCAATGAAGTGAGCGGCGAGATGAGCTGGCTCCCGTTTGAAAAAGACAGCGGCACAGGCACCCTGCGCGGCTTGCGCACGGAAGGCGAAATCATCGCTGTGTGGAGCTATACCATCGAAGGAAGCAACCAAACGGAAGAAGTGCGCTTCCAACTGACGGGCGACCAACTGCAACGCAAAACCGGCGAACTGGTGGATCCCGCCAACGACGGCAACCTGAAACTCAAAGACCCTGCTGCCGCGCAATACACCGAAACTTATACCAAAGTGGCTTGTCTGTAGCACATGATTTCCTCACTGCCAGGGGCTACACGGTGCTTAGTGGCTACCCAAAATGGGGTACGAATTAAGCAGCAGGTTAAAATATTTCCATTAAAACTTTGATACTTTTTGTGTCGTTTTGCGTCTAAATACCATAACTTATCAAAACATTCAGTTTGTAAATGCAATTGACGGACGAGCAGAAAGCAATCATCGCCACCACCGGCGACCTCAAAATCAACGCCGTAGCGGGTTCGGGCAAGACCACGACCATTTTGGAATACGCCAAAACAAAGCCGCACAACAAAAGGCTTTTGTACCTGGCATTCAACAAATCGGTGAAACTGGAAGCCGAGCGCCGCTTTCAAGCTGCCGGGCTGGGCAATGTGCAGGTGGAAACCGCCCATTCACTCGCTTTCCACCACACGGTAAAGGGCAAAAACTACAAAGTTACACCGGGTTATAAAACCTATCAACTCGCCGAAGCCTTGGGTTTGAGCGGCTACCCCGATAAACACGCCGCCTACATCATCGCCAATCATGTGAGCAAATTTGCCGCCTGTTTTTGCAACAGTGCCGCTGCCAAAGTGCAGGAACTGAATTACCTCGACACCGTGACCGACCCGAAAGCCAAAGCCTTCGTTCAGCATTTTTACCCCGAAATCCTGCGCCGTACCCGCGTTTTGCTGGCTAAAATGGAAAACCGCGAACTCGACTGCACCCACGATTTTTATCTGAAAAAATTTCAACTGTCTGATCCGACCTTACACCACAATTATATTTTGTTTGACGAAGGGCAGGACGCATCCGGCGCGATGTTGGATGTTTTTGTCCGACAAAAAGCCGAAAAACTCATTGTGGGCGATACCCACCAACAGATTTATGGCTGGCGCTATGCCGTGAATTCGTTGGAAAAAGTGGATTTTCCAGCGTATCGGCTGAGTACGAGTTTTCGTTTTGACCCGGAAGTTGCACTGCTTGCCGGGCGCATTCTGGATTGGAAGAAACATTTTTTGCCCTATCAATCCATCCCCATCATCGGTGCCGGGCAATCCAACGCTACCCAAAGCCGCGCCACGCTTGCCCGTACCAACCTGTTTTTGCTCGTTAAAGCCATCGAATTGCTCATCGAAAAGCGCGAAATTCAAAACCTGTATTTTGAGGGCAATATCAATTCCTACACCTATGCCGATGAAGGTGCTTCTATTTATGATGTTTTGCATTTGTACAACGGTAAACATGATCTGATTCGCGATCAATTGGTCAAATCCATGAAAAGCATGATTGAATTGGCGGAATACATTGAAAAAACGGAAGATGCCGAACTCGCTATGATGCTCGAAATTGTAAATAAATACGGTCGCGAACTGCCTTATTTTATCAAAGAAGTGAAAGACCACCATGTACCCGACGACCAGAAACACCGCGCCGATATGATTTTTTCTACCGTGCACCGCTGCAAAGGCATGGAATACGACGAAGTGACCCTGGAAAGCGATTTTATTAAAGAAATGGATATTGTCAAGCGGGTAAATGAAACCGACGACAAAGAACTCGACCGCCAAAAACTCGCCGAAGAGGTCAACCTGCTTTATGTAGCCGCCACCCGCACCAAAAACCTGCTCCACCTACCCAAAGCCCTGCTACCGGCTTCCAAAATCCATATCATTCCACCTAAAACCACCGGCAAATACGAGTATTCCAGTCCCCCGGCGTACGCCCGCGATGCCTACCCGGAGCAACGCGCGTACCCACCCGAAGCGTATGCTAAAAATTACACCGGAGCCTACCGCCCCTGGAGTACCGATGCCGATGCCGAACTGATGAACCGCTATCTGAAAGGTGCTTCCGTGAAGGAACTGGCGCAGTATTTCGAGCGCACTACCGGAGCCATCAAAGCGCGGGTGAAGCGGCTGGAGGCGGGGGAGTACGGAGAGGAGGTGTTTTAGTGGTTCAAACCTAAGCCTGCCCCGCCAATTTTTCGCCGTGCAACAGTTTAAATTGTTTATTTTTCAGCCTGCAATTGCAATACTCAAGTGCTAAAACAAACACTAAAGCTATGTCAATGCTCGCTGAACGTACGCTACAGGAACCCCCGATTCGGGTTTTACTGATAGAATACGCCAAAGACATCACCGATATGTTGGAACTGGTGCTAAAAATGGAAGGCTTTACCGTGCAATCGGCTGAAAACGGCGCAGAAGGGCTTCGCCTCGCCGCGGAGTTCCAACCTGATGCCGCCGTGGTGGACATTGGATTGCCCGACATGGACGGCTACGAAGTGGCGCAAAAACTGCGTCAGCTCAACCCGGCTATTCTGCTCGTTGCTTATTCCGGCTGGATCAAAGAAGAAAATTTTCGCCGTTCGCAGGAAGCGGGTTTTGACCACCATCTGGTGAAACCCACCGAAACGGAGGTGATTACCGATTTGTTGGCGCAAGCGCAGCGAGGCTCGTGGAGGTAACGCAAAAGTCAGAAGCGGTAATCGTTTTGAAAGGCACATCAAGTGTTCTAAAACAAAGTGTGCAGTTGAACAACCTGTTTTTTGAAATGGTGAAGTTTGACATTTTGCCCACGTCTTACCCGGAGTTGGATCGCAGGACGCAGATCATTCAAAACAATCAACTGAAATTGAAGTGCAGCGGCATACCGGCAACGTCGGCTTGTCGGCGAGCAACCTGACTTTGTCCATAAATCGGGCAAATGCTGTGCGGAATCATTTGATTGAAAAAGGTTGTAATGCTGCCAGACGCGGACGACGCGGAGATCACGGACGCTCGCTGATTTTCTGAAAAACGAACAGATTGCTTTATAAAAATCCGAGTAAATCTGTGTCGTCCACGTTTCAATTACTGTACTATCGGCGTGGTTAAACCTGCGCCAACATATCCATTTGTTTTTTAAACACAAACTTTGGCGTGGCGGCGTACAACTCTTGGTATAATTTCAGGGCTTTATCGCGGTAAGATTTTTCGTGAGGTAGCAGCCGGTACAATTCGGCGTACACGGCAGCTTGTTGGGATTTTTGTAAAGGCTTGGACAACAGCCCTTTGAGCGTGGTTTGTGCCTGCGCGTTATTGCCGTACAAACGAAAGGATTTGGCAGAGAGAATCTGCGCTTCAAACAGCAGATCCGGGTTACCCAGTTCCAGGGCTACGTCAAGGGCTTCCTGCACGATGCTGCTGAGCTCGGAAAGCGCGCCGGTTTCGACCAGTACCGCGCCTTTTTCGGTCAGACTAAAACCCAGCACCGACTTGTTGCCAATCGTGCGTGTCACTTCGATTGCGCGATTGTAATATTGCAGCGAACGACTGTATTCTTTCAAAAAGAAGAAAACATCCGCCAGGGTGTTCACCGCCTTCGCAATGCCTTTCTGGTAGCCCAGTGATTCGGAAATCATCAGGTTTTTTTGCAAATATTCAATCGCTTTGTAAAATTCGCCTTTATAACTCAACAACTCGCCGATCAGCCCCAGCGCAATCGCAATGCCCTGTTTATCACCCAGTTCTTCACACAATTGCAGGTCGCGTTCAAAATGCGCCATTGCCCGTTCGTAGTCGCCTTTGCGTTCAAACACGGTGCCGATGCAGCCCGTGGCAATCGCCGTGAGTTGTTTGTTACCCAGCTCTTCACTCAATTGCAAGCCGCGCCGGTAATTTTCCAGAGCCGCGTCATAATCGCCTTTGTCAAAATACACAATGCCGAGTTTGGTGTACAAATCCGCCATACCCTGCTTGTCGTTGGCGTGCTCGGCAAGGAGGAGTTGCTCCTGCTGGCAGCGGATGGCATCGTCGTATTTACCCTGATTCATATAGGTAATACCCAAATTACCAACAATTTGCGAATTAGGAATTTCATTAATCGAGCGGCTCAATTCAATGCTTTGCGTAAAATAACTTTTCGCTTCCTTATACTTGCCCTGGCGCATATGCAGGTTGCCCAGGTTGCCGTACACGCGTGCGGTGCCGCTTTTGTCGTCCAGGAGTTCAAACAGATTAACCGCCGTTTGAAGGTATTTTGCGGCATTCTCATAATTGCCTTTCAGCACCAGCAAGCGACCCAGGCTATTGTTGCACTGCCCGAGCAGCAGCACATCGCGCGTTTTCTTTGCCTGGCGCAGGGCTTTGGTGTAGGTTTGCTCGCACTCGTCCCACTTGCCGATCAGTTCCAGTACTTTGCCTTTCTGTAAATACGTGCGCACCTGCCGTTCCAGATCATCATTGTTAGTCAGGTGTTTGAGTAGTTTTTCGTAATAATCCAGTGCCAGTTGATTCTGATAATTGCGGCGGGCGTAATCGGCTGCTTTGCGCAAATATTCGATGGTTTTAACGGGTACGTCGGCTTGTTCGTAGTGGAATGCCAGGTCGGAGTAGCGTTCGTCCAGGCGGTCGGCGTACAGGCGTTCGATGGCTTCGGCGATGAGTTGGTGCAACTGCTGCAAACGCGTGCGCAACTGCATACTGTACGCCGCCTCGCGCAGCAGCGAGTGCCGGAAGATGTAGCGCAGTTCGTTCATGGCGTGCCAGATTTGTCCGCGCTCGGCGAGTTGAATTTGCTCGCGCAGCAGGTTGCCCGCGTTGCCGTTGTGCCGCAAAAATTCCTCCTGCCCTTTCATCACCTCGGTGAGTACCGGCAGTTCAAACTCGCGCCCGATGACCGCTGCTGCTTTCACTGTTTCTTTGACCAAACTCGACAGCCGATCAATCCGCGCGGTGAGAATCGCATTGATCGAACCCGACAGTTGAATATTTTTATCTTTGATATTCCATTCATTATCAGAAAATTCTACCAAACTGCTTTCTGAAAAATATTCCAACACCTGTTCTACGTAAAACGGATTGCTGTTGGTGGTGCGCAGCAGCAGTTCAAAAAACTCTTCGCTGATGGGTCCTTGCAAATACGCTTCTGCAAAATGCCGTACCGATTCCGGGGCTAGCAGACTCAGATTAATTTCCAAACGCGGAATGTCCAGGTTTGTCAGCCATTCTTCCTCCAAAATGACGGGTTTCAATCCATCATCGCGCAGGCGCGAGGTGATGAGCAGCAAAATCGGATAGCGCACCAGGTATTTGGTCAGTTCCTGCACCAGTTCGCGCGAGTTGTCGTCCATCCAATGCGCGTCTTCGAGTTGTAGTACAACGGGCTGCACCAGCGACTCGGCGATGATGAGCGTAAGAATGGCTTGGATCGTGTTTTGGTAGCGACCGCGTGCGTCGAGCTGTTCCCAGATGGAATTGGGGTAGTTGATGCCAATGAGTGCCGCCAGTACGGTTTTGACGCGCACCAGTTCTTTTTCAATAAACTCGACCTCCTGGTAGCCATCCACATTCTTCAATTCGGCGAGGAGTTGTTCAAACCAGCGTTCAAATTTTTCCTGGCTGGTAATGGTTGCGCCGTCCACACTTTGTTCAAAATAATTGCGCAGCAGGTACAAAAACGGATTAAAGGGTTTGCGCAAAATCTGGTCAGTTTGGCACAGCAACCATTCGATCTTTCCGGCGCGGCTCAGTTTTTGTTTTAATTCATGCGTCAGGCGGCTCTTTCCGATGCCCGCTTCGCCAAAAATAGCGGCGATGCCCGCCGGGCGTTTTTCGAGTAAAGGATGGGCAAATTCTAAAAGCCTTTGCAGCTCCGGGTCGCGTCCTACCATTTGCCCGGCAAAACCGGAGCGGTCTTCGTTTTCGTTTCTGCCTTCGAGTTTGAACGTGGGTACGTTGCCGCGAATGCCCTTGTACTTGATGTCGCCTTTGTGGTCGAATGTGAAACGCCGATTTTTGCGAATTTCGGCATCCACCAAAATTTCACCCCAGTCGGCAAAGGTCATAATCCGCGCCGCCAGATTTACCCGATTGCCCACCACTGCGTACTGGCAGCGTTCCATGCCGCCCACAAAACCCGTATACGCCGTGCCGATGGTCATGCCTGCCCGCATCTGCAAACCTTGTGCCTCCTGCAACGGAGTAGTTTCGCCTTTTACGCTGCAAATAAACTCCAGGGCTCGTTCCACGCCATTTTCAAACGCCACCGGCGCGCCGAAAAAGCAGGTTATCACGCCGCCTTTGTCGCCGAAATCAATTTCTTTGAAATACCCGGAGTAGTTATTAATTTTTTCTAATACAATGTTGGCAAACGCATCCAGCAGTTCATGGCTAGCCACTCCCGTGAAAGAGATAAAAATCGAAATAACGGGTCGGAACTCGCCGTCGCCGGAGAAATGCAGCACCGTTTCCGGGAAAAACTCCTGCTCGATATCAATGTCCGATTCGGGCAGTTCTACCTTTCTGACTTTCCAGTCTTCGAGAGCTTGGTTATAAACGAGTTGATAGAAATTAGGTTCGACGGGAGCCAGTTCAAACGGCGAATGTTCCAGCAGTTGCCGCAGCGATTCATCCAGAATGATCTCCTGGTTGTTGGCGCGGGTTTGGCACTGTGCACAGCTTTCAATCGGTGCGCCGCGAAAGTAGTACGACTTGTGCTGCTCGCCCACGATACCCCATTCTACCCGCCCCCAGGACAAGCCGATCTTCAAACCAATCGTGAAATTGTTAAATTGAAACTCCCGGCGGCTGAAGTAGTTGCGCACCTGCAGGGCGGCTTGTAAAAACTCGACGGGCGTGAGCGCCGTTTGCCGCGCCGGAAAAATGGCGGTGAAGGCATCGCCTGCAAAATACGGAATGAACCCACCTTTGGCGTACACCAGATTGACCAGCGGCGCAAACACATCGTTCAGGATGACCGACAACTCCTCTGCACCCCGGCTGCCCCGGTGCATGAGTGCCTCCGTGAGCGGCGTAAAGCCCGACATATCAATAAACATCGTATAGGCTTGCAGTTGCCCCTGCGACCTGCCCTGCCGATATTGCTCCTGAATGAAATGTGGTAGTAGATTTTTCACAAATTGGTACGTGCGTAGTAGCACAGGATTTATCCTGTACTCGTCCTCCAACCTTCAGATTGGAGATTGAGCATAATCGCGCTGTTTGAACGCGCCGTTTTTCAAAACACAAATTTACAACAAGCAAACGCAATTTCCGGTCTAAAATGCAATTGTTGTACCGGCAAATTGATCGGCATAAAATAAAACCAGCTTAAAAAGCAACCTTTATCAAAAACCATGCTCCTTCGCCCTAGCAGTTGCATCTATCCTCAATAACCGGTGAAATTTTTTTGCATCCACTTTGTAATTTTTGAAAAGCGCCCAGAGTATTGCTTATAAATTATTTTGCCATACAGGCACACAGTCGCATAGAGCATACAGGTCAAACGCATTAAAAACGGCGGAGCTGCGCAATCTTTGTAAAAATAAACCCGACGGCGTGGGAGCGGTGCAGCGCACCGCAATATTACCGGTGCGCTGCACCTGTCAAATAGCTCTTATCCGCTCGATTTTTTTACAAAGATTTACGGTGCGCTGCACCTTCCTTTGGCGCCATCTGTTTTAATGCGTTTGACCTGATAGAGCATACAGCTTACAAAGATTGTGCAAACCATGTGCCCCTGTGGTTCAAAATATAGTTGGTTTTAAAACAGCCAAGTCACCTGACTATGAAAAATACAAGAGTCCTTGTCTTCGCACTTTTTTGGTGCGGCTGCGGCATATTGTCTGCCCAATCACTCGATTCACTGAAAAGACAGGTTGCGGCTTTTCGCACCGCTGCGTCTATCACCATAGATGGGGTTCTGTCGGAACCCGACTGGGCGCAGGCACCTGCCGCCGCCGATTTCATCCAGCACCAGCCGGTTTTTAAAGCTGCGCCCGCTCAACGCACCGAAGTTAAAATTTTGTATGACAATACGGGTTTGTACCTCGGTATTCGCTGTTACGACAGCCACCCCGACAGTATTTTGCAGGAACTCTCCCAGCGTGACAACCTCGGCAACACCGACTGGATCGGCATTTTTATAGACACTTACCGCGACGGTATCAACGGCGTGGGCTTCATTGTAACCCCGGCAAATGTGCAGTTTGATGCCAAATATTCTACCTTCGGCGAAGACGAAAGTTGGGATGCCGTGTGGCAAAGCAAAACGCAGCTCACGCCCGATGGCTGGGTGGCGGAGATCAAAATTCCCTACGCTGCCATTCGTTTTCCGAAAACGGACAACCAGACCTGGCACATCAACTTCATGCGCATGATTCGCCGCCAACAGGAACGCAGCACCTGGAATCCGCTCGACCCACAGCTCAACGGCTTTCTCAATCAATCGGGTTATCTGACCAATATTCAAAATATCAAATCGCCCGTACGCCTACAGGCTACGCCCTTTGTGGCAGCCTACGGTGAAATGTACCACGACCGCAAACAAAGCCCCAAAAACAGCTACGGGCGCTCCGTTACCGGCGGTATGGACGTGAAATACGGCATCAGCGACGCGTTTACGCTGGATATGACGCTCATTCCGGATTTCGCGCAGGCACAATCCGACAATCAAGTTTTAAACCTCTCGCCTTTTGAAGTACAATTCAACGAAAATCGCCAGTTTTTTACGGAAGGGACGGAATTGTTCAACAAAGGAAACTTGTTTTACTCGCGGCGTATCGGCGGCACCCCGCTAAATTACAGCAAGGCTTATGCCAATTTGCAGGAGGGTGAAACGGTGGTAAAAAACCCCGCTAATTCGCAATTGTACAACGCCACCAAAATCTCCGGCAGAACGGCGAAAGGCTTGGGTATTGGCTTTTTCAATGCTACTTCCGGTGAAACGTTTGCCACCATCCGCAACGCCGAAGGTGCCGAACGCCGGGTACAAACCGATCCGCTGACCAATTTTAACGTGCTGGTTTTTGATCAGAATTTGAAAAATAACTCGTTCGTCACGCTTATCAACACTACCGTGCTGCGCAATGGCAGCGACTACGATGCGAATGTGACGGGCGGGGTGTTCAACCTGAGAGATAAAAAAAATGCCTATGCCGTAGAAGGCAATGTCGTGCTGAGCCAGAAATATTTTACCACAAACACTAATTTAGGGCATTCTTACCGGCTCCGATTGCGCAAAACCAGCGGACCGCTATTCGCAGGCATTGGTTTTAATGAAGTAAGTGATACGTATGATCCGCGTGATCTCGGCTTTTTAAATAATAATAATAATCAGAACGCTTTTATTTACGCAGAATATAATCAGGCGAAACCCTTTTGGAAATTTAACCGGGGCGGCATTGGTATGGAACACAGTTATGAACGCCTGTACCGACCTTCCGAATTTTCAGGGTATGGGCTGAATTTTTATGCCTACGGGCAGACGAAAGGTTTTTGGGAACTAAATGTGTTCACGTACCACGAGCCGTTCGTGACCTACGATTTTTTTGAACCGCGCACGCCAGGCAGGTTTTACCGATTTCCTACGAGTAACAACTACGGTTTTTATGTGGGAACAGACAGTCGGAAAAAGCTGCGTTTTACGGTCAACAGCAATTTTAGAAATTTTAGTGAAACCGGGCGGCACCGGCTGAACATATTCTTCTCCCCACGCTACCGGGTGAATGATAAACTCAATTTCCAACTGACGTTTTCGCCTTCCTGGTCGAACCGGGAAGTAGGCTATGTCAACGCATTTACACCGGAAGCCGCCACCGAAAAATCCGTCATTTTTGGCACGCGCGATCGCACTACCATCGAACTCAACCTGACGAGTAACTATACTTTCAATGAAAACATGGCGCTCTCCTTCCGGATGCGGCACTACTGGTCGAAAGCCGAATATGAACGGTTTAATTTACTGGCAGCCGATGGCACGCTGGCTGCGACTGACTACCTGAGAAACCATGATACTGATTATGATGCGTTTAATATTGATATGATTTACCGCTGGCGATTTGCGCCGGGCAGCGATTTGTTTATTGTGTGGAAAAACTCAATTTATGAATTTGAAGATCGTGTACAGGTCAACTACTTCCGCAATTGGGATCAACTTTTGAAAGCTCCGCAAAGCAATAGTTTATCCATTAAACTCATTTACTTTTTGGATTATAATAATTTGGTGCGGCGCAAAGGGTAGGAACCGGCAGTGCTGCCTTATTTTATAAATAACAATACTGCCATCGCCACCACCGCCGGTACTGCCTGGATGTAAAAAATCATCCGCGTGGCTGACCACGCGCCGTACACTCCGGCGATTATCACACAACTCAGAAAAAACGCTGCCACGTTTTTACTCCAAATCGGATCAGAAATAAAGACCGACCAAATCAAGCCCGCTGCCAGAAAACCATTATACAAACCCTGATTGGCTGCCAGTACTTTTGTTTTTTCAAATAGTTCACCCGGCATGGCACCACGAAAAGCACGCCGTCCGGCAGTCGTCCAGGCAAACATTTCCAGCCAGAGGATGTAAAGGTGTTCAACAGCGACGAGCGCGATTAAAATTTGGGATAGAAGTTTCATTATAAACAATTGATTTGAATACAGATTTACTAAATCTTTGAGATTTAGCAAATTCGGTAATTTCAAAATTATTCATTGTTGATTTTCAACAACAGCTTCCCGATTTTATCCCCTTCGAACAACAACAACAGCGTTTGGTGAAAATCGGTCACCTTGCCTTCTACGATGTATTCGGTAGATTGGAGTTTGCCTTGCTGCATCCAGCCTGCCATTTCCAGCGCGGCATCGAGGTAGCGGTCGGCGTAGTCAAACACCACAAAACCCTCCATCTTCGCGCGATTTACCAAGAGGGATAAATAATTTGCCGGACCTTTCACTGCCGTTTCGTTGTTGTACTGCGAGATCGCCCCGCAAATCACCACCCGCGCTTTCATGCGCAGCATTGCCAAACACGTATCGAGCGTCTCGCCGCCCACGTTGTCGAAATACACGTCTATGCCATCCGGACAGGCTTTTCGCAAATCCGAGCGCAGACTGCCTTTTCGGTAATCAATCACTTCGTCAAAACCGAGTTCGTCCTTCATGTACTCGCACTTGTCCTGCCCACCGGCGATGCCCACCACTTTACAACCTTTGATGTTCGCAATTTGCCCCACCACAGAACCCACTGCACCTGCGCCACCCGACACCACGACGACCTCGCCTTCCTTCGGCGCGCCGATTTCAAGCAAGCCAAAATACGCCGTCATGCCCGTCATACCCAGCACACTCATAAATTTTGGCAGCGGAGCCAGCCGCGTGTCCAGTTTCGTAAGTCGTTTGCCTCCTTTTGCCACAAAATACTCCTGCACGCCAAAGGTGCCGGTCACATGGTCGCCGATTTTAAACTGTTCATTTTTAGAATCTATCACCACGCCCGCACCACCTGCGCGCATCACCGCCCCGATTTCTACGGGCGGAATGTAGGAGCGCGTGGGGTTCATCCAGCCGCGCATAGCGGGGTCGAGCGAGAGATAAAGGATTTGCACCAGCACGTCGCCGGCTTCTAAAACTGGAATTTCCTCGACGGTCGTTTGCCAGTTGCCGGCTTTGGGTAAGCCCTGCGGACGGGCGGCGAGGCGAATTTGGGTGTTTTGCATTGGGAGAAATTTGAATTTGCCAAATTTCTAAAATTTGTTAAATTTTCCTGCCTTTTATAATTCGATTTTTTCAAGGATATTTGTACAAATTGTAAGAAAATGGAAGCACAATCGAAAGCTACCCCAACGAATCAGCCGCGTGTGCCGAAAAAATACACGCTGGAAGAATATTTTGAATTGGAATACAAAGCCGAGCAAAAGCACGAGTTTTGGAATGGGGAAATTCGGGCGACGGCGTACGCTTCGCCTGAGCATGGAAAAATTCAAACGAACTTGATGGATGAACTTGTTGCCTGTCTTAAAGCGAAAGGTTGTACACGTTACACATCCGACCGAATGATTTTGACTCCTGAATGCAACAAGGTTTTTTATCCGGATATTACGATTATTTGCGGGGAAGAGTTGTTTAAAGTTCATAAAAAGAAGATGCGAGTTACCCTGAATCCCGTCGTTTTGATTGAAATCTCCTCCGATAGCACCGACAAATGGCAGTGCTACCGCAGTATTCCTTCCTTGCAGCAATATCTGATCGTAGCGCAAAATACCTGCAATATTCAAAGCTACCGCCGCAAAACCGAGCGCGAGTGGAATTATTCTTACGCGAATCAACCCGAGGAAACGTTTATGATTTTAGATTGCGCAGTGAGCGTGGAGACGGTGTATGCGGGGGTTAGTTTTATAAAAACAGTCATTCTCTTATTCAGGGGAACAAGTTGCAACGAGACTGAAAACCGCCTACCGCCCACTGCCTGCTATTTTCGGCTCCTGCATCGTAATACAATGAATGCCACCACCGCCCAGATTCACCGCCATTACATCCAGCATTACAATTTTTCGATCGGGGAAAACATTTTGTAAAATTTTATTTACTTGCGCATCGCGTTTTTTCAACACTTCACTGCGTCCTTTTTGATAATATTTTGGTGCAATAACAGTTTTGTTGGTAATCAAAAAATTTAAATAACTCGCCGCTGCAATGACTTGCACGGATTTGCCTGTTGGAAACTTCGAACCGTCCTGAAAATCCATTCCACTCAGGGCATCGTACACCACATCGCCGGGACGCATCGTTTGTAACAAAAGCGGCGGCAGCGGCACTCGTATAATTTTAAACGGCTTCCCGTTTTGGTCGCGGGCATTTTTTAAAATCTGAAAATTTTCTTCCATGCGGCGGTGGTTTTCCTGCGCGACCGGGTCGTCCAAATCGGCGGAATCCACTTGTGCCAATAAAATCGTAGAATCATTCACAAACCGCGCAAATTCATCCACATGACCATTGGTCACCAAAGAGTTGTACGCTTTTGAGCCGTCTTTTAACGTCACCCTTCCCCGAAACGGATGGTCATCTTCGCGCAAGCCTTGTTTGAGCCAAATGGCTTTTGTCACGCCGAGTAATTGAGCAAATTCCGCTTCGATTTGGGCTTTCGTCATACCCGGATTGCGCTGTAATTCCACCGATTCGACCACCAGCAGGCAACCCTCGCCATTCACCTCCCGGTCGCCGCCTTCACTCACCATCTGGCTGGAAATGATGGGCAAATTCATTGTTTCGGCTACTCGCTCGTCAAATTTTTCCTCCACACGCGCGTGTGCCTCCGTCGAATCCATCGTACCCCAGGTGTTAAAATTAAAATCCGCCACCATCAATTTACCCTCGCCATTCACTACAAAAACCGGTCCCATGTCCCGCGCCCAAAACTCCATGGAAGGAATTTTTATCAATTCTACCTGCCCACTTTCCAACCACGCCGCCGGTATCATGGATTTTGCCCGACTAAATAAAGTGTCATTCGCCACCGCCACTTTCACCCGCGTGTCGGGCAGTGCGGCAT
>Ga0224722_1000474_pt1 | contig 23234 bp, 16 predicted proteins | sample Balambano_FR1_Me_FD_161646 | JGI IMG/M metagenome (GOLD analysis project Ga0224722, IMG submission 161646) | Freshwater sediment microbial communities from Lake Towuti, South Sulawesi, Indonesia - Balambano_FR1_MetaG | ecosystem: Environmental > Aquatic > Freshwater > Lake > Sediment | place... | reverse complement strand
CCCGCTTATTCTCCAGATTTCAATCGGATTGAAAAGTGCTGGGCTTGGCTGAAAAGTCGCATTCGCCAAAGTTTATCCAACTTTGAGTCTTTACGGCAAGCAATGGAGTCGGTTCTGAAGGATGCTGCGTCCTAATAGTCCTGTCTATAGCTATAGCTCACGTTGTATTAGCCTTTGGCAGCTATCAACAATCTGGCTCATAAATAGGTGTAGCAGTCCCATTGATTCAGGTTAGCTCAATGGCGATGCCTGATTTCAATCAGGCAGCACAAAATTTGTGCATAGTAACCATCACAAAGTGTTAACCCCAATTGACTCAAACGATCGCCTCAGCGTATTGTTGGGGCGATCGGATCTAGCTGACAAACACAACAATTCATCAGCCTAACAAAACTGGACTTCCTACTTCTGTATTCCTTTAGACTTTCATACTTTTGTCAGTCAAATAGCAACGGTCTGTCGGACAGGAACAATACATTTAGACTAGGAGTCTCATGATATTAGAAGAATTCGTAATTGCTACTTCAGAGCAACCATTAATCAGCCCCGAAATAAGATCGCAGCGGGAACTGCATATTGAGGTTCTGGCTAGCGGTTTGGATAGTCCCCGTGGGTTAACATTTGGTGCTGATGGGGCGCTCTACGTAACTGAAGCCGGACGGGGGGGACCAGGAGCCAGCATTCCATCGCCCAATCTCCCCGGTGCAGTTTTGTCTTATGGAGCAACGGGGGCAATTACTCGGATTCAGCATGGTCAAGTCGAGCGGGTGGTAACAGGTCTGCCATCGTTGGCTTTGCCTGACGGTAGCGATGCAACGGGGGTTGCTGATATTGAATTTGATGCTTACGGGAACGCCTATGCGATTATCGGTTTTGCAGGCAATCCAGCGTTGCGAGATAGCATTATCCAGGTTCCTGATTTTAGTCACTTGATTGCGATCGAAAACTTTGATGGCGGTGCTTCCTGGACAAGACTAGTTGATTTGGGAGCCTATGAGTTGCTCAATAATCCTGATGGGCAAGATGTGAATACCAACATTTTTGACTTGCTGATTAAGGACAATCGAGCGTACGTGATTGATGCGGGTGGCAATGATTTGCTCAGCTTGAGAGCCTTTGGCAGCGGGCTGGAATTGGAAACCGTGTTTCCGACTCGATTCGCTACAAATCCGTTCACAGGGGCAGAACTATTGCAGCAGTCCGTACCCACCTCCATTACCGTTGGTCCCGATGGCGCTTTCTATGTCGGTGAACTGACGGGATTTCCGTTTCAAGAAGGGGCTGCTTGGGTTTATCGACTCGGTGCTGAGGGTCAGCCGGAAGTGTATGCAGAAGGTTTCACGAATATTATTGATTTAGCATTCGACGAGGCAGGGGGGCTTTATGTCCTGGAGTACGATGCAGACGGAATTTTGAATCCAGGTGTGACGGGTGCGCTGATCTACGTTTCCCCAGATGGCACAACTCGCACGACGATCGCGGATGATGAACTGATCTCTCCCACTGGCTTAGTAATCGGCTCTGATGGTGACATTTATATTTCAAACAACGGCTTTATTGCGGGTGCGGGAGAAGTGCTGCGGATTGAAAATCCGATCGCCAATGAGCCAGTGCCAGAATTGCCGATAGGATCAACTTGCAGCTTATCTATTTCACCCTTTGAAATAACAGACTCGTTTACCCAAGCGTCTTCTCGGCTGGAATCGTCGATTAACTTGCCTTCATCAAGCTTATTTGAATAGCCTGAAGTAATTGGGATTAATTCGAGATAGGTGTAACTTGATGCCACGAATCTTGGTCAGGCTTTCCCTGTATACACTTTAGGAATTGATAAACAGCTTTGCTATCAGTTGAGATGCTTGCGGTTGCGAGCCGGTAACTCTCACTGACATTTAGTCGCCCTGATTACTCTTGTGGTTCTTGCAATCCTCGCCTAACTATCTGGTTGCACCCGATGGAGCAAAAGTTATTGTTTGGCGAGAAGAGTAATCTGCCACGGGTGAAGTGGGGCGTTATGCCGCAAGTCTACGTGGATATGAAGTTGGATTCTTACCTGTTGGTTACAACGACCAAGCAAGCGGAAGTCTCTGGTCGAGGCGCAGTTGAAGTGCTGTTGGCAGGATGCGATCGCGCCTCTCCGTCTTGTCCTTACCCCTGCTAGAAGATCTGGGCGAAGCGTTACTCGGTTTCACTACACTGGCTGATTTGGACGCTTGGCTAGCGGTCCACCCGATGACTGGGAGCGATCGCGAATAGGTACGCTCGCCCCCTAGTTCTAAACCGCGATCGCCCTTTGAAGTACGATCGCCGCTGTGATTGGAGCGGCAGGGTGGAAATGAGCGCAAATGCGAAACGAGTGTCAATCGTTAGGCAGGTTCAGCAGTTGACGGAAGCAAAGTAAAGACTGAAGCCGCTTGCTGTTAAGGAGTGTTGACGAGGTACTTTTCAAGGATTCTCAAAGGTTTGCCACACTCAATATTCCTGTACTCCAGCGACGATAAGCATTTTGCTTGGCTCCTAAATCGATCGCTGCATTGCTGGTTGCAATTACCGCGACCAATTCCGGTGCCCCTTCAATGTAGCTATCTTCGCTAATCATAGAGGGACCTCCAACGTCAACTTGCAACAACACGTTATAAAGTAGCGCTGCGAAATTTGCTAGTGCTTTCGCCATGTATAACGTGACGAAAGCGAGTCAGAACGCCTAACCCAGCATTGACTTTGCAACTTCCTCTTTGGCCTAAGTGCTCTGACCAAAGCTATAATTTGGAGATCCTGTATCCCCCCGGGGTGGATAGGTTTTTGAATTCTGCAACTTCTACTATGCAAACTCTCCAACTGTTTCGCAGCCTGCGCAACCCGATTTTTGCTCGCTTATATGCCGCTCAAACAACGAATTTGCTGGGTGATGCCCTCACCTGGTTAGGGTTGGCGCTACTGGCTTTTGAGCTGGCTGGGAACGATGCTGCTGTTGTGTTGTCAGGTGCCTTGACTTTACGGGTAACGGCATTTGTGCTCCTGTCGCCGGTTGCTGGAGTACTGGCCGATCGCCTCGATCGCAAAACTATCCTCGTCACCACTCATCTGGCACGGATGGCGCTTGTTAGTTTGCTGCCGTTTGTTCATGCGGTCTGGCAAGTTTATGCCAGCGTTTTTGCGCTAAATGTCTTCTATGCCTTCTTCACACCCACCTACCAGGCCACGATCCCCCTGGTGACAGGCAAGCAGGACTATCCCCAGGCGATCGCGCTTTCTAGTGCCACCTTTCAGTTACTAGGTGTTCTCGGTCCTGGTATAGCTGGGGCGATCGCGGCATTTGTGGGTGCTAGACAAGTATTTTTTCTGGATGCGTTGACGTTTTTGATTGCGGCGATTCTCATTGTTACGCTTCCTGGTCGGTTGCAGGTTGAGCCGGCCACAGCGCAAGCTCGTCCTTCGGGTCGAACCTGGTCAGAGATTCGGGCAGGTACGACTCATCTGGTTAGTGATGGTTACCTGCGCTATGCTCTGGCAATGCAACTGGTGGCTGCGATCACGGGGGCACAGATTTTAGTGAATACGGTGGGCTATGTTCAAGGGACACTCAACCTGGGCAGTGTGCAGTACGGTTGGGTGATGGGCGCATTTGGAATTGGCGCAACCTTGGCTGCCGCTGCTGTTGGGTCATTAGGGGAGCGTTGGGCACGGACACGCATCATCTGGCTCGGTGCAATCCTGATGACGATCGCGCTGTTGCCTGCTAGTTATGTTGGGTTGGCGTTGCTATTAGGGTTATGGTCAGTGGCAGGAGCAGGGCAAACGTTTGTGAATGTCTCGGCTCAGACGTTGATCGCTGATCGCACCCCCACTGAATTTCAAGGACGAGTTTACGGAGCGCAGTTTGCCTGGAGTCACCTGTGGTGGGTGTTTGCCTATCCATTGGCAGGTTGGATTGGGAGTGAGATGAGCGATCGCATGTTCCTTTATGGTGGCTTGATTGGATTCGTGTTGCTGCTACTCGTGCAATTTACTCTTTCACCCAAAGCCCGACAGCATAACCATGAGAGCTACTGGCATAATCATGAACACCTTCACGATGAGCATCATCAGCATGAGCATCAACCTGGAGTTTTAGTTGCTGCACATTACACGCACACGCATACGCACCAACACAAGGCAATTTGTCATATTCATCTTTACACTGATGTTCACCATATGCATGAACATAGTTAGACTCATTGAAAATATAGCTTTGGTCAAAATATAGCCGTAGCCATGTAAAACTTGGCGAAGGCGAGCCAGAACGCCTACCCAGAATCGGCCTTTCGGCAATTCGATTTGTCCTAAGCGTTCTGGCCAAAGCTATACTTACTAAGCCAGCGTGTTTGTTCCTGCCTATGCTAAAAGTCGATTATGGTTGCGTAGTGGTTGCGTAGAGTGTGTTAGGCAACGCCGTGACGCATCAATGATTCTTGCTGCGGCGCGTTACGCTACCGCTAACAGCACCCTACGGTAATGCCAGATGTTCTGTTACCAGGTTAATCTATCCACGGCATCATCCTCTTTTTGTTCAGGAACTAACCACTTGCCAAACTTGGCATAGAGGGCAGGAATCACTAATAGAGTCAATGCGGTTGAGGTGAACAACCCACCTAATACCACGATCGCCAGTGGTTGCAAGATTTCGTTGCCAGCTCCACTGGCGATTGCCAACGGCAGCATCCCCAAGGCAGAAGTCAACGCGGTCATCAAAATGGCATTTACCCGTTCGAGTGACCCTTTCGTAATTACATCTTTCAGGTGCATTCCCTGAGCGAACTTGTTGTTGTAGTTGTCTACGAGTAACAAGCCATTTCGAGTTGCCACACCAAACAAAGTGATAAAGCCGATCAAGGACGCGATCGAGATTACACCACCTGTAAGGAGGATCGAAATAATGCCACCCACGAGTGCCAGCGGTAAGTTGATCATGATAGCGATCATCGCAGGCAGGGACTTCACAGAGAAGAACATCAGCACCGCAATCACGATCGCTGCCACGATGCTAAAAACCAACAGATTATTGGTGGCATTTTGCTCTGCTTCAAACTGTCCGCCGTATTGGATGAAGTAGCCCTTGGGCAACTGCACTTTTTGTTGAATTTGCGCCTGAATATCACCGACAACACTGCCCAGATCCCGTCCGGCGACGTTGGCTGAAACCACGATCAAACGGGAAACATCTTCACGATTGACGATATTTGCTCCCATGCCATACTCCACGTTGGCAACGGTGCCGAGGGGAATAATTTGTCCCGTGGGAGTCGAGATGGGAACTGCCCGAATCGCATCTAAACTGTTACGTGCTGATTCTGGCAGCGACACGGCAATATCAATCAATTGCTGATTTTCCGCCACCTGCGACACGATGCGACCGTTGAGCGCGGTTTCAACTACGTCTGAGACTTGCTCCATGGTCAAGCCATAATTTGCCGCTGCCGCACGATCGTATTGGATTTGCACCTGGCGAATCGGCAATTGCGGTTCCAGTTGGAGGTCTACGACTCCAGCGATCGGTTCAATCACATCACGCACTTGTTCCCCAACCTGGCGGAGTTCGGCTAAATCAGGCCCAAAGATCTTGACCGCGATCGCGCTTCTCACCCCCGACAACACCTCATCCATTCGGTGTGAGATAAATCCACCAATATTCGGGGCAACACCGGGCAATTTGAGAAATGCTTCACGCAATTGTTGCACACTGGCTTCTCGATCTTTCATCGCTGCATCGCTCAGTTCCACATCCACGTGGGCAATGTTCACCCCGGCTCCATCCGCGTCACCGGGAGTGCGGCCCGATCGTACCTGCACCCACTCATACAGCGGATTGTCTTTGAGTGAATTGGCAAGGGCGATACCGGCCCGATTGGTCATATCGAGGGAAACGCCCGGAAATAAGACCATCGAGTTGACCATCGACTTTTCCTGAAATTCTGGCAAGAAGACTCGTCCCAAGGAGGGCACGATCGCGCAAGCTGCCACCAGAGCCGCTAACGCTAATCCCAGAATAATTTGAGGTGATCGCAGCGAGAGGTTAAGCAGCGGACGATACAGCCGTTCTGCCCAGCGGGAAATAAACGTGCCTTCCTGCGGCAAAGTTTGATTTGCCAACAAAATTGCACATAGGGCAGGCGAAAGAGTCATGGCAACCAGGGTGGAAGCTGCGATCGAGAGCAAATAAGCCACCCCCATTGGGGCAAAAATTCGTCCTTCTACACCCGTCAAACTGAAGATTGGCGCAAACACTACAACGATAATCACCGTCGAGAAAATCACGGCTAACCGCACTTCTACAGAGGTGTCATACACCACCTGGAACGGATGCTTCGGGTTCCCCTGTGCCTGATTGGTGCGGAGTCCACGATAGCAGTTTTCCATATCCACGATCGAGTCATCCACGACGGAACCAATGGCAACGACTAAACCGCCCAGGGTCATAGTATTGATGCCCAAGCCAAAGGCTTTCATCAACATCAACCCAATCAACAGAGATAACGGAATCGCACTTAGGGTAATCACTGCTGTCCGCCAATTCATCAAAAACAGCAACATAATCACCGACACGATAATGATGCCTTCGATCAAAGACTTGCCGACATTCCCAACCGCCGAGTCGATAAAGTTTGCCTGCCGAAAGGTTTGCGTCACCTGCACATCCGCCGGAAAGGTGGGCTGCAACGATCGCATCACGGCTTCCACGGCTTGGGTGACGGTAGGTGTATCCACATCCGGCTGCTTGTTCACCATCATCACGACCGCAGGCTGTCCGTTAAAGCTGCCATCCCCGCGTTTCAAGGCGGCTCCAGTTTTGACTTCTGCCACCTCTTTGAGCAAAATGGGTCTGCCATCCTGGACTTTGACAACGGACGCTTGCAAGTCTTCAATGGACTGCACCTGTCCAATGCCGCGCACCAAAAGTTCTTGCCCACCCCCAATCAAAAAACCACCTGGAGCGTTTGAGTTTGCACCGCTGGCGGCATCGGCGACTTCGGTGAGAGAGACGTTTTGCGATCGCAATTTTGCCGGATCAACCAGCACCTGTTCCTGTCGTTCATCGCCGCCGTAAATGGTGACATCCGTAACTCCGGGCACCGCCAAAATCTGGCTGCTGATAGTGCTATCGACTAAGCGGCGCAGCTCCATCAGGTTGGTTTGCCCTTGCCCCTTGACTGTAAAGGCGTACATCAAAATGGTGCCCAACGGTGATGCTAGAGGAGAAATTTCGGGGGGATGCACTCCTTCTGGCAATTGATTCGTTACCTGTTGCAGTCGTTCCGTCACCGACTGCCGCGCTCGGTAAATGTCGGCATCCTGGTCAAATACCACCTGCACCATCGATAGCCCCACCTTCGAGGACGATCGCACCGTCGTCACTCCCGGCAAGCCATTGACCGCACTTTCGATCGGCACCGTAATTTGCGCTTCGACTTCTTCGGGCGCAAGTCCAGTCGCCTCGGTATGAATATCCACCTGAGGCGGGGCGAATTCGGGAAACACATCCAGCGGCATTTGCGTAACGCTAAAGACTCCCCAGACCGTAATCAAAATTGCACAGATGATAATGAACCACCGTTGCGCGATCGAGGTTTTAAGCGTCTGATTCAGAAGTGAATTGAACATCTTAAATTAGAAGCCCCCTTTCTTGTTGGAAAAGACGCTCTTTTTCTTGCGACCACCACCCAGCAAGGCGATCGCTCCAACCAGCAACACAGCCCCGCCACTGATCGCAGCCACAAGTCCCATCGGAAAGCCACCCGACGGCGGAGTCGTTTCACCCGATTGAACCAGATTGCCAGCCGCATCATGGCTGTGGGGAACTCCTTGTGCATCTGCTTGGGCATGGGTCATACCAGTTTGTGGAGAAGCCGCCGGACTGGGAGAGGCAGCCGCCGCCGAACTGGGAACTGCCGTGGCAGTTTGGGATTTGCGCGATTCTGCAAACAGCGACAAACTTCCCTGGGTCACGAGCTTTTCACCAACAGACAATCCTTCCGTAACTTCAATCAACTCGCCCTTGGTGGCACCTGTTTTCACCGGAACTGGCTCATAAAAATTCTCGTATTGCACAAACACAAGCTGCTTGCCATCGGCATCTACCAAGGCCGTGACGGGCACCATCACTGCAGCGCTTCCATCTGCAGCAGATGCGATCGGCGTAACCACAATCCCCAACATCTGATCGGTTTCAGGATTGACTTTGACCCGTTGCACCCCCCCCTCTGCCTGAAACTCATCCCCGTGGCCAGCATGAGCAAGGACAACGGTGGGCGCACCGATCGCCAAACTAACAGCAAGCAAACAACTCACCAATGGAACAGACTGCATGAGATCTCCTCACAATGACATGGGCTAAGCAAAATCTTTCATAGTCTGCCAAAGGGAGGATGAAAGTCAGGTGAAATGGCAGCACCCAAACTCAACATTGTTTGAAGCTCAAAATCATTGGTCTAGCCGCAAGAAAATACCCAGTTGATGGATTACTTCGGGGATTTGAAACGGGTTAGCAGGCAAACGCACGAGATTCCAAGAAATGATGTAGGTGATTAAAAATAGTGTGATCCAGTTCAATGGATGATGCCACCGAAATGACTGGATTGTAATGGGTTGAAATTGCATCCAGCGGGTAAACTTTGATGCCATTTTGCGATTTGAGGCGATCGTTTCATAAAAGCGATTTCCTTGCACCATCACCGGCTCGGACTCCAACACAGGGGTCAGGAAATTAAATATGGGAGAAATCCGACAAACGTAGGCAATGGCCTCAAATTTGATATGTCTGCGATCGGTATAATCAACGACAACCCAAGAGTTATAGGCTTTCATGTCTGCAAGGATAGAAGCATCTTCCTGAGCTGGCAAAATGACCGCATTGGGCAGCACCAAAAACGTGCGAATTAAGTACACCACCTTCTTACAAAATCCACATTCGACATCGTAGTAAATGCGAAGATGTTGTCTTTCAGGTGTATTGGTACGATCGGCTAAATGGCTCCAAGCAGCAGTAGGAATAAACACCAACCAGGCAACAGCAATCACCCAGGCAAATAGCCCTGTTCCTACCAATCCTAAGCCAACGTGCAATAGAACCATGAACAGGACAGCGCTCAGTCGAAAGAAAGTCGTATTTACTGGAATGAATAGAAGAATGGGTGCAATGACATCAATCCAGATGCCAGCGATATTCAACGATCGCGCCCCGCTCAATGCAGAAATTGCCGTAAACCAGTGAAAAAAGCAAATTTGTAGGGTTAAAGCTACCGTTGCTCCTGAAAAGATCCAATCAGGCAGTTTTTCTTTGGTTGTATTTAAAGCACTTTCGATCGCATAATATGCTGCCAATGGCAAAAACAAACTCCAGAATAGCGGCAACCGTAATGCTGAATCGCCTCCATCTAATATCAACGGATTACGATTGTGCAGAGAGACTAATAGCACCCAGGATAGGATGATTGCTAGCCGCGATCGATAGCCAATTAATAGTGCAAATGCTGATAAGGTGGTTAACCCAAAGAGTAGTAGCTGAACCCAAAATTGCCCATTCAATGAATGTAGCGACCATTGAGCAGGGTGGAGAATGGTTTCAATTAATTCACTGCGTGGTAATGCTCCCGTATCTGTATAGTGGGTTTGCAGGTTCCACGAGCGATCAATTAAGTCAGCTATGACCAGCAAGCCCAACCCGATTCGGAAGAGAGCCAGCGATCGCAAGTCAATCCTAAAAAACTTCTGCGCCTTCATGGTTTAGGCTATTTGGCACAATATTTATTCCAGCTTATCCGGGGTAGGGGCGATCGTCATGAAAAGAATCTCACCTCTTCTTAATTGCTTCTCATGAAATTTCAGTGAATCGGGGATACTCTGACTCAGGAACAAAATAAGCTCAAGAAGCCTCTAGCTTGGTAAGGTTTGCGATCGAAGTAGAAATGATAATGAAGTTTGGGGTTAATTTTCCCAATATTTGAGTAGATTCAGGTTTTTACTTGTTCGTTCAGGGATGATCACAGCACCATGCGCCCACCTCTGCTGAGAAGGTTTAAACTAGTTCAATCCTCTAACCATACTCTTAACATTTCTGATTGGCTGCTCATTGTTCAGAATTGGTTATTCCAACCGATCGATATTGCGTCTCTGGTCTACTTTCGGATTGCCTTCGGCGCAATCATGCTGTGGGAGGTATGGCGCTATTTTAGTAATGGGTGGATCAGGCGTTATTGGATTGATCCGCCCTTTAATTTCACCTATTACGGGTTTGATTGGGTGAAACCTCTACCCGGGCAAAGCTTGTATGTGCTGTTTGTGATGTTGGGTATTCTGGCCCTTTTTATTGCAATTGGATTTAAGTATCGAATTAGTACTGGTTTATTTTTTTAGGTTTTACCTACTCATTCCTGCTAGAGCAGGCTCGTTATTTAAATCACTTTTACCTGGTTTGCTTACTGAGTTTCTTACTGATTTTTTTGCCAGCTAACCGTGCTTTTTCAGTGGATGCGCATCAGCATCCAGAAATCTACTCTGATACAATTCCAGCTTGGCCCATTTGGTTACTCCGTGCCCAGATTGGCATTGTTTATTTCTATGCTGCGATCGCCAAAATTAACGCTGACTGGTTGCTGCATGCCGAGCCGTTGAAGATGTGGTTATCAGCCCGCACCGATTTTCCAATCATTGGGCAGTTTTTCGACGAAGCCTGGATGGCATATTTGCTGAGCTACGGCGGCTTTCTCCTCGATCTCCTCGTCTTTCCCTGCTTGCTATGGCGACGCACCCGGATGATCGCCTTTGTGTTTGCGGTGATTTTTCATCTCATGAATGCCCGCTTGTTCTCGATCGGTATTTTTCCCTGGATGATGATTGCCGCTACCGCCATCTTCTTTGCACCTGATTTCCCTCGACGGCTTGTGAAGCGCTGGTTTCCTGTTAAACAGCAGCGCCCATTGCCATTGATCGATCCAAAGCACTTGCGCTGGTGGCGATCGAACACCTGCACCCTGTTAAGCATTTACCTGGTACTCCAGCTGCTCATTCCCTTGCGACATTTTCTCTATCCTGGAAATGTGAATTGGACCTATGAAGGACATCGCTTCTCCTGGCACATGAAACTCCTGAGTAAGCAAGGAGACGTGCAGTTTTTTGTGACTGACCCTATTCGCGATCGCACCTGGGAGTTTGATCCAGAAACCTATTTGACTCGCTGGCAGGCTCGCACAATGGCGGGACGACCTGACATGATTTTGCAATTCAGTCATCACATTGCGGATGAAATGCGCAAAGCGGGCTATGAGCGAGTTGAAGTGAGAGCAGAAGCAATGCTATCGCTTAACGGGCGTAACCCACAGTTACTCATTGACCCAGACGTTGACCTCGCGGCGCAACCTCGCTCCTTGAGTGCCGCATCATGGATTATGCCGCTCACAGAAACGCTTCCTGCCGCCAAAAAATAACCTGAGAATAGTACAAATTGCCCCTTCTCCACCTTTCCTTGGTAAGGGGAGATTTCGTCGTGAGAGCTTTGACGAGCGCTTAACCGAGTCGCCTCAGCCGAATGGTGCCGCAAGCGATGGGATTATGGCAGCTTACATGGGTTCTGTTAGGTCCTTTGATAATAAATGAACAAGTAAATGATTAGGTAAATGATTAAGTATTTATCAGTTTATTAGCACGATCAAAATTGGCGAAATAGTATTTGCATCTACCTTTAGTCATATATTTTCGAGATGAATTGAAGATGAGATTCTTCTCATCTTAACTAATATTAGCTTCATGCAAATTGCATCATTGATTACTAAATTGAAGACACGATTGAGATTAACTCCATCAGGCTATTTGTTTAATATTTTGCTTGATAAGTAGCCTGTTAGCTCGATCACATGGGAGTAAGCAAAGCTGATTCCTGAACATTTGTTCAATAGGAGGTTACTATGTTTGATAAAGTCAAAAAATTCACAAAGGTTATTGGACTAGGCGCTTTAGCTTCTGCGCTTTTAGTCTTCTTAGCAGGAGGCTTGAGCGATCTAGCTGTTGGGGAAGAGGTTTCTTTATCTGAAGCCCTCGAATCTTCCAAGGCTGGCCAATTAGAGGATGGATTTCTCATCGCCGACAATGACGATGACTTCGACGATGACGACGATGACGACGATGATGACGATGATGACTTCGATGATGACGATGACTTCGATGATGACGATGATGACGATGATGACGATGATGACGATGATGACGATGATGACGATGATGATTAATCCTCATTCATCTCTCACCAGCTTTGACTCATTGGGCATCACGTTCATTATCTAATTCCACCAAGCTTTCACACTTCAGCCGAATTTAATGGCTCAGGAAAAAAGAAAGCAGGTTTAATGCGAACAGGCGAGTTTATGAGTATAAAATGCTCGTGAACTCGCTTATTTATGATTGAGAGTAATGCTGTAAATCTTGTGGAACTATGGATTGAATCGTCTATCTTTGCCCTTGATCTTTTTGATTTTTCCATCTCCTTCGATCGCAAGCGAAACGTTCTCTACATCACACCCAGATTCTGAAAGACTGCGGCTTGATGAAAATCATGTTCAGCTTAGTCAAGTACATTCTGGCAAGGGTTACTTTACTGGGAAAGATTTGCTGAGCGCGCGAATTCGAGCGGGGAACTTTGAGTAATTTGACGTGAAGGATGCAGGCAATGAAGTTTGTTTGAGGTCTACTTCCAGCAATGATAGCGAAGTCGGGTTGAGCAGCTTGCAATACCGTTTTCCCGCAGGCGATCGAGCCACTGTTTACGTTGTCGCAAATGAGGACGACGTGACTACCTTCACCAATATGATTAACCCTTTGTGAGAGTGACTTAGATTTGGAGACGATAGCCAATGCCTCTAACGGTTTTAATCAGTCCTCGTCCTAACTTTTTTCTGAGATAGCCAATATACACATCAACAATATTAGAACTGGGATCGTAGTCGTAACCCCATACCTGGTCTAAGAGGTCTTCCCGTGTCCAAACCTGTCCAGGATGGCGTACCAGCATTTCTAACAAGGTAAATTCGCGAGTTGATAACTCGATATTTTGATCTTTGAAGCGAACCGTGCGTTGTCTTAGATCGAGCGCTAAATCGCCTACTCTTAACACCATTTCTTCTGGTTCAGGCGATCGCTGATGCCGCAGTTGTACACGAATCCGAGCGATCAGTTCTTCCAAGGAAAAAGGTTTCGTCAAGTAATCATCAGCGCCAGCTTCCAAGGCTTTGACCTTATTTTTTACGTCTTGTATCACCGTCAGCACGATGATCGGAAGATTTTCTCCCCGCCCTCTTAACTCTTCAATGACTTGAATGCCCGTCTTCTCTGGTAACCCCAAATCAAGTATCAAGAGTTCAAACTTGTCACTTCGGGTTAAGTAAGCTGCCTGGACTCCATCATCAGCGACAGTGGTCGTAAACCCATGTGCTTGTAACCCTTTTTGCAAAAAGGCAGAAATGCGGGGTTCATCTTCTGCAATCAAAATGCGATTCATCAGATTACCATGTCGTGTGGTGGGTCAAGAGGAAAAATCAGACTAAAGCGCGATCCTTTACCAAGTTGACTAGTCACGGTAAGAGTTCCGCCATGCGCTTCTGCGATCGCGCTGACAATCGCTAGGCCCAAACCGGCACCTTTCGATTTGCGACGGCCATTGGCAGCACGGGCAAAACGTTGCATGATCCGTACTTGATCTGCTGGATCAATTCCAGTGCCGGTGTCTTCTACCCAAAAACAGACTGAGTCTCCTATTAATTTTGAACCGAGTGTGATGACGTCATTGGTGGTTGTATGTTCCACAGCATTTTGAACTAAGTTCATCACTGCTTGTGTTAAGCGATGACGATCGGCCACGATGCGAACAGAAGCAATTGTTCCAAGCTGCCAGTTTCGTGGTGCTAGAGCTTTTGCTTTAGTGATGAGTGTTTGGGTAAATTTATTCGTCTCAATAAGTTCTAAATTAAGGAAATCTGGTTGCTCAGCCCGTGCTAGTAGCAATAAATCATCGACCAAGCGACTCATCCGATCGAGTTCATCATGCATCAAGTCGATCGCTTCATAGTGATTTCCTAATGTTTGGCGCAACACCTCTAAGTTGCCACGAATCACTGTGATTGGGGTTTGAAACTCATGGCTAGCATCATGAATAAATTCACGCTGACTGGAAAATGAAGCTTGCAATCGATCGAGCATTTCATTAAACGTAGCGGTTAACTCAGCAATCTCATCTGTCCCCTCGATCGGGATGCGGCGATTGGGAAATTGATTGAAATCTTTAATCGAGCGAGCTGTTTCTGTCAGTAGTTCAAGTGGAGAAAGCACCCGTCCAATCACAAACCACGCCAAAATTAGAGCCAGAAACAGGACACTTACAATCACTTGAGCCGCAACTAACACGGCTTGATCAATCTCTTTTTTCAAGTTGCTAAGAGAATGGGCAACAACAAATACGCCTAAACGATTGCCCGCTGGTTGCATCGGTTGAGCCAGATAGATAATTGTTTCTTGGGGAGTGGAGGTTTTCCCCTGTAGAGGGCGTTTAACCTGAGCCAACGATCGCAACAAATCAGGGTTTTTGCCCAAAGCATTTGGCAGCGCGATCGGACTGGTTTGATAGACCTTCCCATTCAGTAATGTAATCAGAAACTCATCATCCTCAGGCACACTCCGCGCCAAGAAAACATCAAAGATTGCTGCAACATCATTCCCAAAAGGTTCTCCAGTAGCCGGGTTACGCCCATTGGCTAAGCGCTGAATTTCTTCTACTTCCTGTTCTAGCGATCGCTGGACTCTTTCCAGCAACTGGGAAAACAAAATTTGGCGAATCGAAAAGATTGAAACAATCATTGACAGCGCAATCAAAACAACAAGCCAAACGAGAATTTTGACCCGTGCCCCTAAAAAAACTCTGCGCCATCTCATTGCAACAGTTCTCGTTCTAATTGAACGCCTCCTCCAGTAACACCAACACACAAAACAATTTTTTGATTCGAACAGGTTTTCTGAATCAACAGAGGAATCCAGTTCTCAATATCCTCTAAGCAAAACTTCTTCTTCATCTATCTGGAGACAGAGGAAAATACACTTCTAAGTTGCGTAAACGTTGACTTCTTAGCCTAAAAGTTTAACTAAACTTAAGACCTCCTGCGTTGATTGATTCGTTTATTCATCCACATTCCGGCTGCTAAAGCTCCAAAGAGACCAAGAAACCGGATAAGCGCTTGCCCATAATCGGGCTGAAAAGGCTGTGCGTCAGAGCTACTTTGCGTCTCGGCTGGAGAATTCTCAGGAGCTGGAGTTAATGCAACAACAGCTTCGTTGGGCACTACTGGAATGGCTTTAGGCGGGGATGCAGAGGTTAAGCTGTGTAGCCCCATGATGGTTGCCAGAATAAAAAGGGATGATCGATGGGTTCGCTTCACGGATTCTACAATTAGCTTTCTCGTTAACATCCATTATTCATCGCACTTCCTTCAGTGTTATAAAACAATGAAATTTGTCATAAAGCTGAGGTTTGCCAGGTGTGAAAGCAGCTTCGGTAAAATAAAGCTCGTGGTTAATTTTCTTAAGGCGATGCGAGTTTTGCTGGTGGAAGATGAAGCTGATTTGGGGCTGGCAATCAAGCAAGTTTTAGTCAGTGAAAAATATGTCGTAGATTGGGTGCCGGATGGCGCTCAGGCGTGGCATTGTCTGGAAAGCCAGTGGACAGACTACACGGTGGCGATCGTGGATTGGCTGTTGCCAGAGCTATCTGGGCTGGAGTTATGTCAACGGCTGAGACTGCACCAGAACCCTTTGCCGGTGCTGATGCTGACTGCGCTGGGGCAACCAGAGAATCGAGTTGCAGGGTTAGATGCGGGAGCCGATGATTATCTAGTCAAGCCGTTTGTCATGGAAGAGTTGTTGGCGCGATTGCGGGCACTTCAGCGGCGATCGCCCCAACTTCAGCCTCAAAACTTCCAAATTGGCGCGTTCATCCTAGATTACGCCAATAATGCCCTGTCTGTCACAAACGCTGAACCGCCTCAAACGATTCCGCTCACCATTAAGGAATTTCAAATCCTCGCCTATTTGATGCAAAATCCCGATCGCATCATTTCCGGCAGCAAAATTCGACATCAACTCTGGGATCTAGATGAGGAACCTGTGAGTAATGTCGTTGCCGCCCAAATGCGGTTGTTGCGGCGTAAATTAGCCAGCCACGGCTGCCCCTGTCCGATCGAAACCATTCCAGGGCAGGGCTATCGTTTCAATACATTGCAGTGAATCACGATGCTCCGGAATGATATTGGGCTTTGATAGAAGCGCCCCAGTCTAGGTTCGTTATACTGAGAAACATTATCTCAAATCATTCGAATCAGGGCTGATCCATCAGTTCTGCCAACGCACCTTGTAGCGCTCAGTTCCCTTGGAGGAAGCTTCGTATTTTATCAGACCATCTCTGGCATTCTCTTCCCGAATCTAAAGTTGTCCAACTGCTCGGCAGTGACATTGAACTTGGACTCACGCTGGATGAAGCAACCCGACGGCAGCAGCGTTATGGGGCGAATGAATTAGTCAGTCGAGCCAAGGAAAGCAGCTGGCGACGGTTTTTTCAGCAGTTTAACCAACCGGTGCAGTACATTCTGCTGATTGCAGCGGCAGTGACGGCGCTGTTTAAGGAAATAGTAGATGCGGGTGTTATTTTTGCGGTTGCCGTTGGTAATGCCCTGATCGGCTACATTCAAGAAGCCAGAGCCGAGAATGCGATCGCCGCTCTGACTGCAGTCGTCACGACAGAAGCTACTGTGGTGCGGGATGATGAAAAGGTGCGAGTCTCTTCTGCTGAACTGGTTCCTGGCGATTTGCTGCTGCTGGCAGCGGGCGATCGCGTTCCAGCCGATGTGCGCTTGGTAGAAGCCTTCGACCTGCAACTTGATGAATCAGCATTAACTGGGGAATCGCTGCCTGTTGAAAAAACAACTGAGCCCCTCACGGCAGATACACCACTACCCGATCGCACCAATATGGCCTACGCGGGCAGTTTGGTCACCGCTGGCCAGGGAAGTGGTTTGGTTGTGGCGATCGGTGCCCAAACCGAAACCGGACGGGTCGCGCAACTGATGCAGTCATCCCCCACCCTAATGACCCCCTTAGCTCGCCGGATTCACAAATTCAGCCGCACCTTGCTCTATTTTGTCTTGGGGATGGCAGCGCTGGCATTTGCAGTTGGGCGTGCCCGCCCTCAGTATTCCCTCGTGGAAACCTTCAAGAGTGCCGTTGCTCTGGCGGTGAGCGCCGTCCCTGAAGGCCTGCCAGCAATTGTGACAATTACTCTGGCGATCGGGGTCTCGCGCATGGCAAAACAGCACGCGATCGTCCGCAAACTGCCTGCGGTAGAAACCCTGGGCAGCACCACCGTCATTTGTTCCGACAAAACCGGAACGTTGACTAAAAATCAGATGACGGTGCAGGAGATTTACGCTGGCGGATTACCCTATGCCGTCAGCGGCACGGGCTACGACCTGGCAGGGGAGATTTCCTGGAATGGACAAGCGGTTGACGTGACAACAGTCCCAGCCTTACAAACCTGTTTGCTGGCTGGACTACTCTGCAACGACTCTCATCTGCAAGAAGAAGAGGGACAGTGGGATGTCGTAGGCGACCCAACCGAGGGGGCGTTGTTGGTAGCAGCCCACAAAGCCGGATTGGATCGAGACACGCTGGAAGAAGACATCCCCTTGCTGGATGTGTTGCCGTTTGACTCGAAGCTGCAATACATGGCAACCCTGCACCAGCAACAGGGCGACCCTAGCGGTATCTGCGAAGCAGCGCGCATAGTTTATGTGAAAGGATCGGTCGAAGCCATGCTACATCGCTGCCAGTTTTGGCTAAATGAACAGGGTGAATCTCTGCCGATCCCTACCGAATCGATTCGACAAGATGCGGATGCGATGGCACACAAAGGCTTACGGGTACTGGCATTTGCCAAAAAAACAGCCGCACCAGACCAGGCGACTATTGAAGCCGCTGATCTGGAACAAGGGCTGATCTTTCTGGGCTTACAGGGCATGATCGATCCGCCTCGACCCGAAGCGATCAAAGCGGTGCAAGCCTGTCAGACCGCGGGAATTCAGGTCAAAATGATTACTGGAGATCACCCGATCACCGCTATGGCGATCGCCCGCATGATTGGGTTGAAGCAAACGGCATCTGCCTTTACCGGGCGGGATCTGTCTCACCTGGAACCCCCGGAACTCGCGAAGGCGGTTGAGACAACCGATGTGTTTGCCCGAGTTGCCCCAGAGCAAAAATTACGTTTAGTAGAGGCGCTGCAATCTAGGGGAGATATTGTCGCTATGACCGGGGATGGGGTGAATGATGCACCTGCCCTGAATCAAGCCGATATTGGGGTGGCGATGGGCATGGGGACAGAAGTCGCGAAGGAAGCGGCTGACATGGTCTTAACAGACAATAACTTTGCCTCTATTGCCGCAGCGGTGGAGGAAGGGCGCACGGTTTATCGCAACATTCGTCGAGCGATCGGATTTATCTTGCCGATCAGTGGTGGCGAGTCCCTGTCAATTTTGATGGGAACCCTGGTTAGTACAACGCTGCCGATCGTGCCCGTGCAGGTGCTATGGGTGAATATGGTGAGCGCGATCGCCCTGTCGTTGCCCCTGGCCTTTGAACCTAAATCTCAGAGCGCCATGCAGCAACCGCCGCGCAACCCCAATGAACCCCTGCTCTCCGGCCAGTTAGGGCTGCGAATTTTGATCATTTCGATCTGGAATGCGATCGTCACTTTTGGGATGTTCGAGTGGATCTCAACGACCACCAGGGATTTGGATGTAGCGCGAACAGTCGCGATCAATTCCCTCGTTTCTGCTGAAATTTTCTATCTGCTGAGCATCTGTCGCCTGGTTCCCTCCCTGATTGCCAATCTCTGCGGCGATCGCAAACCGATTAGCTATGCCCCTGCGATCGGGATTGGGGTGTTGGTTGTTTTGCAGGTTCTGTTTAGCCAATGGAGCGTAATGAACGAATTATTTGACACGGCCCCGCTGACCCTGAATCAGGGCCTATTAACGATCGCCGCAGGCGTTCCCGTCATTCTTTGGGCTTTAATGCTTCAGCGAATTGATCCCATCAACTAGCCTCATTGATCACAGTTCTTAACTTAGGAGATTTCTAGACAACAAAATGTTTGTACGAGTGGATTTGGCAGAGAATTGTCGGCTGATAGCAAGGACTTTAGCAAAACCTGCCCCACTAACAGGGGATATTTTTTCCTAGAAATTGCCTTAGGACTACGGATTAAATAACTCCGAATTCTTGCGTAGGATAGGTTAGCACAGCGTAGCCTATGCGGTTCAAGGGATTGATGCGCTACGTCTAACGCTTAACATATCCAACCAAAGCCGATGTTAGTTAATTCTCATTCCTTTCAAAGGATTGCTTTAGTATCACTTCATGAACTGTCTCCATGCACAGCCACCAACTGTTTCGTCGCAGCCGAACTCGTCTAGCCCTCTGGTATGCGTTGGTCATGGGAGCGATTTTGAGCCTATCGGGATTGGGAATGTATCGATCGCTGGTGCAGTCCAACTGGAATGCAATGGAGCGGGAAATGGAATCGATCGCGGGTACCTTGCATGACAGCCTGGAACCGATGCTACCTGCCTCAGAAGACCCAACAACCGTGTTACGCCGCATTTTGCCAGAACTTTGTTTAACAGGACAACCCTGCAACGCCAATCCCACACTGATTCAGCGGCATACTACTGGAATTAGCGATCGCAGCACCTACTACATTCGTCTGTTTGATCACCAGGGTAACCTGCTCGCTTTTTCACCGAATCAACCCGTCGATTTACCCCTCACCTTAAACGCGACCCCCTGGCAAACACTGCAAAGCGCCAACGGCATCCGTTACCAGCAATTCACTATTATCTTGCACAGTGCCGGTGCCCATCGCACTTCACAGCCCCACTCCCACCCGCATGCTTCCTGGGGGTACTTGCAATTGGGGCGAACTCTAGAACCGTTTGATGCAGAAGTGAATCGAATGCAATGGACATTGCTGCTTGGGTTTCCCATTGCATTGGGCTTAGTTGCCGTTTCGAGTTGGTGGCTCTCAGGGTTAGCGATGCAGCCGATTTATCAGTCTTACCAGCGACAGCAACAGTTCACTGCGAATGCTGCTCACGAATTGCGATCGCCTCTTGCCAGCCTGTTAGCGACCGTGGAAGCCATCTTACGAGTACCGCAATCAAATCCCCACGAGATGCAGACCATGCTCCACACGGTAGAACGGCAGGGGAGACGCTTGAGCCATTTGATTGCAGACTTATTGTTTTTAACTAGCCTTGAGCAAAATTCATTGCCCAAACCCTTTCAACCCTGTTGCTTGAATGATTTAATCAGCGATCTAACTGAGGAATTTCTAGAACTGGCAACCACCACTGAAATTCATCTTTCCAGTCAACTTCCAAATCACGAAGTTTATGTGTTGGGTAACAACTCTCAACTGTATCGTTTGGTGTCAAATTTAATTGCGAATGCGATTCAGTACACGCCGAATGGGGGGCAAGTTGTAGTTCGTTTAACAGTGCGTGATTACAGCGCGTTCATCACTGTAAAAGATACAGGAATTGGGATTGCCCCCACAGAACAAACCCGCATCTTTGATCGATTCTACCGGGTTGATAGCGATCGCTCTCGCAAAACAGGTGGAACTGGCTTAGGGTTAGCCATTGCCCGGGCAATCGCGCAGGTTCACCAAGGTAATATTGAGGTTCAGAGCGTACTCGGTCAAGGCACACAATTTACGCTGCAATTGCCCCTAGTCGGCAAACCAAAAAGAGGGTAGAAAGATGTTCAACGATGCTTTGGCCGAAGCTCTCTGACTAAAGAGATATTTCAATTTCGTCTCTGAGTTTGACAACCTGTCTTTTGCTGCAACTTCGAGTTCAGCCTATAATCAACAGTCTGTTGTGGCTACGCTCTTTTGCTAATGTCCATCTCAACGAACAAAAACGTTTTATCTGCGTTCAATCGACCAACCCTGTTGACACGGCCTGAAATTAGGGTGTTTATTCCGCCTTCAACGCAATGCTGCTGGATCTATTGCTAGTGATGACCCTGGGCTTTCTGGGTAGTTTCGGGCACTGTGTCGGGATGTGCGGCCCGTTAACAGTTGCCTTTTCCCTTTCCCAAAAGCCCGGATCTGCTTCGTTCCCGCAGAAATCGCTCGTCTTCCATTGCCTCCTAAACTTGGGACGGGTAATCAGTTATGCCTTGGTGGGGACTGGAATTGGTGCATTGGGTTCCATGCTGCTGGCTGGCGGACAATTGGCGGGAATTGAAAGCCCACTGCGTCGAGGTATTGCGATCGCCACCGGAATTATGCTGGTCTGGTTAGGACTGGCTCAAATTCAACCAGGAGCATTGCCGCGTTTGCCGTTGCTTCAGCAGAGTCTGCACCAACAGTTAAGTCAATGGATGAGGCATCTTTCACTGCACACGCGCTGGTGGACTCCTGTTCTATTAGGCGGAATTTGGGGACTCATGCCCTGCGGCTTTCTCTATACTGCGCAAATTAAAGCCGCTGAAACTGGCACTCCCTGGTTAGGTGGCCTGACACTCCTTGCCTTTGGCTTGGGCACATTACCAGCCATGTTAGGGATTGGGTTAAGTGCCGCGCTACTGAGTGCCGATCGCCGCAGCCAATTATTCCGCATGGGTGGCTGGGTAACGCTGGCGATCGGGATTATGACGCTGTTCCGCGGCGGGATGATGGCAGATTACACCGGTCATGCCGCCCTTGCTTGTCTAACGCTGGCACTGATCGCCCGCCCCCTCCATCGCCTGTGGGCGTATCCGTTGCGCTACCGTCGTTTGTTTGGGGTGAGTGCGTGTGTGTTGGCAGTCGCTCATATGGCACATATGCTGGCAATGGGCTGGAATCTGCAAGCAATTTTCTTTTTGCTGCCCACTCAGCAGATGGGGAGTTGGATGGGCATTCTGGCGATCGGCTTGATGATTCCCCTCGCTCTGACCAGTTTTGATTGGGCACAGCAACGACTTGGCGATCGTTGGCGACCGCTGCATCTGTTGAGTCTGCCGGCCTATGGATGCGCAGTGATCCATACGGTCTTGTTGGGGTCTCGCTATCTCGGTACCTTCCAACCAACCGGGTTCAATCAGCTCGCTACTGGCATATTACTGCTGATTGCGCTCAGCGTTTTTTTAGTGCGATCGCGGTGGTGTTGGACTTTGTTATCGTTGGAAAAATTCTATGGCGCTTCTTCAAAATCCCGCTAAAGTGTGTGGTTGGCTCATCAGTTTCGTTGCAATAGCAGTTCCGGCACTTGCTCATAAAACAGAGGTGGCTGGTGAAGTTGCAGCGACCTGGCATATTGACCCAAACGATCTGCCCAAAGCCGGAGAACCGGCGAGAGCTTGGATTGCCCTAACGCGCCGCGGCGGTGAGATTTTGCCATTGAATCAGGCAAACTGTCAGTTGACAGTCTATGCTCAACCTCGCAAACCGGACGATCGACCCATCCTTCAGCCTACACTTAAGCCGATCACGGCTGAACAGTATCAGGGTATTCCTGGAGCGGATCTAGTTTTCCCCAAAATTGGACTCTATCAGTTGGAACTTGACTGTACGCCTCAAGCCGAAGGTGATTTTCAACCGTTTCGGTTTCAGCATGATGTGACTATAGCAAGTGGAACCCCCCCACCAGCACCAATCCCTAGTCAAACGTCCGCAAACGCAGCCAGAGTACCTGTACCTTCCCAATCTGATGCACCCAATGCAAGTATCTCTGAGTGGATTGTTGCCGCGATCGTCCTTGTGGTTTTAATCGGCATCGTTGGATGGCAAGTTATGCAAAAACGCAAACAGGATGAACACTAATTACTCTAGCCTTAGCAGAAGAGCGTCTCCAATGGTTAATCAACAGAACGACCAGCTACCTCCATGTTTCAAAATACGGCCCTATTTAGTCGTTTAAGGAATCTGGTGCAGGGGGCTAAGGGATTTCAAATAGGACACTATTGAAAATACTTTCAACCAATATCGCGTTTTTTACTATAGCTGTCGCCAAGACAGTTAGGACGTAGACTAAGAGGTATCCACCCCTCTAAAAGCCCTTGTAATCATGGCAAAAGCTTACAGTTATGACTTGCGACAAAAGGTGATCAACGCCATCCAACTA